>Ga0105240_10000275_pt1 | contig 101913 bp, 127 predicted proteins | sample KBSC54metaG_FD_80426 | JGI IMG/M metagenome (GOLD analysis project Ga0105240, IMG submission 80426) | Corn rhizosphere microbial communities from Kellogg Biological Station, Michigan, USA - KBS C5-4 metaG | ecosystem: Host-associated > Plants > Roots > Rhizosphere > Soil | place: Michigan...
CCGCCGCCTCGATAGGTAATCGCCAGCTTGGCCTGTTCGGCCAGAGGCTCCCAGTCGAGGATGGTGAATTCCTGCGGGGCCTTGCTCCGGTGAAGGGCGACGATCTGCGCGCAGATTTTCATCATTGCGTCGATGCTGTTGGCCGGGCACATGAGCCATTCTTCGAACTGCTTCCAGCACTCCGCGCAGATGTGCTTCTTCTTGACGTTGGGGTCAGCGGAGCCGTCCGGCAGCTCAGCGGGCGGCGAGAACGCCAGCCCGCCGTAGGTCATCAGTTCACGCCCGCAGTGATCGCACTTGGGTTTGATCATGCGCGTCCGGGGATGGAGCGTTCATGGCGTTCGAAGGACATTGGACTGGGCTTGTCCTCCATGTCCTTTTTCTTCTGCGCTTCGGTCATCTTTTTGATGGCCGGTCCGGTGAGACGGCGGATGTCAAAATCATGGCAGCGGACCATGCCGCCGCTTTTATCGCGCTCGCCCTGGGGTTGAACGTTGACGTGTAGGCATCCGCTCATGAAAAGGACGAGGCCAATCGCGGTGCCCTTAAATCCGGTCGCGGTGTCTTCGACCTGCGTGCCGAGAATGTGCAGAGGGAGGTCACTGGGAAGTGGAATAACTTCACCGCCCTTGATGCGCGTGGGCACGATCCAGTGCATCTTGATCGGTTCGCGTGTTTCTCTGTCCAGGCCCTTCGGCTGGAAGCAATAGCTGTGGGTGAAGTCCATTCCGATTTCCATCAGCGTGATCATGCCTTTCATGTCGCTGGCGGTATCGGTGACCATGCCGCCGAGTTTGAACATCGTGGCAGGAGTGACTGTGACTGGAGTTTCAGGAGTTTTAGGAGTTTTGGTGGTTGATGGTTTTGGAGGCATAATGTTTACAATTTTGAGATGCTGTTATTGGCTTTATAGATTTGATTGTCAACAATTTTTATTTGGACTTCTTCACCGGAGTTTTTGGATCAGGCGCTGTCAATTTGAACGCCGGTGAGCGAATGCACAGATTCTGAATCTGGTGGCTGCTGTAATTGCCGTAGAAGACCGAGACTTCATATCCAGGAACACGGCCATGGAGGACATTGAAGATCGTAGTCAATTCTTCGGTCGGGTCCGTGCTGATCGCCTGGATGTAGCCCTCCTGGTGACTGGAGGCCACAGTATTGATCCCGGCGTTGCGGAGCATACGGACCCATTCTCGTACTCCTTCTTCCATCTTGCCGTAGAAGCTATTGTTTGCTTCCAGGCCGAAGCTGATGCTCGCACCGGCTTCATGGGCGGCGCGAACCATGGTTTCCAATGTAAGGTTTGGTTTTTGCTTTTGTTTAGTTGGTGGCTTTTTCATTTTCCCTTTCCCGTGCGCGGTCGCTTCCCGTCCGGCGACCGCGTTGAAATCAAGCAGCTTTTTGGAGCCGTGCCAGGCGCTTTTCCTCGTGCTGAGCGCAGATGGACTCTGGCTTGGGTTTGTCCATGCGGATGACGGCCCAGAAGTGGGTGAGGTAGCGTTTGGCATCAGCTTCGGTCCAAGCGTGGATGTAAACGCTATTGCTGTCCTGTTCGCCTTTGGTGACATTCTCATCTTTTACTTTTTCTAAGAACGTGTCGATCTGCTCACGTCGGAGATCGTGCAGGCTCATGTGATAAACTCGCTTGCGACTGCCGACTTTAAGCTTTGGAACGTAACCCAGGTAGTTGATGAAGTACCAGTCAGTGCCCCAGGCCCCGCCGTACTCGTTGGGAATCTTTTTCCAGTCGAAGGGAATCATGTCTTCCGGCTCGGTCATTAGCAGGTACCACATGCCGGTTTCCTTCATGGAGAGATGACCTTCGTAACAGGTCTTATGGACCCACTCGTCGAGCATTCGCACCATGTACTGGTTGCGGAAAGATTCGGCGGTTACGTCCCATCCCTTTTTACAGATGGGGCATGTTTGACCACGCATGTCGGAGATGATCGTGGAGACAGTTCTCCCGTGTTCGTCCCAACACACGTTTAATTGTCCGTAGTCATCGAACCCGAGATTGTGAGCGAGGGGTCTTACGATTTGGTTCATGTTTGGTGGTTTTAGGTTTGGTAAAATAGCCGAAGCCCTTGGCGCGAAGCGTGGCCATGGGTGCGCCTTTTGGTTTCACGCTGGCTGAGCCGCCACGCACGAAAAAGTCATGCAGCGCGGTCAGAAACTTCTGTTGCTCCGGGTCATCGGTTTTGATTTCGAGCAGGCGGCAGCCGTCACTCATGCAGCCCTTGCGGGGCGCTTTGGCGTAAATTTCCATAATTAGAAAGGGATAGGGACTTTGAAATTCGCGAGCGTGAACATCACCAGGGCCAGCGGGATGGTTTCGTAGTGGTCCTTCTGAGGATCGCCGTAGCAGTAGCCGTCTTCGAACTTCCAGAGCTGAAGCGGGTGCTGGTCATCGACCGTAAGCGACATCTCCATGATCTCAACCACGTAATCGTCATCCTTGTGGTAGGCCGGGATGTCAGCGTCGATTTCGTCGTCCGGGTGCGGGTGGTCCACGCGGATCATGCCGTGACGCTTCTGGTGCTCTGCGGGCACCTGGAGGGAACAGAATGGCTTCACGGCTGGCCGCCAGTTCTTGTCGCCCTTGGGAATGCCTTTCGTTTCCTCCTGGCCGGGGAAGTAAAACCAAGCGTAGCCAAACAGGTGAATGGCCACTAACTTGTCGATCTCTTTTAGCTGCTCGTCCGTGAACTTCTTTATGGCTTGCATCTTATTTCAGGCCCAACGTTCAGCCCGGCAAATGCCCACTGTGGCGGATTCTTGACTTCGTGCATCACCGCACGCGCTTCTGCTTCGCGACGGTCTTCGCACTCGGCCACTCGTCTCCAAACCGTCTCGGTAACATCCGAGGGTTTGGTGACCAGGGTCGCGTACACAGCCCAGGGCAACGGTTCAGCCTTCACGCTACTTCGAGATCAAATAGTGTAACGGCAAATCTGCTTATGGCGTAATTGATATTCCGGTCGATCACGAGGAGGCGCTTGGCCACCGGGTGATGCCCGTTTATGTGAACTCTGTTTTGGTCGTCCAACTCCATCGCGAGTTCGTATCCCATCTCGCGAGCTTTTTCCATGCACCGGAGCCACACCATCTGGGAGGCAATCGGGTTGGCAGTCGGATAAAAAAGTTTTACGTGTTGAAATTTCCAGCCGCTGTCAACGCGGCTGTACCAGTCGTCATTCCACAAGGTCCAGCCCATGACCTTTTCAGCAATCACTTTGTCCATTTTTCGATTAGGGCTGTCTTCCACAGGCTTGCTAAAATCTAAGGTCAAAACTGGCATGTCAGAGATATTTACCTGACGTGACGAAATTGTAAACAATTTTTATTTAACTTCGCGATATTCTTTTACCTTAACAAAGGCAAGGACTTCCGAGTCGTCATTGAAATCGCTTAAGTTGCCGTTGCTACCTGGCAGCTTCTCCCAGATATTACCGTCCTTTTCGAACAGTCCGCCATCAGGAATATCACGGACGGCACAAACGCGTCCGGTCGGCACGCATTTCAAGGGCGAACCATCCGGCAGCGTGATCAGACGCATTTCTTTTTTGTTTTTGCGTGCCGCCTGCCTGAGCGTGATCGGCACGTAGCAAAACTGATTCGGATCATCGGTGACTGGATCAAACTTCTGCTTCGTGAATCTGCCGTGCCAGGTGCCGGTGTGGCACTCCGAACACAGGATCATGCCGCTGCTTTTCTTCTTACCGGAGTCAACCAGGCGCGTCCAGTAGTTGCCGTGGAGCGCGGTGTTGTCGATACCGTGGCATTTGTCGCAAACGAACAGTGGCATTAGTCAACAATCAGAGTTTTTGAAACAGCGTATTCTCGAAAATCCGGTTTTGGTCGCTTCAGCACCATCTTGCGAAAATTGTCACCGTACTCGCCTTCCTCCTCCCATTTCATGGTGCCTTCGGCCAGGCCGACGACGTTCCTGAAAAAGTCGATACCGTGCGTGGTGGACGTGGTCAGTCCGCGTGAATACTTCTTCGAGAACCACATCTTCAGGTCCACGAACAGATCGGGGAAGCGCCACGGTGGGGCCAGGTTGAGGATGTGCTCGCACGCTTTTGCGCATTCGAGCATCGGGTCTGGCGGGGTGGATTCAGTCATAAGATGTTTACGCTTTGAGCGAAGGTCAGCCTGCCCTTGGAGCGCCCGGTGATCTGGCGTGCGAATGCTTTTGTTACCAGGCCCTTCGACGTACGATCGAGAGCGATCCATTTCACTTCATTACGCACGTCGGTCATTGTGGGACATTGAAAAGCGCGCACCTGGTTGCGCTCGCCCGTTACCACAACGGACCAGTGCCCGACCTTATCGCTGTTGTCGATCATGCGCGCTCAAATGCGTGCCAGACGAGCCGACCGCCGAGCTGTTGAAATGTTCCGATGTAGCGACGATTGGCTTCTTCCGTAGGATTGCCTGTGCCGATGATCTCAATCTCCCGGCGCTGTTTCGGCGCTTTGGGATTAACCATTGCCCAGATGGCCGGGGTTTCGCCCTGTACTTGAACGGTCAGGATTTTTGCCCCCTCCGGCATCATCACGTTTTGGATGCCTGTTATTTCAAGAGGAAATTTCCAGATGGTTTTCGCATCGCCTGCGGGCGATTCTTCTTCCTGGTTCCAGAAATCACTGAGCCATTGCATCTCCTTGGAGTACATGTCGGCCCAAGTAGAAAGACCCGGCTGAGCGTCATCAAGCAGTGATTTGAGCCGGTTTACGTGCTCACGTATGGTATCGAGGTTTGGGGTGGATGAGTTCATAGTTAGGTTTCTTCAGTTTCTTCAGTTTTCATGGAAACGTCGGTTGGCGTTTCTTTTTCTTCGTGCTTGAGATCGCGGGCGTAGATCGCGTAATCGACACCTTGTTGCAGACCGACGTGGTTGATGAACCCAGTCAGCACGGCGTCCACGATTTCCTGGGAAGGCGCTTCTTTCAGGTCGTGCATGTGGGAATTGCGCTGGTAGTGGTCTGCGTCCTTGCGGAATTGACGGGCGTTCTTCGTCAGCATCTCAAGCAGTTCTATCTTTGTCATGGTGTTCCTGGGCTTTCTGTTTTAGTTCCTTCACTGTTTTGGCGTGGGCCTTGAACCGGCCCTTCCAGAAAAGATCATATCCGTGCTCCGGCTTATGGATGCCGCGAAACGGTCGGCAATCCATGATCACGTACAAGCGGGCGAACCGCTTGCCGTAATACTGGCCGTCCTCCACCCAGTGGCGGTGCTGGTTCCGGCTGTAGCGCCAGTCCAGGGGTTTACTGCTTGGCGCGGTCTTCGACATACTTTTGGAGCTTCCCGAACGTCTGGAGCTTTTCCGCGTCCTCGTCCGAGATTTCGAAACCAAATTCTTCCTCAATGGCCATGAGGACTTCAACGGCGTCGAGGGAGTCCGCTCCGAGATCGTCAATGAAGTTGGTTTCGGGTTTGAGCTGCGATTCATCGACGCTAAGCTGCTCGACGATGACTTCTTTAAGGCGCTGTTCGACAGTTTTATTAGTAGAATTTGACATAGGTGAAAATGTTTACGTTTTGTCTTTCGGTTGGTCAAGCGCTCATTGACGGGGTGGCCTCATTTTCTTTTCGGTCCACGCGGCGTGCATCCCGTCAACGTCCTTTTTCATTCTTTCCACGGTCTCATTGAGCGAGTCCATGGCGGCCTTCTGTGCTTTAGCGCGGTCGCCTTCAAGGAAATAAACGTTCCGTCCGACTTCATCTGGGCGATCGTACATGCGGACTCGGCGCACCTGCATGATCTCGTCCGCTTTCACGCGTTCGTGCAGGCCGACAGAAAATCCCTGCTGACGCAGCTCGTGCGTGACCATCTGCGGAAGGTAGTTTTTACCTGTGAACTTGACCGCGTACTTGCGGATGCTGGCTGCGATGCCAGTCGGATCGACCGCGACGACAAACTCGTACAGGGTGATGATTTCAGTTTTTGGCGCGGCGGTTTTCATCTTTCCATTTCAGGTATTTTTCCAAGTTTGCGATCCCGTCCAGCATGGCTTCACGGATCATCGTGTCATCACATCGACTGGCATCCCATTTCCATTTGGTTATGACGTGAGCCACATCTTCCAGGGGCTGAGTCTTGATCCAAGCCACGGCGCGCTTCACGTTGTGCATCGCCCACCAGAGGCGGACGCGCAGCACCGTGTAAGTCCAGAACCACACCAGGTGGTCACTCAACGACTTCCGCTTGTTCGATTTGCTTTTTATCATTTTTCGGTACGGGTGGCAGCAGGGCGACTCCAGCCAGATTAGTAAGCGTCTGCATGATTCTCTCTGGCGTCAGGAACTCCGCCAGGCGCTTGCGCAGCTCGTCGATGCGCTTGGAAAATTCATCCAGGGCAGCACGATTCATCTCATTATCTTCGATGCACGCGATGATTTTGCCGCCGCTATCCGTAAACGCGCCCGGCCAGACCTTGATTTTCATCTCGTGGCCGGACCATTCCTTCATGAGGAATTTTCCGTCCCAGGTGGTGCCGCGATAAACGCCCTTGTAGCTGAAGATGAGGCCGGTGCCGTCTCCGCCGCCCCAGGGGCGCTGCTGATCAATTTCTACCAGGAAGAAGTGTTCCCACTTCACTTCGAATTTTTTATCGAGCGCGCCCCACATTGCCTGGCGCAGGACTTCGATGTCAGTCCCCTCCATCTTGATGTCCAGTTCCTGGCAGACCAGCTCAAAGCTCACGTTCCTGGTCGGATGCGGTGGTTCTTCAGACTGTTCAGTCTGTTTTTCCATGCGCAGCTCGATCTTGACGATTTTATTTTTGATGCGTTCTTTCCGGCGCTCATGCCGGTCGATGTGTTTGCGCTGGTCGCGTCCGCGCTCATCTTTGTCCTCGTCCTCGGGTGAGACGTAGTCCAGGCGCTCGATCTCAACATCCTTGACTTTGTAAACCCAGGTGTCGATGAGCTTGTACGGGTTGTGACGAGACGATCCTAGTTCGCGTGGCATAAATTAGCTTTTAGGGGTGAAGAACTGAGTCTGGGAAAAGTGGCAATGGCCGATGCGCCCTGGCCTGCCGACCGGACAGCCGAGCGTCCGGGCATGGTGTTCGCCCTTTACCTTTTTGCAGTGTTTGCACTTCACTGGCTTCGGGGCCAGGACACGAGGCTGAACGAGCGCGGTAGTGACTTCCTCAGCATCGCCGTAGTCGCCATTCTCTACAAATCTGACGAAGCAGTTGGTGCGTCCCATGCGGTAACTGACGAAAACACCGTTGCCACGGTTGGCGTGGGTGACGAGGTCGCCCGTCACGAATTGATGCTTCTTTTTTGCCATGCACAATACACTTACACTATTGACGTAAAATTGTAAACATTTTTTATTACGAAAAAAGCGGCCTGGAATTGCTCCCAGGCCGCTTGGTTTAATCGAGTGATTTTAAGGAGCCGGATGGCCCGTCATCAGATCATTGGTGGTCATGCCGAACGCTTTCATCTGGTCTGCATCCATTTCCACCCACGGCTGGACGGTGAAGGCTTTCTTGTTTACGAGCTGGCCAGCAATGTGCGGGCTAATGTCGTTGGTAGGTTGGAGGTAATTGCGGAAGTACAGCGGATACGGTTGATTGGTCGGGTAGGTCTTGAAGAAGACCGAGAAGCGCGCTCGCGTACCGTACAGCGGCGGATTGAGCGACGGATCATTCGTCCAGTTCACCGTATTTGTATTGCAGACGACATAACCGTAGTCGGTGAACAATTCCAAATGATTGGTCGGCTCCAACAGGTCTGTCGCGAGATGGTCGGTCGTGTTGGTGTTTGGTGTCAGGCCCCAGGTTGGCAGCGGCCAGGCCCAGTTGACGTAACCGTGGTACGTGCCGGGACAACCGCCAGAAGTGCCACCAATGAAACCGTTCGTGGCCGCGTGTACCCACGCAACAAATCCCGGCTGCTGGACTGCCCGCCAGAATAAGTTTACGCCGGGGATGTTGGGGCCACCGACCATCTGCACGGTGTACTCGCTGTCGTTAGTCGTGCCGATGAAGATGCCGCCGAGATCATTCCAGTTGGTTGAACCGAGATCGGTTGTCCACTGAACGGTGTAGGCTCTCGTGGGGTCTGTGTTGGTTACCGCGATGTTGTAGTAGAGATTTCCGTACGGGGCAGCCGTAGCAGCATCAAAGGGACTCGCGCCCGCGCTCACCAGTAGGTTGTTGCTGTCCACCATCCAGCCGTAGTTGGTGTACACCTGAACGAAGCCCGGTGTCAGAACGCTGGCCACGCGCACCAGCACGGCATCCAGCGGATACTCCTGAATGACTGGCGGTGGATTGGTGTAAGGCGGACAATTCGTGCATGGTGGACAGTCCGGGCACGGTACCGGCTGAGCAGATGCGTTGATAGAAGTTACGGCGATCAGGGTAGCGACCGCCCCGGCAAATAGGTTTCGTAATTTAGTCATCCACCAAAGAACGAAACCCGCAGAAAGGGAATTTGTTTACGCGGCGAAGGACTGTTCTTCGTGCTTCGGCTCTTTTGTCTTTTCGGATTTCGGGGGTTGACCAAGCGCGGAAAGCGGAATCGCGACCATTCCCAGGAGCTTCATCTGATGCTCGCTCATGGGCTTGCCGCAGGCTCCGCATTTTTCGTTTTTGGCACCGGTTCCAATGGTGAGCGTTTTGATTTTATCAATGAACGCCTTGTTAGCTGATTTCTTGCTCATACGGTTGGACTTAACTATGACTTCAGTTTTTCCAAAAGCAAGTCTTAGCCTGCTTGTTTGAGGATTTTCTCTAGCGCGAGAAACCGGTTTAAGAGAGCGTCGCGGATCACCGTGGCTTCGCGCCCGAGAGCTTCCTGGCCCAAGGAATGAGAGAGCTGTGCCAGTTCATGCAAAGACTTCGCTGCTGTTTCCATGGCATGACCCAGGACAACAGCTTTAGCGGCAGGCGTTAGGTGCCTGCCGCTAAGTACGATCGGTCTTTCTGGCTTCTTCCTGGAGGCCATCCGATTTATTTGAGGACGGGTGCCGGAGTGGTTGCCGGAGTAACCGCAGGCGTGGTCTTGACGCCGACCATCATCTGTTCGACGGAGTCCATGAAGCTGGACGTGAGCAGGTTCACTTTCATGTCCTGCGGCAGCCAGCCCTTCACGCCCGAGAACGCGGGTGCGACCTGCTTGGCGATCTCGATGCGGGCGAACACGTCGGCACCGGCCACGGCGTAGGATTCGAGCTTCAGCTTGTTGGCTTGGGCTTCGGCTTCACCACGGGCGAGAATACCCTTGGATTCGGCGATGTCGGCATCACGTTTGCCTTCGGCTTCCAGCACGCGTTTCTGCTGCTCGGCTTTGGCGGCGATGATTGCCTTTTCGTTGTCGGCTTCCGCTTTCAAGATGGTGACCTGCTTGTCCCGGTCAGCCCCCACGATCTGGGTGTTGGCGTCGGCCTGGGCTTTGGCTTTGGCCACCAGCGCTTCTGCTTCAGCGGCCTTCTGCTCCTCCACGGCGCGCAACTGGCGCTGCACCGCGACCTGTTTGCCTTTGATTTCCTCGATGTATTTCGGGTCCAGGGCAATGTGCTCGACCACGAAATTTTCCACGATGATGCCGCGCTGAGGCAGCTCCGCGCTGGCCTGGTCCTGGCCTTTGCCTTGCAGCGCGTTCTGGATGTTCTGCTGGAGCGTCACGAGGCCGGAGCCGGAGTAGGCGTCAAGAGCTTTCATCTTGGTGGCTTCGTCTTTGACGACGCGCATCACGACCGGGCGAATCAGCTTTTCCTCAATGTCCGTGCGGACGGTTTTGTGGATGCTGACCAGGTTGGTCGGATTCAGCCGCCAGCGGATGTTCATCGAGATCGTCATGTCTTGGCCCTCCTGGGACTGCACCAGGTAGGCGTCAGTGGCGCGGCCTTCGCCCTTTTCTTCAGGCGTGGTGTTGTTATTCATCACGAAGATGCGCGAGGAGGCGTCGTACGTGATGATCTTCTGGCTCCAGGCAGGGATCAGAACTTGCAGGCCGGGCTGATAGACTTTGTCTTCGACGCCGTCGTGCCAGGTTTCCTTGATGCCGAGTTCATTGCCTTTGATCATCTTGTAGTTCACGCACTGCAAAAGCAGGAACATTACGATGATGACGGCGATAGCGCCGCCGATTAGTTTTCGTGGATTCATATTGGATTCTTCTGTTTTTGGTTTGGTGGTCCTTCGTCGTGCTGTCATAGCCGTTTCCAGAGAACGGAAAGCGTGGCGTAAATGAGGTAGCCGATGAAAATAAAGGTCACGAAGGGAAGCGCCACCCGCACTTCAGCTTCTCTTTCGATCACCATTACGAGAAACAACGCCACCCAGATCACGCCAATGATCGCCAGGATTTTAATGTGGCGTTTGAATTTTGGATCGGTTTCCTTGGGAGCGCCGTTTTTAGAGGGTTCTTTGGCCATAATGGTGCAGTGTCAGTTTGGTTAATGTAAACAAAAGGACTTTAGCGCGGACAGCGCTGTCGTCAGTTACAATCTGAGAACGATTTTCTACCGGCCCGGAATGTTCGGTCTCTGCTCCGTCAGGTAGCGGGTCATCGCAGGCCGATTCTTCGCGTTGAGAAAGCACATGGCGACCACGGTAATGACGAAAACGATTGCCATCACCAGGAAGCCAGTTTCGAGGCGAGTCATCTTCTGCTGAAGTACATCGGTTCGAGCACGCTCGTCGTTCAGGCTGGCGCGCAGCGCACCGATGGAACTCGCCAGGCTGTTGATTTGCAGCGTGCTGGAATTGGTCGTGTAGTCGGTGTTGGTGCTATTGGGCACAACCGGGGGCGTGACGATCTGGGCTTTCAGGTGGAAGGCCGCGAACAGCAGGAGCAGTGTAATGATAGTGGTTTTCATGTGAGATCATGTTTGGGTTTAATGTTACCGCTCGGACTGTGGTAGCAGGCCAGCCGGAAAATGTAAACAATTTACTGCTTCCCAGTCGAGAAAGCTCATATAAATTTCAGCTCGTGCGCGTAGGCCCCGCCGCGATCAACCTTCAATGGAAACTGCGGCTTCTCAATCAGGGCGTAGTGATTCGCGTGACAGCAAGGTTCGAACGTGGTCGGGCCGCCCTCTGGGGGAGACACGCGCCCCACTCGCTCGCCATTCCAGGTGTGGACGATGATGTCGAGGGAGACTCCGTGCTCATCGGACCAGACATCTTTGATAATGCCGAGGAGCGGACGCCGAGTGTCCTTTTCTGCGACCCACTTGCCTTTTTCAAATTTTACAGCACCAGCTTCCATTTGGCCTTTTCGTGTTTGACCGGCACCAGGTTGTCGAGAATCGCCTGGGTGATCGGCACGTTCTCCCCGCGATCCTTCGGCTTTTTGGTGCGGTCGGATAGTTCCAGGGAGTGATTTTCACCGTTGATAAAATGTACGATCGTGTAAAGGAATTCCTCGCCGTCGATGACAACGAGAACCATGTCCCCCTGGAGCTGGCGCAGTGTGTTTTTGTCCGTGAGTTTCATTAAAACATTGAGACTATTGGGTTGCGCGCCCGTTGCTGCTTCCACGTGCTCTTTATGTGAGCCATCACCTTATCGAATTGTTCCTCAGTTACGCCGTCTCTAAGCGCTAGGTCCTTCGCCTGCATCATCGACAGCTCCATCACGTCCGGTGACAGCGTGTGGTAGAACAGACTGAACAGCATGGCCGACATCACCGTTACGTTTTCTCTTGAGCAGTTCAGCTCGGTCGGGATTTCCGGGCGAGCAACACCCCGCTCCGAAGGCTGGAGCTGCCCACCACTCGGGGACGGGACGAGCGAGGATGTCGTTGTAGATTCCGCATTTGTTTTCATGAGTCAGATATTTGCAGGCTCGATTGGTTGGCGACGTGACTTCGCCGAACGGGCACGGAGCCTGTCGGCAGCAATAACCGGAGTTGATGCACATCCGAGCGCCAGGATGGAGAGGGAGAGGTTCATTCATCCTACCAGAACCGCCCAGGCGGTGTGCAATCGTTCTTTCAGCCTTTTGACTGTCAGTTCGAGCCGTTCCAAATTATCAGACACGCGAGAAATTTCTTCCACGGCCTGGGCTTCGGTCATCGTGGACTGTTTTCTACCTGCAAGCGGGGTTGCCTTCTGAACGGCCAGGGCGTCCTTGCGGATAATCTCCCGGCACTTGCTGCACTCCACGTAGCTGTAATTCAGTCCGCTGCAACAGAATTGATATTCCGCCTTCGGATGGAACTTGGCTCCGCAAATCGGCTTTTGATCGCAGACCGCGTGAACCTTAGCCGTGGGGTTGTTCTGCCCCGGCATTCCCCACCAGCCCGTTGATGTGACGCGCAGCTTGCTCATTAAAATGCTCGTTTCACTTTCAGTTTATCCTCGCCATCCTGGACGAAGAAGGCCACGTCAGCCGGGATGTCCTCACCGTCCCAGGGCAGGTCGTATTCGGGTTTGAGTGAGAGCTTGCACTCCGTCCACATGCCCTGTTCGACGATCTGCTTGGCGATCTTCTCAGCCTCGGCCACGGCGTCTTCGCGCTTCTCGAATCCCGTGGTGTGGTGGCCTTTCGATTTATGGCGCACCGGCTTGCTGTCCGATTCCGGGCCTGGCAGCGGCGACTCGTAATAAATGACTGGATGCCAGCGTTTCAGCTTCGCGTTGAAGATCATCGCGACAACAGGATTGACAAGAAGTGCGTTCATTGTAATGTGGATGGGTTCCTTGTAATGGTGGTTAGTTAGGTTCGGCGGCCCTGAGTGGGGCCGCCATTTTTATTGCTCTCGCATCAAAGTTTCTACGCGTTCCATGAATTTGGCTTCGTTGGCGGCAGCTTCCATGTGATCACGCCGGGTGAAAAAATCCATGCCGAAAATCTGGGTCATCGCTGATTTATCCGAACCCTCTCCTTCCAGGGATTCACGTTTGGCTTTCCAGTAGGCGTAGTCCTCGCGGGCCTTCCTGAGCTGGCGGGCTTTGAGCCATTTGACGAATCTTTCGATCATGTGAAAAATGTAAACAATTTATTGTTGGTGTCAATGCCTATCAATCACGTTCAGCTCTTTCGTGATCATCCATCGCCCGATCCACCACGTAGCCCATCATCTCGTGCTCTTTGTCCATGTCCGCCTGGATGGTGTTGCGCAGGTGCTCGCGAAACTCCAGCGGGTTCATCGGGAGTTTGAGCTGCATCACCACGCTGATCGGTAGCAGCCGGGTGATCTCCCGGTGATACGACATCAGATTGCTGTATTTTCGGTCGAGCCACTTGTCATAATGACGGATCGGCCAGAGTGCTTGCTCAGCTTCACGCCGCGATTTGAAAAAGTCTGCCAGCCAGAAAAGGATGCCATCTGAACCTTGCTCCATGTCCCAGTAGTAGAGAATTCCCCACGCGTGCGACCGTGGATTGTACGCCGGTTCGACGAACTCACAGCTTCCCCGGCTGCCATAATCCGGCTCCTGGCGCGCATACTCCTGGCAGGCGAGGCAGGTCTGGTGATAGCTGCGAGAGCCGAAATAGGCATCCATTTTCCTGATGCCGCAGCACATGCAGATGGCATCCAGTTCCAGGGGCTTTTTGGCCGCGTGAAAGAGGGCCAGGCGCAGGCACTGCTGATCCACCCAGTGCTCGTGCTCACGAATGTCAGCTTCCACTAGCGGCTCGTAAGCCTTCAGCTTTTCCAAGGCACTCGCCTTCGTAATGACGCCCGAAGTCACGTCGCTGCGGATTTTATCCCAGTCGGTGGCGATGGGTTCGCGGTCAAAAAAGATGTCGGCCCTGATCTTATTCTCATCCAGCAGTTGAATATCAGTAGTCATCTTCGACACCTTTCCATTCGACGAACGTGAAATTTTTCTTCTCCATGAAAGCCTTCAGCACGGCTTTATAGTTGACCATGAGCGGGACCGCCCACTGGTACTTCGACTTCCAATCCCGGTCGTCCAGAATCTCCTCCGACAGCGACGGCGGGAGCGGCATTCGCATGAAGTCTGAGTTTTTCAACACGAGCTTGATCGGCTCCTTTCGGCGCTGGCGGCTTCCCCAATCTGCTCCTGCGGCGCGGCGCTTCATCCAGGGGTAATAATTCACGACCGGCTTGCCGTCCTCGATGCTGAGCACTTCGAAGATGATGGGCTTTGAATCCTTGTAGGTCGTACCGTTGCTGAAGGACGTAGGACCGGCGACCCATTCGTCCACGTAGGCCACGATCCAGTCTCCCCGGTGCGCTTTGCCATCCATGTAAGGTTCGATCTTCTTCGAAACGCCGTGCCACGGCAGCGCCTGGCGGTAGTCGTAGATGAGGTTGAAATACTTATCCACGTTCTCCCAGTTGAACAGATCGGTGCCCCTGGGAATGTTCAGCAGCTCGGTGTTATCGACGATGCCCTGGAGCAGCACAGCGAAAATCATCTGCTTCTTATTCACTTTGGTCAGATAATCTTGCACGGCCTGCCTGAGCTGTTTGTCCAGCAATTCCGGGTAGGAGGAACTGTCGAGCCACTTTTCAATAGTGGCGAAGCGCTCATGCACGATCTGGCGCGTGAAGTAAGGCTCCTCCTCTTTCAGTGGGCCATGCTTCAGTTCACCCATCACGTCGTCCTCGGCTTTGTCGCCGATGGTCTTCTCCCGTTTTTCCTTGATGGCAAAGGAGCTTTCCCAGACGTGATTCTGGACCACGCGCACGGTACGATCGAACTGTTCCCGATCCGGGAACACCGCGTTTTGGAAGGTAAATTCCACGTCCACGTGGAATACGTTCTCGCCGTCGCGCACCCAGATCATGTTCTGCATGTTCAACATGTTGTTGTACAGATTCACGAAGGCGTCGCGCCCGTAGTCCTTGTCCTCTTTGCGAATGCGCGTCGCCAGGATGCAGCGTTCGAAAGGCAGGAATTTCCAAATCCGGCCTGACTTCACGAGCCACTTCTCCAGGGCCTCCATGTTTTTGAAATCGAAGTCCTTGAAGTTGGCCAGGAGCGCGATCTCCTCGGACAGGTAAACCCTGTTTTGAAAGACTGCGTACTTGCCGGTGCCTTTGTTGCCCGAACAAATCTGTGTGCGATGACGCGTGCCGTGAAGGTAAGCGTCCAGGATGCTGAGCTTCTGCTTCATGTCCCGGACTTTTGCGCTGAGGTCCCCGCTCAGGCGCGACATCTCCCACTTCCGGCGCATCAGGCCCATCTGTTCGGCCTGGATTTCCATCTGCATGTCATGCCTGCGCGCCTGGAAATCCACCAGGCTCGCGCCCATCGGGCTGAGCACCACGTCGGTCGTCTCGTTCGTATTGGCCGGGGCTGCGATCTGCTTGTGCTCGGGATGAAGGTACTTGTTGATGTCAGTGACTTTGATCTCCAGGTGCAGCCCAAAGTCCCGACCGTTTCCATTGTGCAGGCCGCCCTCCGCGTAGTGGCGATTCAGGAGTTTGCGTGTGCGCGCAACGACTTCTGGCTCGTCGCTCCAGACCTGGATGACTTCGTAAGCTGAGACACCAGGGAGACTGACGGTGTCCAGGAAGAACTTTCTGCCGACCGGCTCAGCCGGAAAGGCCATCGCACCGAAAATGATCTTGAGGGCGTCCTCAACATTCTGGGCGGTAGCGTGCCAGTCGCCGTTGCCGTCGCGCTCTTTGTGGGAATTTTCGTACGGATTGACTCCGATGACGTACAGAAAAGCCTTCATTCCTTTTCTCCCTTGATCACCGAGTCATTGAATTCGTTCGTCGTCAGCGCACCTTTGGCAAGCTGCACCAGGAGCGACTTGCCGCGCTCAATGCCTGCTTCGTGCGACAGTTGGATCGCCTCCTGGATGGCCTTAAAGAGATCGTTGAGCGCCTGGCGTTGTTCCGGCGTGGCAATGCGGATGGCCGCGTCCAAGCCGCGTGGGTAAAAGGTCCCGTAATCCGGGACGATGGGACTCACGTCACGTTCAGCGTTGGCTGAAAGCGTGCGCTTATCCACCTGGGGGAACATCAGCTCGATGATGCGGTAGTAGGCCGCCGTCGCTTTCGGGTAAAGCGTGCCGTCGCCAGAGATAAACCTGGGACGGAAGTGCGCCTGGGCAACCCAGAAGGAGTTTTCAGGAGCTTTTGGTTTGCGACGAGTGCCCATAATCGAAAATGTTTACAAATTCTGTCAGACTCAATCAATGAAAATATCCGATATTAGAAATTCTCCTGCCGCCTTTCGGGGTGCGCCCGAAACGACTGAGGAATTCGAACTTGATGCTGTCTGACTCTGCCCTGTCCATCTCTGGCGTGGATCGGCTGCCGAGTGCTTCGAACACGGCGCACTGCGCCTGCATGTCTCGCACTTCGTCCCGGCCATCCACCTGAAATTTATCAGAAGGTTTCTGCGCGTAGCACTTGGGATCAGAGCAACCGGAGCTGAAGAAGTATTCGAAAGCCACGAGGAACGATGTCGCGCTGAGATCAGTCAGGTTCTCGACAAATTCCAGGAAGCAGGCTGCGTGCTCCGGGCTGTAATCCTTTTTGATGCCGTCATGGATCATCTCCAGGTGGGTTGGACCGAGGTCGCCGCGCTTGGGTCCCCGCCCGGCGTAATAGCCAGAGCGCGCCAGCAACCGGCCAGAGCACCAGGCGTCAATGGCTTCGTAAAAGCTGGCCGGTGGATTCGTGGGTTTGGGTAGTTCTTTTTTCATTATGGGTATTGGGTGAGGGAGTCCCAGGTCGGCAGGTTATACTGCGCGTCCGCGCTGAGACGTTTGTTTTCTTCTTTCCGCCACGCGATTTCATGGTAGTAGCACGCGTGACAAATAATCAGATTGCCGTGGTGCGGATTCTTGCCGAGGGGCAGAACTCGCACTTCGCCGGTCGCGCTTTGGCAATGAGACCCGTCGCAGTTGGGATTCAGGTTTGCCATATCACAGCTTTCGGTCGCGGATCGCCTGGGCCAGTTTGGAACCAATCATGGTCAGTGCCTTGTAGTACTCCTCGCTCAGGTGATTCTCGCTGTACTCGTGGCCGAACTCGTGGATGATCAGGTCATCAATTTCCTGCTGGTTCGTCTCACGATTGAACCAGTCGTAGCCGAGCCGACCGACGTTGAACACCAGGGTCCCGCTCGGGCCGTAAGTGGCACCGTAGGGCCAGGTTGCTTCCGCCGCAAAGACCACGCTGATACTTTTGCCGAGCACGATCCGGGCGAACGCTTTGGCGTAAGTTTCCACGTGCTGCATCCCGACCGTTACTTCCTTGACCAGCTTCAATGGCGCGCCGTCCGGGCTGTAGGGCTTGGGTGAAGGCGTGACCTGACCGGCAGGCAGCATCGCGCCCACGCTCTTGACGTTACTCCAGGCGGCCTTGCTGAGCTGATTGCCGGTGACCACCGTGAAGCCAGCGGCAGCGGCACGGCTGTTGGATTCGATGTCGGACGGATCGTAGATGACGCGTTTCTCACCGAAGCGCTGAGTCATGCACGCCTCGACCGCTGCGGGTGCGATGTCCGGTGAAGTCAAAGCTTCAGCGGCCCAGGACGTGTTGGCATCCTCGCTGTCGATGATTGTTGACATGTTATTCACAGCGGCTACTGCGAGCTGTTTTCGGAAGGAAGGCAGGACTTCTTCACGGTCCATCGTGAGCGGAACTTTCTGACCCACGTTGAAGATGTATTTGCCGTCGATCTCGCACACGGGTATCCCCATCTCGTAGATGGCAGCCGGGCAGCCTTCGCCGGGAACAGCGCGGTAAACTTCCACATTCGTCAGCCGGGTGGTTTTGACCATGTTGCCTTCACCGTCAGCGACCTCAGTGGCCAGGGCAGCTTTGAATCGCGTCATGCCCGGCGCACTGACGAGGGCTTTGCCGTTGATAGTCGTGATGATGGTCTTTTCGCCAACCGGAGGAATCAGCCGAGCGCAGGCATTTACAATCTGGTCGATCTCGTCCTTTTTCACGCGAATCATCATTGAGATCACCGAACCCTTTTCCCGCTTCAATCCTGGCGACCGTTGCCTGCCGTGTTTGGTAAAATTGACGGTGCCGGTGGTTGTGGAGACGCAGGCTTCTGAAGCGAGGGCCAGCACCAGCTTCTCGCCGAGGTTGAACCGACCGCGCTTTTCCGGGTTGGCCTTTTTCTTGGACTCAGCGAACAAGGTGTAGGCGTGCGTGAGGTCAGAGAATCCATCCGGCGCATCGTCCGTCACACGCAGCATCGCCTGGCCAGGATACCCCGGCACCGACTCAAGCGTGACATCGACCTGAGTGACGCCTTCTTCGTCCCAGGCATTCTGGATCAGTTCAAAGATAATGAACTCCTTGCCCTTGCGCTGGAGGATTTTCGCCAGCCCGTCTTTGTCTATTTCAAACCATGATGAAGTTTTCATACTCAGGATTGTAAACAATTACAGTCCAATGTCAATACACAAAGTGTATTTATTTTACCCTTTATTTAATAGGCTTTAATGCGTCATCGTGCGATTTGACTAGGCGCTTTAGTTTCAAGCTGAAGGGCGTATCACCGGAGCGTAGAGGCGGTAATTCCTCTGTCGTTTTCCTGTTCCTGGCCAGCGCCACGGCGGTCTTAAATGGGTTGGGCAGCTTGAATCCGCCCACCCGGTTCAAGTGGACCCAGATCGCGGCCCAGTAGCCGAACATCTGGAACTTGTAGCGGGCCAGGGCGTCCCAGGCTTTCTTCTCCGCTTCTTCCAGGTCGGCTCGAAGGCGCGCCTCGATGTCGGTTACAGCGCTGCCACTTCGAATCTGCTTTTTTGTATCGGTTTCCATACGATTGTTTTTCGGTCCTGGTATCCGGGCACCAGGAGCTTTTTGAATTCCATGTAGAGGTTGTTGCTGACACCGCGTGCAGCCGGGTGCGGCACTGACAGCATGGGTCCGCTCCATATCCAGGCCAGGGCGTTCTCGGCCTGCTTGCCGCAGGTGATCACGATCTCGGGGGCGCGCTCGGCCAGGACGTTGAGGATGTGCCCGTTGTCCGGCGCTACGACGCTGTTGGGAGCCTCGCCCACTATGGGGGTGGTGTTCTCGCAGATGGACAGGTCATCCACCAGGTAAATCAGGCGCTGACCGGAGCGAGATCGGGCCAGAGCGCGCAGCCAGGACTCACGCGGCCAGCGGCGTCCGGCATAGACCGGCGACCAGGCGTTCTGGAGGAAGACTACGGCTTTCATATCGCTTCTTTCGCTAGAACCAGCTCCACTTTCTCGACGCCGATTTTGCGTTGATCTCTCCACCAGCTTTCACGCCCCCAGTTGATGGCTAGGAGCTGCGCTTTCGCGGGGTCGTTGGCATACACTCCAATGCTGACTTTGGGAGCGGAGTCGCCCCACAGCGTGACATGATAGTCAAACGCACCGGACCCGATATGAAGCAGGTCGCGGCGTTCGGCTTCCTCCGCTGTGATCGTCGGGAAATCGGTAGGCGCTGGAATTGTGCTCCAGGACTGTGAGGTCGGGAGCGACTTGATTCCCTGCGGGCGCTTCCGACTGCAATACTTTCCATCCTTGGCGACCATTTTACCGGAGAGCAGATCAATCACGACGCCTTTGAATTTAGCCGTGTATTCGCACGCTGATTTTATATCAAAGTGCCGGTCGCGGGCGACCCAGTGATTGAATCGTCCGATCCAGGAGAAGACGAGATAGTTGCAGGGGCGTTTGTCGGTGATGGTTTGGGTGATAGTGTTCATTATGCTGGCGGGTTGAAGTTTTCGTAAACAAATCGTTCAGTGTCGTCCACAGATAGTCCGGCTGCGGTAGCTGCTTTCCAGAGAGCCGAGCTGCGTTGGTCTTCTGCGCTGATGTCGCGGCGTTCGCGGAGACCTGGATTGGCTGCGAAGATCGCTTCCCATCTGGCAACGTCTTCGGGGTTGTGCTTCGTAATGGTGAATTTGGCCGGGCGTTTCCAGAAGCCGAATAGCTCGTCGTTTTTGCTTGGCTCGAACGTGGCGGTAAATTCCACTTCATCACCCTTGCGCGGGAACATCACCTGGCCAGCGGCGTTGTATTCAGGAGCATTGCCGAAGGCGCGCACACCGTTGCCGAAGTCGATGGTGAGCTTGGTGACCATTTTCCGAGGATCGAAGCCAGGAATAGTTTTGGTGGACAGGACAGTGCCTTTGACTGTGTGGCGGCCACTGAGAGCTTTGCCGGTCGCGGAGGCACGGCGCGCTTCGTCTTTTTCGCGGATGCTTTCGAGGGTGGTGATCTGCTTCTCGGACAGCTCACCGAAACGGCGCATCTTTTCCAGCATGTCCTTGGCGATCTTGGGAGCACGGGCCAGGCGGCACCAGCCGATGATGCTCATCGCCTCGGGGTGCGCGGTCAAGAAATCAGCTTCGCGCTTATTGCAAGCCAGGCGCTCGGCGAGGGCCACAGTGTGCTGTGCGATCATTCTGTCGAACCGGCGCAGATTTTCCACCTTGGCGGCACAGTCACGGCCAACCCAGTAGCCGGTGCCCGTGGGCGCGTGGACAATGGCGCAGGCGTACTTGAGAGTGTGGCCGCAACAGCCGCAGCGATTGGGTTGGTTTTGAGCTTTGAAAGTCTGCCAGAGCGGTTCGTCGATGACATCCATCTCAGCCTCGACTGATCCATTTTCTCCTGCGTCCGGGTTGAAGCCGAGGACCACGCAGACAGCAACGAGCCGGAGTTCGTTCACCGGCAGTCCTTTAATAGATTCGTTTGTCATGCCAGAAATGTAAACGAAATAGAATTGTTGTCAATACCCAAAGTGTAAATAGTGAGAAATTTAATACCTCGTTGTAAGTGGCCTAACGACCGTAGTTAATGCGTGGTAATAGTGGATCGGGTGGGTGCCCGGCCCTCTTAGGGTTGGAGGGCCGGGTTTGTTGGAGTGCGTATGAAATTTCGCTTAATAGCAGCACCGGTTGAGCGAGGGGACCTAAACAGGATTTTCTCTCTGTTCGAAGTCGCGCAATTCCTCGAAATAGCTGTTGAAGACCTGGCCCTGCGCGGAAAACTCTCGGGAAACGTCAGCCTGGATGGCTATACTTTCGAGGTTGTTCGCAGCGTGCAGGGTTCAAGTTTCAAATAGCGTTGCGCTGGCTCGGATTCTCAGCTCGCGATCCTGTTCCATCAGGTCGGGAGCGCGCAGGGCTGTTAGCGCGTTTCCAAACGTGCTGGAGTTCACGCTGTATCCCGTCGCGTCTGAAATCTCCTGGCGCGTGGCAAACTCCGGGAAGCGCGTCAGCAGGTAACTGAAAATCTTTCCCGCTGCGCCGCTCAGCTTATTCACCCAGAGATTTCTCAGAGCTTCACCTTTTGGCAACGGTTCAAAGTTTTTCAACAGGGCGCGAGCCTCGGGTATTGCAGTCAGCGTGTCGCCGCTGCGGATGATCGCGTTGTTTTTGGAAAGCTCGGTCAGCCCGTTGCCGAACGTGCTTGAAGTCACGCTGTAGCCGGATAGAAGCGCGGCCTGGCTGCGGGTCCGCCCTTCGGGATAACTGAGCAGCACGGTCAGAATCGCTGACGCACACTTGGAAAGTCCACCCGAGGATGGATCATGCACCGGCGATGAAAAATCGTGCCGAGTGGCGACAACTGGAGCCGGGATCGCCTTGGGTGCTACCGGTGTCGCAACCGCCATACTCGTCTTCTGGATCACGATCAATTTGTTTACAATATCGGTGCGTAGCGCTACCGCCTGATTGGCCAGCTCAGAGAAGTTCACCACCGTCTTGCTGAAAGTAGTGCAGGCTTCCTCGATTCGCTTCAGAGTTTTTTCCTGCTCGGGCGTTAGCACGGGAACTTCGACCTTTTCGATTCGCGTGTCCACGACCGTCACCGGCCTGGGCGCGACAGCGGCCTGTTCCGCTTTTACCAGCTTTTGTTTCAAAACAGCCACTTGTTGTTTCAAATGGGCCGGATCATTCTCGTTGGCGCGCTCAATCGTTTCACGAATCTCATTTCCCAGGCGCACGAGATCGACCTTGGCCAGCTTTTGCGGGATGATGACTTTTTCACCTGCCTTGGGCGTGGCTGATGAGTTGAAGGTCCGGCGCTGCCGGATGGTGATCCGTTGAAAGATGCGCAGCCAGCCGGGCGACCATATCCAGCCCTCGCCGGTGTGAAGCGATGCCAGGGACTGCATCATGATGTCGCGCTGTTCCTTCGTGCCGTTGCGCTTCACCCAATCGTCGATGGCGTCCTGGTCCTGGGGCGAGTTGAGCTGAAGTACGATCAACAGTTCGGTCTGAGTGAAGACATTCTTATTGAGCACAGCCGGGCGCTGCGTGATCAGCGTCGTGCCAATCCCACGGATGCCTCCCCGGCGCACCAGGGCTTCGAAGGCTCCGAGCATTCGCTGCTGGCCGTCCTGGGGTTTCTGGGGAGCGAAAGAGTCGGCTTCGTCCACGAACAGGTGCAGCGGATTGCGGTTTTGATTTTTACGCCGGTAGAGGCGTTCGGCAAAGTCAGTGGCGAAGCGATCCTGCTGTGCGTTGCTTTCGGTCGAGGAGAGGTCGATGACGTAGTAGCCAGGATGGTCAACCACCATGTCGGCGATGACCCGGCCTGCCGTATATTCCAGTGGAACGTCCGCGTGCTCACCGCCGATGATCACCACTGGCAAACCTTCGCGCAGACCGTTTGCTGATGAACGCAGGCCCCACCAGGCACCGGTCGGATCGAGCACGGCAAACGGCTGTGACGCCGCCACCAGCTCCTCGGCGATCACCGATCCTGTGTAGGTCTTACCGACCCGGCGCATGGCCATGATGGAACACGTCTGGGTGACGAAATCCAACGGCAGCGTCAGTTCCTTTGAGATTTTGAGGCTCATGCCTCAAAGAACGGAATCGTTTACTTTACTTCCAGGACGACGCGAAATTGGGCCAGACCACAGTTGGTGCAGCGCCGGAACTGGATGAATTGAGCGTTTTTGCCGTTGTTCTCGTCCGGGTCAGGATCGCCCCATTGACCCCATTCGTGGGTGTGGACGACTTCAGGATTTGCGGGGTGGACGTGGACGGCGAGGAGCGCGGTTCCTCCGACCACCAGGATTAGGGCCGCCAGAAGCGGCAGAAAGACTTTTTTCTTCATTTTTACGTTTGCCCGTAGCTGCTGCGATTATGGGCAGAAGCTCGTCATGATATTTTAGAACGTAATCACGATGCTTTTGATCCAATTTTTCGGCGCGCCCACGCATGTAGCCCAGTATCCAGAGGACAAAATCAATCTGTTCCTTGGTTAAACTTACGTTGGGGTGCTCGTGGCGAAGATCGCGGTCAATACCCAAGCTCTCAATTCCCAGATTCTTCGCCAGGATGTCGCGCATTCGAACGGCGGCATCGGCATAGACGAAGTCTGATCCAACAGTGGTGAAGTTAAAAACGCCATCGCGGTGCCAGGTCACCAGCACGGTTACGTCCTGACCGTGCTTTGCGGCGAGGGCGCGCAGTGTTTCAATGGGTACCGGTACCGGCGTCTTTTTCCATTTTGGAATCGGCATAAACTTGAGCGAGTTGTCGGTTGGCTTCTTCAATAGTTTTTCGAGTCGCGGGGGTCTCATGCTCCGGGTAGCAGTTCACGTAGATGCGGTCGTAAACGCGCCAGAATTTTCCACCGAAACCAAGCGTGCCGATGAAGCGCCACTCGGTCGGGTGATTCCTCTTGCTCTGATTGTACACAAAGCTGTCGCGATCACCTTCAGAGGCCCCGCAGACCTTTACCAGGATGTCGTAGATGCGGTTGAGAGTGGCTTCTGACACGTTATCCCCAGTAAACCAGCGGGTCTCTCCAGCTCGGGAACTTCTGGGTCAGCCACACATTGGCCGCTTCTTTGGCCTCATCAATGGCTTTGGATCGCGCCATAGCTTCTTCGCGTTTGTCCCAGTTCGCTTCCGGCAATGGGTCGGATGAGTGCAGGACTTCTTTAGTAGCGGTGTCGATGACATCCACTCGCACGAATTTTGAGCTGACGCCCATTTTGTCTGCTTTATGCTCGCCGGTGGCGCGGTCGTAAATCTCCTCCTTCTTTTCGTCGAGGTAGGTGCTTCTGAAAGTGTAGCGCGGATTGAGACCGATGTGTGCGTTGTAATCGTAAAAAGCGGCTTTGAAGAAAATGCTACCGCGTTTGCGACCTTTGTCGTCCAGCAGATCACTCCACATGGAATGGCCGCTCGGACGTTTGGTCCAGCCTTTTGGGAAACTGCATTTCCAGAAAATACGGTCGGTCTTTTCGCCGAAGGTGAAGCCCAGTTTTTCGAAGTCCTTCACGGTGCAACCCTGCATGTCGATGGGCAGTGTCTCAAGCTTGGCCTGGGCCTGCTGGCCTTCCCGCTCCTGGGCTTCGATGCCGCCCGGCGTGGCAGCACGAATAGAGTTTGGTATATCTCCGACAGCGGCGGCGGCCATGGACGCCATGTTCGGTCCGCCCCGATGGACGTGGGTGAATCCTCGTTCTTTGCGTGTTTTCATTGATTGGTTGGTTAGGTGGTTAGGTGGTTAATTCTTACTCAAACGCGCCGCTGGCCTGTAATTGCAGGGCGGCAGCAGCTCCTCTCATGAGCATGTCCACATCTTCGGCGGTGGCTTTGCCGTTTGTCCATTCGGACAGATTGACCAGCATTTTGCGATACTGGCGATCACTGTAATCCTTGCACCACTTCTCGAAGACTTCCTGGAAGTTGGCGCTGGTACGCAATGGCGTGAAGTGTTCGCCGAGGTCGGCGGCCATCAAATCGAGTTTTGTCTTGTAGTCGGTGTCGGGCAGCAAGAGAGTTTTTGTCTCCCGCGCCATGACCTCATCCAGGACATCTTGCGGGTCTCGCGACGGGTCTTTTGCTTTGGCAGTTTCCAGGAAGATGTCATTTATTTTTCCGGCCTTCTCCATCACTTCTTCCAACTGCCTCATTGCTTTGAGTTTATTTAGTGCGCTCATGGTTTGTTTAATCGGTCAACTCGCCAGACTTGGTCCTGTCCACAATAGAAAGTCCAGTCATTGGCTCCTACATAAGAACCGTGATCGTCGCGGCCTATAACCACCACGGCGATATGCGTCTTCCAGGCGTTGCTTGGGACAGGCAGCGTCTGACCTGGAGGTAAATTGAGGCAGAGGAGCTGATTCTCTGAAATGACATCGAGATTAGCGGTCGTGTTATTGACCACGGTCAACTGCTGCGAGGCACAGCCGCACAACAGGGACAAGAAGATGACCATCTTCACCAGCTTCATTGAGTGAAAAATGTAAACAATTTTTTGCTTACGTCAACGACGAAGTTCGTTCTTTAAGGATATGGCACTGAATAAAGCACAAAAGTTTACGAAAACATCGTTCAAGGCGCAGGCGGATGCGATTGGAAATATCCTCCGTACCAATACCCTCCTGAGCGATGAGGAGAAGGCGTCCCTGAATGAAACGTTTGGCGTTCTGACCTGGATGAACCAGTACCAGTTGCACCAGGAAGCAGGCAACAAGGACATCCCGGAAAATATCCGGGCGCAGATTTTCGATGGTCGCCCCGGCGTGAAGCCGGTGCCTCCGACCGTCGATTAACCTTCGCAGAGCGGCAGCAGCTCGTCAGCGCGCTGCTGCACCCATACCGATTCCATTTGGCCCATCAGCTCCATCGCCTCGCGTTTCAGTGAGGCGATCCGGGCTTGATTTTGTTTGTGGGGTGGCTGTTCTTCTTCCGCTCGAATGCGGGCAATCAAAGCGTCGAGGTCCTGCTGCGTGGCGTACGCTACGTCCGGCTGCTCGGTCTTGGCGAAGGAGAAACGCGATGTGTTGTTCTTCTTGATCGGAACGGCGTTCGGCTCCTCCGGGTTCCAGCCCATGCGCTGCGCCCCTGGTCCAACGGGCCTGCGCTGCTGCGGCTCCGGGAAGTCGTTGCTCAAAATTTCGTTGATACGCCGTGTTGCCATATTTTAACTACGCGAACTGCACGACGGCGATGTCGCTGATCTTGAAAACCGGATTCGTATGGTTCCAGTTGATGTTCAGGTGATCGAGCACGCCATAGGTGCTTTCTCGCATAATTCCCCAGTCATTTAATGGGGTAAAGCTGTGGCCTGCCAACGAGGCTATTTCATTCACCACTTGGGCGTCAAAAGTGGCCTTATCAACATCAGTGCAGGCGGTGTCGGTATTTCTGAAAAGCTGGATGTGCCAGTCAGGATTGCCTTTGATGATGTCCACGAAGAACAGTGTGCGGTTAGCATCTGTTGCTCCGATGTTCCACGTGCTCGGCTCCAAATCTCCGCCGCCGCCCGTTCCGGCCAGTAGAACACCGTTCCCCCATTCTTCAGCCGCTCCAAAGGAACAGCCGTAGCGTGTCGGCCCGGTGGCCCGAACGAACGTGTTGAAATTGCCCACCATGTTTGCTCCAAAAAAGTGCGTCGGAGCTAAGCCGGAATCACCAAAGATGCTGGTATCTCCGGTGCAGATGCCTACGTGAAGACTGCACGAACTTACATCTGCGCCCGAGTCAGCCATGCACAAGCGCATTCCGATCCGCAGCTTTTGCCACGTGCTGTTGAGCATGAAAAACGGCTGGCGAGCGAACCGACTGGCATCAAGAATGAGCCGATTCTCGCCGCTAATGCTGGAAATGATGGCGGACATGACTTAGGCGAGTTGAACCACCGCGAGATCGCTGATCTTGAAAACCGGAACGCCAAAGTTCCAACTGACGTTGATGTGGTCCATGATTCCATTGGCAGCTTCGTTCACCAGCAGGTTTCCTGGCGTCTGAAAGCCGTGACCCGCGATAACGGGATTACCACTGACCACCTGGGCGTCAAAAGTAGCTTTGCTAACATCGACGCAGTTGTTGTCAGTGTTTCTGAAATAGCTCAGCGTCCACTGCGTGGGTCCCTTCTGGATGTCCACGAACAGCACCGTTCGATTATTATCAGTCGCACCGATGCACCAGGTCGAAGGCTCCATATCGACGCCGACGCTGGAAACGTTCACGCCGTTGACAAAGCAGCTTCCTGATGAGAAGGAGCACCCGTACTGAGTGACGGGACTTGTCGCTCGGATAAACGTTGCGAAGTTCCCGACCCAGTTCATGCCCACAGCGTGGTGCGGGGCGGCTCCAGGATCACCCCAGATGCTCGTATCGCCATTGCACGCTAGAACATTGAAACTGGCCGGGTTTATATTTCCTCCTGAGTCAGACATGCAAAGCCGCATCCCGATGCGCAATTTCTGCCACGCTTGGCCGACCATGAAAAAGGGTTGCCGAGCAAAACGACTGCTATCGAGGATGAGCCGATTTTCTCCGCCGACACTTGAGATAATTGCTGACATAGTATTATGGTCTGCTGACGTAGTTGCTGGACCAGCCGCTGCCTCCGCTTAAGCCGTCCAAGGCCGATCCAGGGGTGTAAGATTCAAAACTGTCCGTAGCCACAGTATTTCCGCTGCGCGCTGCATAGGCGGCTTTCCAGATGCTGCCGCCGTTCAGGCCGTCCAGGAAAGCGTTATTCGCGTACGTTTCAAAGTCATCGAAGGCAAAACCTGTATTTGGCAGGTCAGGGACCGGATTCTCAAGGCCGCCAGGAGGGATGAAATTTCCGTCTGGCGAGTCAAAGTCGTTGGCAGCCGCGTAAAATCCTTGTTCGATCATCCACGGCTGGATGGCTTGATGGGTCGGATATGACGCATAAGATGGGTACCATCCGTGGACCGTGCCGGTACCCGCCACGCGAATGTATTCTATGCCAGCCGGGATTAAGCCGGTTTTGCCGACATCACCTGGCTGCGAAAGACGGTAGGCTCCGACCTGCGTGACAATCGGGTTGCCGCTTTGGGAAAAGCTTTGAGTGCCGCTGATGCCATAGAATGTTTGGCCGTTGGCAAAAGTGCCGTTGCTGTAAATGACATAGCCTCCGTTCGGTGTTGCCACCTTGTACTGACGACCGGGCAGGATACCGCCGCTAAAGACCTGGCCGGTCTGCCGTAGGCGCGGAGAAAAAACCTCCATGAACGACATCCATGACCCAGTGGATGCCATCGTCCATGAATCATTTGCGTCGCGAAATTCCGGCAGGATAGTGCCGTTGCGAGAGAGCGCCAGAGTGTAGGCGTCTTCAGTAGTGCGCAGAGCACGTTCCAGCATGTCTTGCCGGAATCCTTGGAATCCGACCGCGTCCGGCGTGGGCGCGGTGGCAATCAGTTTCATGAGCTGAACCTGTTCGAAGACGAGAGGAATCTGTGGCTCAGAGCCGAGCTGGAACCAGGCTGAAGATTGACCGGGGATGTCGGTCGCGGCAGTGATAATGCTGGCCTGCCAGTAGATCAAATTGTAGATCACCTGGTCACCAGGGTTATAGGATTTTGCCTGCCAGGCTGAAGCCGCCTTCGGAAGCCACGAGATGTTGATCACGGGCGCGAGGTCCTGCTTCACGAGATTGAAGACGAACGGCATTACATCCGGCTGGTTGGCCTGACCGATCACGTCCAGGCTGGAATGAGCGTCGAGATTGGTTCCCGCTGCGCCAATCCATGTTGCCTGCATGATGTAGTGGCTGGTGTCCGGTCCGTTGACCTGAACGAAGCGCAGCTTGCGCACATGGAACTGCCCGTTGCCTGCCGTCCATTGAACGCTGAAATTGTACACCTGGCCGGTGGACTGGATGTCAATGCCAGGGCTTTCAATCACTGTGTTTTCAGGAAGGGCGTTGCCGTTGCTGTCGGTGTAATAGAGCGGCAGCGTGTTTGCGAGAATGGAAACGCTCCCCTGGCTCGCTTTGATACCGAAGGAGGTTGTCGGCGTCGCTGAGATGTTCGCGAAGTCGATGAACATTTTCCAGCCGCCCGCAGGCAGTGGAATTTCCCAGTTCCGCACGTCGCCGATCGTACTGTAGTCGGTTCCACCGTTATCCGGGTCTAGCGAGCCTTGGTCATTATCTCCGCCTGCGACCTCGACCGAAGGGGAAGGGCGAATCAGGCAGTTGAGTGCGTACGTGCCTGAATTACAGATTAGGCGCTCCAGATTAAATGTGATTGAGTCTGGCATCATCAGCGTCACGTCTTTACCGTTTGGAGCCAGGGTGCTGATGCCTCCGTTGACAAAGGTGGTAAAGGACGAGCTATCCCGGTTACCCGTGGGTGCGAACACCTGCTGGCTGGAATACGTGCCTTCGGAAATGCAGAGGCGCGCCGCTTTCTGGCGGAAAAATTGCGCGTCCTTCTGCTCCGGTACCGCAGGCACCGTCTGGATGGTCTGGCCGGGCAGGATGCCGGGAATCAGGAAGCCCACGATCTGCGGCACGTGAATGGTGTCGAGCGTTTCCTTAAACCATTGAAGCGTTTTTGCCTGAGTGTCGTAGATGATCCGGTTACGGGAATCCAGCGACGGCTCGGCCAGAAATTGAAGTTTCGTCGGAGCCGGGATGGAATTCCAATTCGTGGACGGCGGAATGTCTGAAGTCGTGTTGATGGCCGTGTACCACACACCCTGGTACAAAACTTCGTCGCCTGCGGCGTACACCGCGCCTTGAACAAAAACATTGTTCGTCAGGACGTAGGTGTCGCTCTCACGGGTGTTGCCACTGCTGTCCGAATCGACTTGAACATAAATGCGACTGGCGTATGCGAACGGGTTCTTCAACGCCTGGACCACACGCGAAACGTAACCGGCCACCTGGTTGTCGCGGTCGGCGAGATAGAGGTCAGGGTCTTTTAGGGTCGCTTGGCTCAACGGCTCGGAGGCGTTCGGCAGCTTAGGCCGATTCGTTCCTTGCGCTGTAGCCCAGACCGAGGTTGAACCTATGTAATTGCCTGCCGGATCGAGTTGGTTGATGGGCGCGTTGTCACTGAAAATGGATGCCGCTCTCGCCAGTGTTTCGTACAAAAGCAGGTCGCGGTTGTAGAGATTGACATCCGTCACTTTGACGGCGGCGTAGGGAATATCTGAATTCAGCACGTACTGAACAGCGGTGCTGTTATTCGGCAGGCTGGCTCCGACCTGGCTTGGGTCGAGCGGCATGAAGATGTTCGTGCCCGATTGATCCGTGACGGCGGTAACGCCCTGCAAGACTGGCTGCACGACGGTTCCGTTCCAGACCGTGCGAGAATGAATTGCCACTTTGGCAACAGCGGCGGCGGCCACCATGTCGCGGTGCTGGAACTCACGGTCTCGCCGGGCATAGGTGGTGATGTCCAGAGGTTTCCCTGGATCAACGGCGGTCAGCGTGCCCGAGAATTCGTTGACTGGAGGCAGCGCGGCACTCCAGTTCAGCGTTCCGGCCAACTGAATAATCAGGGCTGATTCTAAGGAATCGGGCATACGTTAAATCTGTTCTCCGCGCTTGCTGGCTTTTATTCTTGCGATTACTTTTTCGACTTCGGCCACGATCTCATTAGCGTGGTCTTCGAGACCGAACTGTTCTGCGTACGCCGCAATTTTAGCCAAACGCTCTTGTGGCGGCATGTTTTCCCACTCTGGTATCCATTCCCGTCCAAGCTCATTGTCTATGAAGCCTGCGGCAGCGCTTGCGGAATTGTTTGGATCGCCTTCACCAAACTCAAATGCTTCAGAACCGGTTTCCCAGGGGTTCTCTGTTATGAAATATCCCATCCGATTCACAAAGTGAAATCCAGCCACGATAATATCTTGATTGTCGTCGCCGGTCACGTACGTCCAGACGTATTTTTCATTCGTGTTCTGAACGCGTTGCAGCTCCGGTCCGTAGGTCTCGAACATGGTGCCGTTAAACGGGGCGTCTTCCCCTTCGTTCGTGACATCGTTTTGGATCGGCTTGTACTTTTCCCACCATATCTCGTACGGGTCCTCAACGGATGGTTCCGGGAAATCGGCAGAAGTAAGCCCCTTCAGATCGAGATCATCATCTTCAGGTGACTCGTTCAGAACGAATTTGATGATTTTTTCAGCGCTCATCCGTTGATAATTTTGGCGACGCCAGTCATGGCCACCGTCACGTCCACATTCCGTGTATTGTTGCTAACTCCGAAATAGTAGGTGCCGGGCACGGCGAAGTCCCGGTACTGAAAGTTGTTGAATCCGACTACGCCAGGTGATGAGCACTTCATCAGCACGCCTGCTGAGCACAGCATGGGGCTGGTGAACACTCCGGCGCTGACCAGACCGAGAGACGTGCTGAAAATGTTGGGCGTGTTTTCCGGCGTAATGATGTTGATCAGGTGAAGGTTGAAGCACCGGACCCGGAGGATTTGCCCCAGGACGATGCTGATCGCACCAGAAACGATATAACGACCGCGCCTCAACTCCGTCTGCGGGAGCTGGATCGGCAGATCGTAAATCGTCTGAAATCGCTCGTTGGTTACGAAACCCTTCATGCTTTACATACGTTAATCTTCGTCCCAACCCATTTCCCGGCGAATCTCTCGATAGCCCTCGTCGGGAGGGATATAATCGTTATCTTTGTCCCAGAACCCGAGGTCAAGGATGTCAACGCGATCTCCGTCTTCGATGACGCGATTGGGGTAGTAGCGCCGCCATTCACCCAGATCGAATTTAGCAATCTGGCTCAGTGGCAGCGTGTCTTCTTCTGGCGGCGCGGGCGGCGGGTCTTTGAGCGTAACAGACAGGACCATCCCGTCGTCCGTGCGCGCCGTAAGCTCTCCCCAGGAGGAAGTGATCGTGAAGACCGCATCGGGTGGCGGGGTGCCGTGGACTTCTTTGAAGTCGTCATCCTCAGACTCACCAAGCCCAAGCTCCTTTTTGCTGTCCCCGATCTTCATCATGGTCATGTCGTCGAGCGCCCCGTAGTTGGCGTAGTACATGCAGTCCGAACAAATCTTATAGTCTTGTACTTCACGCGTGGTCGGATTGAATCCGTCTGCGTAGTAGCGCTCTCCGCCCAGGGCACGATGGCAGCAGTCACACGGGGTCCAGCTAAATCCAAGCTCATCGCCCGTGCTGAGATTGTTAATGCCTTCACGTTCCATGAATTCCTGAAAGCGGGCCTCGAACTCAGCGTAGTCATGAGCATTATCAATGTGCTTGAGGGATTGACGGTTGGTGCCGTACACGTCCTTGGCGTCCTGGGCCTCGTCTTCCTCCGACTCGTGAACTGGATTGTTTTCCTCGCCGTAGAAAAGGCAGTCGCGCCTGAATTCAGCGACCGGAGGCTCATAGCTGCCGTTCTTGTTCCAACACCCAAAATCCAGTATGTCCAGGTCAGTGCCTGGTTTTATGTCCTCTTTCCAGTACGATCGCCACTCATTCACGTCAAATCGGTCGATATTTTTGAGATTTTCGCCGTCTGCGTCCACCGGAGGATAGATTTCTGTCTTGAGCACTTGTCCGTCTTCAACGCGAACCACGAACTCACCGAGTGATGACATCACCTTAAAAGTTTCAGCGGGCGGCGGTTCTCCCAGGACATCCTTAAAATCAGAATCTTCCACGGCTTCGTCGATCTGCTCGCGATCCGTTTCAGGAAATTCCAGCGGGTCAGGGAACTTCTTGAAGCGAGTAAAATCAAATGAGTCGGCGGTGAAGGAAGCACCATCGCCCTGGCTTGAGAAGCCGCTCCAGCTAATATCCGCGTCGTCAAAACCCTTATTCTTCAGCAGCCACTTCCATTCGGCCACGACCGGCTCCGCGTAGTAGTTCTGGCCCATGGCGTCTTCGCCCTGGACCCACCATTCACGCGCTTTCTGTTTCGCACGGTCGTTGAGCTGGCTGTACAGCAGATTGCCTTCATCATACTCGCCGTCTTCACTGAACCGGTAGTCGTTGGACTCGATGGTCTCGGCTACGACCTCCTCACTGACGGACCAGTCGTAGGCAGCTTCCAGCTCTTTGTAAATTTTTCTGTTCCAATCAACCATGCGCTCGTCGATGTCTTTTTCGAGCCGGTCGAGCAACTTTCCAATTCTCAGCTCAATTTCCTGCTGCTCATCGCGGGGAATTTCATCCGTCCAATACCACTCATCTCGGAGAGTAAAAGTTGTGCTGCGCTCGTGAACATAGTGGTGGTCAGTGCGCTTGACGTTTCCGTAGAGACTCAGAATACCACGCTCAACGTAATTCCCGATGTCATCCAGATAGTCACCGGCATAAACTTCTTTGCTATCGAAGTCGTCCTCCATGCCTTCCTTGACCGGTTTTTCACCGAGTTCGTTCAGAACCTCAATGAGTCCATTTTCATCAACGTCCTGCTTCGAAACGCATTTCCAAGCATTATCGACCAGGTCCCAAAAACGAACCGCGAACTGACGCTCCCCGAAACCTTCGATGCTGACGGCGAGTTTTCCCATCCGCTTTTCCCACGGGAACGGGGCCAGTGTGGACTGTCTGAAGCCGTACCTTTTGAGGAAGTCGAGTGTCATGTCACCTGCCACTTCCTTGGTGTCAAAGTCTTCGGACTCCTGCACAGGAACAGCGGCGTAGTCTCTCAGCATACGCCTGACAGCGTTTTCGCCTCCTTCAGTCCGGTGATCAGGTATCCACCCGGTTTGACCCCTTTTATGAAATCCGATGGAATAAAAATCGTTCGGGATGCGGGCTACGGTTACGGCTTCGTTGGCCATTCGTTTGATCCAAACGCCTTCTTCGGTCGCGAAACCGGCAGCACTGAGCGCCGCGTCCAGAGGTTCACCGGAGACTTCTTTGGTATCGAAGTCATCAGCTTCCAGAACGGCTTCAACCAGTTGATTTACTTCGTCGCTCATCGGATGATTCCCCACGTTCTCAACTGCGCCAGCACTTCGTCCCCGTATTCAGCGGTCACGCTTGTTTCCTGCTGCCACCGACCGGTGGAGGTACGCCGGTAAAGCACCAAAAGTCCTTTTCCCTGGGTGGTGGATGCGCCCACGGATGCCATCCTGCTCCCGACAGACTTCTCCCACCCACGACAGCCCATTTCCCGGTATTTGAAACCGAGAGGCTTAAGCGTGTGCTCCGTCCAGCTATCGCCTTCCGTCCAGTGATTCGAGTGAACAACATCCTTCCAATCGGAGTCATCCTCCTCGGTCACAAACGCCACGATCTTGTTGATTGCTTCGATCATTGAAGGTCGAGTTCCAGGCGCGCCTGGCCCACACAGTTTAGCGTGAAGTCGGCACTGTCTCCGGTAGTCAGCAGCACGTTCTGGTCGCTGAACTGGATGTTGTTCACGGCCAGCCACGAATATGTTCCCGGCGCTACCGTCACGATGGGAGTCGCGGTGCGTGCGACGATGCCAAAGCTGGTTGCCTGCACCACATCCAGAGCCGGGAGTGCGCTCGGGTCACCGGACGTGTAATTGAAAAACAGGCCCACGTAGCACATGCCGAAGTTCGGCACGATGCGGTTGTCGGGTGTGATGTTGCTCAGAGCAATCGTGGAGCTGACGAAATCCAGGTTGAGCATCCGGTAAGTCAAGCGCGTCGGTGTTTCGATTTTCACGGTGGCCACGACAATCCAATCTCCCATTTTGATCTCGGTCGTCGGGAGGTTGATCGGGATGTCCAGCGTGTTCGATAATTTACGTTCGGTTAGGTAGGCCATATCAAATTTTGGTGACGACCATGCTGGCGGTCCGGTTTTGCCGGGCGACGTGCCCGACATACTTCGACGGCAGCGCTGATTCCAGGATTTGTTTTACCCTGGTCACGCCAGAGTGCAACACATTCATGCTATCCGCAGGCCAGCTTACGGTCATGGAATCAGCCTGGTTCTCCACGCAGAATCCAGCGCTGGTCAGCGCGTTGACAGCTTCTTCGAATTCATTAACTGTCTGAGCCACTTCCACGTCGTCGTTCTCAACCACGAGATCGACAAGCGCGGCGGCCTTCTGACGGATGCTCTCGTAGTGATCCGGGTCGTCGGGAGGCGCAACAAGCGGGTCGTACTGGTGGGGAAGTTCAGGGATTTCGATTTGGCCCTCATGCGACTGCCACAGCATCTCTGCACCCTGCTGCTGGCTTTCCACGGGAACGTAGGTGTGCATACTGCGCCCGGCGACGTACGCGATAAACCACTTCTCCTCCGCCCACTCTGATCCCGGAGAGGCAACCATCTTCTTCAGCAAAGTGCCGATAAATTCCCCGTTCACGGAGACGACGAAAAAATGGCTGCCGTTGGCCGAACCAAAGCGTTCGATCTTGAATTCCGGGTACGTGTCGCCGATGTCTTTGGTCATAAAATCATCAGACATTTAAGATGCCGAGGCTGGCAAGGCGAAGTTTTGTAGGCACCTGGATCACGTCGGCGATATTCGGTCCGACCATCGGGTCCATGCCGGGATTACAGTCTGCGATGGCCCACCACAATTCAGGTGTTCCGTAAAGCTTCTGGGAAATGAGATCGAGGCGTCCCTCGCCGCCTGTCGGCACTGTAAACAAAGTGTCGCTTGGGTCGGGGACGACCACGTTACGTTTCAAGCCGAAGACAGCAACGTTTTGTTCGCTGCCATCTACTTCGGCCTGAATCTGATACGCCGGTGTTCCCGCAAACTTGCTGTACGGGACCAACTGGACGCGGATTGATGCGGCGTCTGCCATGCCCTAACTACAGACTCCGGCTTAGCCGTTTACTTCAGCTTGGGGAGGCTGGTGAGGTTGATGCGACCGGTGGCGGTAATTCGCCCGGTTGGTCTTCCGGTAAGGGCATAGCCGCCATTACTGCCACCTGCCGCCGCGTGACTCCCTGGCGCGCCCAGATTGCCGTGGCCAGGAGATTGTTGATGGCGATGGTCTGTTCCTTGCCTTCCGGCACTTCCTCCGCGATGGCGAGCGCCAGTTCGCGGCAGGCGTTTTGGATTCGTTCGCATGATGCTAGGGTTTGACTGGACATCGGGGCGTTGAAAACGAAAACGTCGTTTACTTCGGCTTTGATGTCTTCCGGGGTTATGGGTGTTCGGGCGGTTTCAGTATTCATATTGGATAGAACCATTTTCAATCCGAAAAAGTTCTCCAGGTGGATGATTTTTTCAGTTTTCGTGTCCGCGATGACCAGGTGGATGCTTTCGAAGGCTCCTTCTCCGATGGAAAGGAAGCTGGCTTCAACTGTTTCTGACAGAGGAATTTTTCCAATGAGTTTCATGTGACTTTGAAGGTTTTGATGCGTTCGTAGCCGGGCGGCAGGTTAATTTCGACGGGCGGTTTTTCCAGGATAATAGATTCGAACTCGCGGTTGAGATGCACGCGAGGGTTGTTCGACGCCATCATCGTCGCCTTTTCCTCAGAATTGATGGCGTTGTAATAAGAACCAGCGCAGGCGTCGGTCGTGTCTTTGCTGCCCTTGTCCGGGTGATCCACCTTTTTGTCGCCATCGAGCAGCTTTTCCGCTTCCTGCATCATGTGCCGGTGAGCGTAGGGGCGCAGGCGGTGTTCTTCAATGGCCATTCTCCAGGCGATGTACGCGTCTTTATTGCGGTCCACGCTCTGCTTGTCCACTTTGAACCCACGCGCTTCAAGCATCTGGAGCTGTTGATCGCTCTGGTATTGATCGTACGTGATCAGGCCAAAGTTGTAGCCACATTCGTCGCGCAACCAGATCAGGAAATTCTGGACCTTTTCCAGCGATATGGGCTTTACCTGACCGGCGATGACCGTGAGGATGAAATCGTATTCCACGATCAGTCGATACTCGGAATAGGGCATCACGTCGCCGGGCCGGATGGTGTTCTCGATGAGCTGCGTCCCTACCAGATGAGAGATGGCGATACCGGCCATGCTGGTGGTCGCCAAGTCGATGTGTGCGTAGCGAAGCTGGCCGGGGTGGCGCTTGGGCATCGTCTGGGAGGCGATGCGGTGGCAGAAGGCGCGGTGCTCCAGGTAATGCCAGAGCTGCTTGGTGTCCTCGGTCGAGAGCGGTAGGAGTTCCATTCCGTTTTCGCCCTTTTCCACTGGGTTTACGACGCCGTCCTTTTCGGCCAACTCCACGCACATTTCAAAATCGACCATGGACGCAAACCAGCGGTTGGTGCCTCCGGTTGAGATTCCGCACACATCCCGCAAGGCGTTTAGCGGTCGTCGCTTGAACTCATCCAGGTACATGACTGGCACCAATTCAACAGACGCGCCACGCGGCGGGTCTTCCCACGGGCCTTCACCGATCTGTTTGGCATCCTCGTTGTAGTATCCCTTGAGGATCATCGGGATCATGTTCTTGAGGCCGTAGCTGACCTTGAACCATTTCGGACCAAGCTGAAGGGTGTGCCGCTTAATTTTGTAAACAGAATTGCGATAGACCTTCTGGCAAGAGGGATCGTTCGCTTTGTTGATTTCGGTGATGACGGTTTCCGTGAAGGAGGACTCGTCCTTCGCCGACGATGCCAGGATCGAGATCGCGGGCAGGTAACCGGCGACCTTACGAAAGCGGTTATTGATACGATTGCGGACTTCGTTGAAAAGCTCGTATGCCTTGTTGTCCGGCTCCGCTTCCAAGCGCCAGTTACCTTCGTCCAGTCCGACGCCGATGATGTTACGACCGAGCAAGTGCTGGCCCCGCGAACCTGCGGTCAAGATGATAGACCCTTTCAGCGGGATGCGAAATCCGCTGTACTGCGAATCAGGGTTGTACTTGCACTGTTCCAGAAAGTACGGCGAGTTGGCCATGAAATTCATGGCATCACCAAATGCTGTTTCAGTCACGGCGGCCTTCGTGACAGACAGAAGGTTGAAAATGATCTTGGTGCCTTTGGTGAGGCCGAAGAAATTGTGCGGGTTGCGCAGCAGCGTGGCGATCAGCACCCGGTAAAGGAGGATGGTCACCATGATGAACGTTTTGCCGATACCCAGTGATCCAGTGATGACGCAGTTGTGGATGGCACTGTCGTAATTGAAATCGCGGCAAAGGATTTCTTTCCAGGCCGGGAACATGCCTTCGCTGTCCTGGCTCTTGGTCATCAGGCTCCCGAGATAGTACGGGTCGTCGAGGAACTGCTGCATGGTGGGAGGAATCTCAGTGTAGTCCACCATCTTGAGCTGGTCATTGATCTCCGACTTGCCGGACGCCCGATACTGATTGAGCATGTCTTCCCACACCTGACGTGCGTACGGCGACAATGACGAAAGCATCGGGTCAATGTTTTCCCCCTCAAGTCCGCGAGAGAGAATATCTTCCAACGTTTCCGTCAACGTTTTTTTGTTTACATTTACTTCAGGCATTTCCTCTAAAAAGAACCGGTACCGCTGTGTTCTTAGTTAGGAATGTATCGCTGGAAGAAACGAACACGGGTAGCGCCCAAGGCACGAAGCAAGGAAGAAAAGTGCATCAGTCCGCGCTGCCGTAATCGTAAGGCGGAGAAGTACACCTACTATAAAAGTCCCCGAACCGGCCTGGTCATAAAGTACGTCAACTACCTCAGCCACTGCTGGAAATGCCGGGCCAGGATGCTCAAAGCGCGGCAGCCTGCCACGTACGTTCTCAACGCTGTTCGCCAGCGCGCCAAGGCACGCAAACTTCCGTTTACAATCACGCTTGAGGAGTTCAAAAAGTGGTGCGAAGACACCGGTTATTTGGAGAAGCGCGGGCGTGACCCGGACAGTTACACCATCGACCGGATCGACCACGACAAGGGTTACCACATCTGGAACATCCAGATCAAAACGTTTCTGGAAAACTGCACCAGCGGCCACACGGTGCCTGGGCGTGAAACCATGCAGAATGAGCGCAAGCCTGAGTCGTTCGATTATGATTTCAACGGACCCGCACCGGCAGATAGTTCGGAGCCAGAGTCTGTCGCTCCAGTAGAAGAAGGCGATCCGTTTTAAGTGAGACTTTTCCAGCGCCCGGCGCGCCAGCAGGGAATTCTCCGGTCGAACCGAGCGTGAAGGTGAGGAAGCGTTTCAATCCGGCTCAGCGCTCGATTGTGCCTTTCCTGACAGGCTTCTTTTCCTTCCCGTGTCGGCTGAGCGTTGATCTCGCGCAGGAACGCTTTCTCACTGGGCGTCAGGAGCCTTCCGTAAGTGCGCGCCAAAGTGTAGGCGCAGTGGCGTTTGGCCTGGCGAAAATAGTTGGTGCTACAGTTGGTGAAATAGGGGTAGTTGTTATCGAATCCGGTCGTGGTGCCTGGACGATAATTCGCGTAGCCGATGACTCCCATAGTGGACTGGGACATCGCTGCCGCAACAACAGCGGTGCTGTCGTCGTGACCATAGTCGTACCCAACGACGAGGATGTTCGGTCCTTTAACTTGGCGGGATGGTACCATCGGGTGCCTGCACGATTTCCACCGTCTCGGTGGTGGTCTTGGTTATCCTGGCAGCCAGGGCGCGCTCCATCTTGAATCCTAGTTTGCGAAGAATTTCACGTTCCTGCGGCGTGGCAAGATCGAATTTACGCTGAAGCTCTTTCTGTTGGAGCTGCGTCGGCACGTTGATCTTCGAGACCAAATCCAGCGGATCACGTCCAGAAGATGGCTCGCCTTTGGCCTGCTTGCGTTCAATGCGACCGAAAATTCTTTCGAGCTGACTGTTGAAATATCCGGTGAGCGCCATGCCTTCGATAATGTTCAAGTCCGACCGGCGCATACACCCGTGCCAGAAGTCTTCCATCTTCGAGCGGGATTTTAGAATCTCGTTGGCGCGCTCGCGGTCCACAGAGTCATGCAGGCGCATCAGCAGCTCGTTGTGCTCGTCACCGCTCATGATGTGAACAGCGATCTGGTTGGCCAGCGAAGTCACGTCTTCACCGTTTTTAATGCCCTGCTCGATCTTGTCGATCATGGCGACGGCACCGCTGCTCGTGTCCGGCATGGGGCCTTCCATGTCGTGAAGCTGGCGCAGCATCACCGTGGCGACGGCGGGGTTGGCAGACGAAAGCGCAGTCAGGACATCGACCGGCTGAAAAACGGGAGGTATTCCGTCAATCTTTTCGGCTTCATCTGGCAACGGAAGATGCTGTCTTTTTCGCGCTTCATTTCTGGGCGGAACATTGATTTCCTCAGCTTTAGCGGTCTTTTCGGCGGTTCTTCCTGGTTTCGTTTCCGTTTCATTTCCACCTGGTTTTCCAACCAGCTCTTTGACCTTGGTAGGGAGAGAGGAAGAAGGAACTTGCACCAGGGGCTTCAAGTCCGCTTTCTTCTTGCGCGGAAATGGCCCTATCTTCGGCTCGGGGATTGCCCTTAACGCCATCTTATCCAAGGAGATTCTGGACAACCTTGGGTTCCGGCTGACTGGCCTGACCCTCTTGTACGGGGCGCGCCTGCTTGGCTTTGTCAGCCTCGGCTTGCGCACCGGCCTGCGTTTCATGCAGGTTGCTGGACACCCGCTGGTTGCCCTGAACCGCTACGAATTTTCCATCTTCAGGATGTTTCATAAACACTAGAACTGAATTTAACTGATTTAACTATCCACGTCGAGAGCATCGGTCAACACGGCCTGGATGATGGCGTCAATATCCTCCTGTACGTCGCCTTGGCGCTTCAGCTCGTTGAAACGGTCCCAGTACTCTGAAGAATACGCTTCGCGCTTTTTATCATCGAAACGGTCGCGAAGATATTGCGCGGCTTCTTCCTTCGTGCGGTGTCTGCCTGCTCGGTCGGAATGCGCAGGCATGGTCACCCATGGAAACTCGATTGATAGCGTTCTCAGCGTCGTGGAGCTGGTCTTCGTGTTAGGAACGTCTTTGTAGATGGAGCCAAGAAACCGGCCATCCAGATCGACGTGGTAGTAGTCGGCCATCCCGTGCCCCTTTTGAAGCACCACGTTAGGCTCCAGGTCTTTGAAATCGGAATCGTCATCCATCTCACGCAGTATGGGACGGCGACGGCGTTTAGTGGTGCGCCTCAAAATAGCCATTTCCTCCGGGCTGAGACGCTGTTCCTGAATAGATTCGGCCTGTGAGCGCATCTGCGCATCCCATGGAACTTTTGATACACCGTCAGGATCGCGGCGCTGCATCAAGGCGCGAAGTTTCTCATGACGCTTTTTAAGACGCTCGTTGTACTTGTAATCGGGCACTCCCACAGTCGTCCCGGTGTCACCGACCGCCCGGCCTGGCGCGCTCGGTTCACCGTTGGTGCCGTCCGAGAAATCCGACGTGCAGTTCGAAAGATATTCTTCGAGACGTTTCATGGCGTCAGCCTGGTGGGAGGAATGGGCACTGGGTGATCGGTTGGGATGGGAATCTGAGGAATCACTGGCGAGGGTGAAGGCGTAACCACCGGCGCGGTCGTCATCAGCTCGTTGATATTGTCGATCATCCCGCGCACGGTCTGAAGTTTACCCTGCATCTGCTGCGTCAATACCTGACCATTGGATGCTACGTAACCGCGTCGGAACAAGTCCAGTTGCTGTTGAAAGTTGGTGCCGAGCACAACGCCCACCGTGCTGGAACACGCCTGCTCCAGGCATTGCACGAATTCATTTCCGGTGTTGAGAATGTCGTTCACACTGGCCTGCACTTTGTTCATTTGCGCCTGGAGCGCGCCGAGACGAATGAACGGGTGCAGATTGAGTTTTTGAATCAGCCTGGCGTACGCCGATGAAACCATCGCCTGAAGTTCTGCCGTGCTGGTGTTGCTCGGAGTCTTGGGAAGATTCAAAAAGGGACATGCGTTTACCAGATCGGTGTAAACGTCCAGATTGATGGCGTATAGCGGGATCAATGCCGATGGGTTGATACCTTCCAGTAGCGCGCTCACGTCGCCAAGCTGCTCCAGGAGTTCAGCCAGTCTTTGGAGAGCGTTGAACTTGCGGTTGACCGCTGTCACCGCATTCTGGTAATCGGCGGCCAAAACACCGGTCACATCACATGCGCTGGCGCTCATAAATGTTTACAAATTATTTCCACCGACCGGGGTTTTCGCTCGCCATTTGGTCGATCTGGGCGACTACCGCAACTGGGTCAGCCGTCAGGCCGTACTTCGTCAGGTACTGTTGAACCATGGCAACCACGTCGCGTTTTCCTCGGACAACTGACCAGTTATTCACCCAGTCGAAGCGACCGATCTCATTTTCCACGAAATCAGCCGCAATATCTGCGACATCTTCGGTATCATCCAGAACGACTTCCACGATCAGGGCAGCCGCTTTTTGAAGGCCGGGATCATTCACGGCTTCCTCAATTCGGGACCTTTTTTCGTTCTGTTCCATCGTAGATAGATACTGAACAGCAAAACAACCTATGAAAAACATCAAAAAGTTCACGACATGGGTCACTGCCGGTCTTTTGGCCGTCTCGACCCCTCTTATCATCGCCCTTTGCGTCAGCGCGCCTGTTGCCTTTACCGGCTGCGGAGCACTCTCTGGCGGGGGAACCGGCACAAATAACCAGGCTCAAATCGACGCCACGGCGTTGATCCTGCAAAACAGCGCACGCGTCGGGGCTATTGCCGCCATCACGCCTCCGACCGGCGATACCAACAACGCTGCTTATTTCAAGCTGGCGTCTCAATCCATCGGCGCGTTCCTGACCGGCACGAACTACAGCCCGGCTGCGTTCCAGCAGGCGCTCCTTCAGATCAATGTGCCGCAGGCCAAGAACGTCTGGGTACAGCTCGGCATTGGCGCTGTGATCGACCTTTACCAGGTCTATTTCTCACAGTATGTCCAGGGCCAGCTCAACGGCAACATGGCGGCAGGAACGTTCCTACTCGCGGTCCAGAATGGGTTTAACCAGGCCCTCGGACAGCCGGTCGCTCCGACGCCGCCTGAATTCGCCCACCAGAATCTTCAACTGGGACACGGAGTTAGTTCGTCAGTGCTGCCACGGCCTCTGAAGAAGTAGTTAGTCTGCCCAAACCGGGCTAACAACTATGAAAACATTCAGAAAAATCGCGGTAATCGTGCTGGTCGCTGCGGCCTTTGTGTCCTTGTCCCTCGTGGCCATGGCTCAAGCCACCAATGCTCCGGCTGGTAATACCGGTGGTTCGACGGCCCCGATCACTGATCCGACGCCTTTGTGGAACGCGCTCATCGCAGTCCTGGTGCCGGTCGCGGTCTGGGGGATTAAGAAGATCGTGCCCAGGATTCCGCCTGTGCTGCTGCCTATTGGGGCTACGGCGCTCGGTGTTCTGTCCAACTATCTTTTGACGCTGGCACACGCGTTGCCTCACACGTCATTGATGCTTGGCGCGCTCGCGGGTGCAGCAGGTGTCGGTGTTCGTGAAATCACGGACCAGGTGAAGCAAGTGACGGCAGGGCCTACCCCGCCTCCGATGCCACCGACTCCTCCGACTCCTCCTGCATCGTAATGAATTGCGGTATCGGTTCGGTAGAAGCGCCGGGGTGACTCCCCGGCGCTTTCTTTTATATGCTTCCTAAAAAGGTTTTTGACGAACGGATGCAGAAGTGTCTCGGCTGCTCCGAGTGGAATAAAACCTATGCCGTGTGTCTGCGTGGCCACAAAGGAAACAGCCCCACAGGGTGCCCGCTTAAGAGATTTCCTCCGATCTTCAATGCGGCGTATGACGCTGATGCTGGAAGGGTTCTCTTTCTTCGTGACCTTCCCGCGTGCGACGGATGTGGAAAATGATCAAGGCACTTTGACGCCGTATTTGAACTTCAAATAGTTCTCGACGTTGGTGATCTGCACAGTGGTCAGATTGCTGTGGTAAACGAGGAGTTCAGCGAGGTACCCGAACCCTTCAAAATTCGCTCCGTTGTAGTCTGAACCAACTACCCACCGTGTCGGAGCTTGAGTTCCGGCGTTTCCTTGTACGGCCAAAACTCCGTTTGTTCTTATGATCGAGGTCGTGCTGTTTTCACAAAATGAGAATATGCGCCATTCGTAAATGGGAGATTGGGGCGTAGGGGCGTTCAAGCTTGTTCCTGCGTATATTTGAGTAACGATACCGCCTTCGCCCAGAGCGCAGCCAAAGCGGTTACCTTCTGCGTTACCATCCAGAAACACGAATCGGCCAGGTCTCCCGTACCAGACAATGAAAGCCCAGTTTGGCTGCGCTACAACAGAAAATGTTGGTGACGATAGAGTGTCTGCACCCGTGGCGGGTGAAGGTGTCCAATTCAAAGAAGGAATGTTTCCAGGAACGTTATTTGGGTTTGCGTTGTAAATTGCGCTAGAAAGCCCGGCGTTCGTCATGCGCGGTACAAACAGTGATAGATCATTCCACCATCGAACCGGCTGTCCAAAAGGCGCAGGAGTGGTGTTCGTCAGTTCTTCGGAGTATTTTCCGTTGGAGCCTTCAAGCCACAGCACGCATCCTCCCTGGCTATTTGTTGGATTGAACCCTCCCACGGTAAGAGTGTAGTTGGTGCTGATCGGGTAATCGTCAACACGCGCAGTGAAAACCACGTTGCTGTCGCCCTGACCAAAAACTTGAAAATAAAATTTAGCTCCGTATCCGGTTGGTATTCCGCTGATCGACTGGTGGGCCTCTTGCCAGTTTGTAGAGGTTCCGATGTAATAAACATGCCGGTAATAATTGGTCGCAGGAACCCATACGTTCACAACCCGGCTGGTATTAGCTAATCCCCAGTTTGTGGCGTAGTTGAAGTAAATCGCACCGGTCGGATTAAACACTTGAGCCGGGTACGTGAAATCGACGTAATAGTTGGTTGCTCCGTCGAAGGGAGCCACATTGGTCTGGCTTAAATCAATGCCGCTGGCTCCGCCACCACTGTTCGCGGCTGAAATTGTAACGCTCGTGCCATTGTCAGTCAGCGTCACGTTTCCACCTGCACGCAAGCCTTTAATACCTGCGATTGGTGCATTTGATGATCCGACCATGGAAATATCGGTGGGAGTTGTTGCCCAAGCTGAGTTAGTAATGCTCAGCAAGTACTGACTCAAAGTGGGGATGTCGCCTGCAACCAGGCTCCGAAAGGTTGGCAGCCCGCTTCCTGATGTCGGCCCGGCGAATACGGCATTTTGACTTTGAGAGGACAGCGTGTAAGAAAGCGCGGGCGTGGTTGTGGGAGTGCCGACTGAGGTCGTAAATAGCGGTGAAAGGTTACCTGACGAAAAACTGGTAACTGTGCCACCACTCCCTGCGGGCAGATCAGAAGACACGAGCGCACGAAAAGAGGGCGGTCCCGTGCCGCCGACCGGACTGGCGAACACGAGGCCCGGCGATTGCAGTTGAAGCTGGAAGCTCAAGTGAGGCGTGGTCGTAGGCGTTGTCACCGTGACGCCAAACAGTCCGGCAAGCGGGTCCGCTGAAAAAGAGCTGACGCCTCCGCCGTTCGTATTGATCTCAAGGTAAGCTCTGGCGGAGGCGGAGTTCACTGACTTGTTAAATCCCTGTGCCCAGGTGCTCATCTGCTGAGCGCGCAGTGAAAGCGGGAGGGTGGCCAGGAGTGCAGCGAGGATCAGGCGCAGGATTTTCATATTAGCTCAGTGTGATTTGCATCAGTCCCGTCAAAGGAACTGAGGACCGATAGACGTTGTACAGAACCGAATTAAATTCCTGGACCGTAAGCAGCCAGTCGGTGGACACGACGCCGTCTGTGACGATGTTGATGACTGCCGTTCCGAACGAAGCCGGATAAACGAAATAGATGTAGGATGCGGTCGGGATGAACTGCTCGCTGATGTTGCGCGAGCTGGAAAAATCGCTCGTAAACAATAGCAGATCGTCGCTTGAGATCGCCTGGTTGAGCGAGGTTCCCCAGTAGCGCTTCTGAAGCGTCGTGGAGCCGGTGCCGCTGGTCTGCGGGCTGACCTGGGTATTCGGCCAGACCAGCGTCGTGATGAACTGTTGAAGCGACACAGACGTTGTTTTGCCAAAGCGGTCGGAGGCGGTCACCTGGCCAGTGATCGGTAGCGGGCCGGTACCGGGGTCAGTGCCGTTGCCTTCCAGGACCGTCTCATCGAACACCGAGTAGTCTGACGGTCTCAGCATCACTTCGCGACCGTAAAGCGTCACCAGCGGCTGACTGAAGTCCCACCGGTAATTGAGCAACGCGTTGTTCGGGTCGGCTGCCGTGGCTGAGAAATGGACAAAGCCAGCCTGGCTGACGGCATATCCGCCATTGATGACCGGAGCATCGGCGCTGATCGAGTTAATGACGGGTGTCTCTGCGCTGACCAGGGTGACCGTCGTATCGAAACCGATCGTACCGTTGGTGGTCAGGTTCGTGACTGTGCAAAGGACCGATTTCAGCCCTGGTGTCTCTGCGCTGACATCACGGGTGATCTGGCTCTTGTAAAGCCCGTTGGGAAGCTGGCTCGGCGTCTGGGTGATGACCGTGCCGGTGCTCCATCCGTTCAGCGTACCGGCGCTCCAGAGGAATTGAAGCTGGCCGGGAGTCGTATCTTGGGCGTAAGCCGTGAACGTCGCGTGCTGGCCAGGGCCGATGATGATCTGCGAGAGGTTGTTCGCCGAGCTGACCAGGGAATTTCCGACCGATGAGCTGGAACCTTGCAGGCCGGACGGCGTGAACCCACGAATCGAGTAGTTGAACGAAAGGGAGCTGTTTGACGTGTCGGTGATGACCTGTGTCAGCGTTTCATTCGCAGTCACTCCGTTCACGTTCAGAAAATTCTGGTAGGTGCCGGTGCTGACCACGACGGTCGTTCCCGCGCCAATTAGCGTCGGTCCGTTATACCAGGCGAAACTCAGTTCTGTGCCGCCTGGATGGTCAGGATCGTAGGAGATTGACGAGAGCACCGTGTTGAAAGGAAAGGCAGCGTCATTCTGGCTGATGGTCGGCGACCCGATGATCGTCGGAGGGAAGTTGACGACAATCGTGTCAGTGTACTCGTGGCTGCGGCCATAGGCGTCTGTTTGCAGGAGCGTGTAGCTCAGCGTGCCGCCTACGTTCAGCGTTTTATTCACCGTGGGCACGCTGGTCACGTCCACGGTGCCGTCCCACCATTTCCAGACGTACACGTATCCGCCTCCGTCCGCTGGCGCGTTCTGGAGCGTAAACGTCTCTGTGTCGCCTACATTACAGGGCATAAATCAGTGATATACCAAAAATGGATTCGTGACGAAATCGCGCTGGAGGAAGTAAATGTCCCCGCTCGAATAGTCGATGGCGATGGAGCTGATATTCGCTCCCGTCGTGAACTCACACACAATGGTTTTTCCGACCGGGTCGATCACCGTGACTTCGCCATTCTGGGCCGCTGCAATGATCAGTCCCGACACCGGGTTGTACTTGACATAAACTTTGTTGAAGACGTTGGAGACGTTCGTGAACGTGTCCACCACAGCGTAGGTGTTGGGATCGAACGAAACAATCGGGTTCGTTGATCCGTCCACCAGGCAGAAGTAAACCAGCCCTGTCGCCGGGACATAATCCACTTCAAAGTTCGAGTTGACCAGGAAGCTGTTGTTGTTGAGGGTCAGCGCAGGGAGCGCATAAAACAACGTGGAGTTGGTCGGCTTCAGGATCAACTGACCAGGCAATCCGAATACGCCGGGCGTTGTTGCAGCAGAAATGGTCGTGGCAACGTCGTTGGTGATCGTGTTAGTGTGCGGGTCGATCTCGATGATGTGGATTTTGTGATCGCTGTTATTTCCCGCCACGCCGTATATCTTGTCCTGCGCCGCGCTGTAGTAGTAATTCGTGAGGAAGAACGAGTTGACTGGTTGACCGATCTCAGTGACCACGTTTCCACTGGTGTCGAATACCAACACACCTGCGGACCCGGTGACGAAGAACGTTTGGGTCGTCGGTGCAAAGGCGCTTCCATCACCGTCCATGTCCCATTCCACGTCGCACGCTGTTTGGGCGAGGACAGTGTTGGTCGATGAGTCGATGAACGTCATGATTCCATCATTGGACCGCGTGACGCCGATGATTCTCACTGCGGCATTACGGCTCATCAGGATTTCGCCGTCAACGTTTCCAGTATTATCGAATTGTGTCACGAACACCGGACACGTCGGCGTGGGCGGAGCGGGCGAGGAGGAGCATGGACTCATAATGGTTCCGTAGGTTACGAAAGCAGGCAGCGTTCCGTCAGACACGGTGAACGATCCATTGAGGATAATGTCTTCGGTCCGATAGGACGTGGTTGCGGTTAGTTTGTTTGAAAACGGCTGAGGATTGCTCAGCGTGTCGTTGGAGCTGTAAATCTGTGACTCGTGCTGATAGCCGTAGGCCGTTCCCCAACTGCTCATGGTCGCCATCCAGCCGCCCGGAGTGGTTGGATAATCGGTGCCGGAGGTACCGAACTTCGTGGTCACGACGGAGCCTGCGCCGACTGTCAAACGATACAGTGACGTGTGGAATCGAGTGAGATTCACTTCGCTGATGAACAACTGGCGCGCCGTTCCCTTCTGGTTGTCACGGATGGCATTGCTCCAGTCAAACAGCAACAGCCAGGAACTCGGGCTGCCGGGCAGTGTGTGCGGCAGATAGAAATCGAACGTGTCGGTCTGGCTGAAGTTCGCGCCGGTCTGGTCTGCACAGAGCTTGCCCTGGAAGACGATGTCGCCAACCGTGATGACCACGTTGAACCCAACGAAGCTCGTATCGACTTTGCCGATGTTGCCAGACGTGACGCTCAATCGGTAAAAGCCGGGGAGCATCTGGTTGTTGATCTCGAACGCGATTTGGCCGTTGTTCTTCAGCGCCACCACTGGAGGCGTCTGGGCCAGGCCGAACGTGTTGGGCTGCACCCACGCGTTCACCGTGTTCGTCCCGGACAGGTCAATCACCGTTTCCTCATTTGCGTAAAGATAGATCGGCGCTGAGGTCGCGGTGCCGGTGTAGGTGCCTGAGTAAACCACGCCGCTGGTATTGACCGAGAGCTGTTTGTGCAGCGTTGCATCGCTTAGTTCCACTTCCGCGCCAGTCGGCTGGTACGACCCGTTCAAGCTGAAAATCTTTTCCGTGACGAAGGACACGTTTCCGGCCTCGGTGTTGGCCAAACTGATCTGCCAGACAAAGCCGTCGTCCCCCTTTCTCCAGATGCGATCTCGGCAGGGGTTGGTGGCTTGCAGGGGATTGGGCCACGGAGAGCCAGTGCCGGTCGAGGCGAGGGTGCCTGCGATGCCAGAGATGGTGCTGCCACTTTCGATCAGCGTCAGCACAAAGCCTGACGGATTGTCAAAGAGCCAGACCTTGTTGACGCCAGGATAGTTTCCCTGCCAGGTGGACACTGCCACCGTCCCGTCCGCCGTGAGGGTGTCCCAGACACTTCCCAGAACTTGTTTTGGAGGCAGCGTGTTGCCGCCGCCTACGCCGGTTTCTTTGTAGCGTGATTGCGCGTCGTAGCGCGCCAGGTAATCGTAGCGCTGAACCCACGCGAGATTGTCCGTAATGATCGAAGTGGGCAGTTGGTCAGGGATCACGTAACCGCTCGGCAGCACTTTGACTGCGTAGTGATCGTACGTGTTGACCGATTGCAACCACGTGGGCCGGTAAAGGCAGGCGGTTGGGCTTGGATTGTGATAGCGCGCCAGCGTCAATTCGTCCTGGGCTTTCGTCACATTCCACAGGCGCAGGTCCTGGATGTCAAAAGGCGAATTCTGGCAGCTCACTGTCAGATGGTACGGCGTTTCAAAGTCGATCAAGCTGGTCACTGAGATCGTTTGCACCGTGAGGCTGCCGGTCGAGTTCCAGTAATAAACCGTGAGCGTTTGAACGCCGTCGAATGACCACGCGAAGTAGCTCCATTTCTGGTCGAACACCTGGAACGCTTTGAGATTCACCGTCCCATCAGAGTAGGTCAGATAGAAATTCAAACGAGGCGTCGTGATTGCTCCCGAGAGTGTGATCTTCAGCGGGCCGGACAAAAGGATGGTCTGTTCGCTGGTGTAGCTGTTCAAGCCGCGAATCCAGAAACCACCGGAGAACATTTGGCCGAAGCCACGGGCCACCGGGCTGTTCAATAGCAATCCCGGTTGAGCTGCGAGATAATTGCCGCGAACCGGATCAAACTTACGGTCGCCCGAAGCCAGCCCGTCGATGAAAGCGTTTCCAGCGTAGATCGAGTGATCTTCCACCAGAATGGCGTCGAGCGGCTGCTCATTGAAAGGATACCAGAGCGCCAGACCGTTGCGGTGATGTTTTCCAAAGAACTTCGGAGCGTCCGCCACCAGAACGCCTTGAACCAATCCGAAATGGTAAAGCTGCCAGCCCGGCTGCATCACACCGTCGAGACCGCCCTGTAATGTGCCGCTGGACGGACGAGTACCGGCGAGATTCAAAAATGTGCCGCTGAAGGCGATAGCGCGTTGGCCGGGAACGTAATCGTCCAGACTGCGCTCGGCAGTGACAAAGCGAGGAGGATAAGGTCCAGGTACCACGACCTGCACGTCGTACTGCGCGCCGGTCTGACTGACGACCGAAGCCGTCTGACCCAACCGAATGGTTTCCAGGTCCGGCACTGCCGGGCTGTAGTCGTTCAGGTCAACCAGCTCGCCGCCGCCCACCAGGCTGCGTCGCCATGGATACTCGTCCGGCATATCCATGGCTGGATCATCCAGAAAATCTTCCGGGCGCTCCTGATAACCGATCTGGATGCAGTTGGTTCCCGGATTCGAGCGAACGACTTCGGTCGAAGTCGGTTCGAAGACGACGTTGACGATGGTGCCTGTCTGAACCGTGCCGGGGAATCGAAGTATCCAGCTCGCGTTGCGATAGTCGAATGTGCCGGAAGCCAGCAGGTCGCTGGTCTTCAGCGTCAGGAAGCCGGAGTTCGTGATCGACTGTTCCTGATACATGTCAATCGTCCCGGTCTGGAATTGGACGCTGTACGGAGGCGTCGGAAAGTCCGTGATCGTACCGCTGTAAATCGAAGTGCCGCTGTGGGTGATGAACAGTTGATCCTTCTCGCAGAAGGCAGCGTAGCCGACCTGGTCTTCGATGAGATAGCCGACGTTGACTTGGCGCGGCGTACGGGTCGCGGGCCGGACTTCTTCCATCGCGGCCACCACTTGCGCGCCTGCCGCGCTGAGCGCGTCCTGGTCAAATTGACGGCTGGTCAGGTCGGCCTGCACGCGGGGAGAAACAATCGTCAGGTTGCCGTTCGTGTTGGTGCGCGTGATCCAATCGGCGGTGATCAGTTCCTGTCTGATGGACCCGGACATCCACGGACGAAACGGAGAAACGGCGGTTGCGCCGAAGTTCGCCGAGGTCGGGTTGTTCACCAGGTCCTTGTTGGCCGTGGCCACGACCGTTCCGAACTGCTCCAGCGCGTGGTCGAAATCCATCGTCAACCCGAGATCGAAATAGCTGGTGCGGTATTTGATTGCCGAGAGCCGGTCGGTGATGGAGATGATGCGCGACGTGCCATTGTCGATGGACGTGAAGTTGATTTCCAGGCCGTTGAAGCTCGACCCAGACGAGATTGCCTTGAACAGCAGCCCGCTGCCGGGCGGTTCAACTGACGCCTGCTTTTCCGGGCCGCCGCCCACCAGGATGTAAGGCGCGCCTGCCGGATCGGGATCGGTTGGTGCCGTTCCCACCACGCTGACACTGACAAACGGATTGAACCCGTTCACAATATCGGTGTAAAAACGCGTGTCGCTTTGTCCAAAGCGCGCTGAGGCAGTGCCGGTCCAAGTGAAAAAGGGACCGTCGTTCAGTACCCACGGATCGTAAAAGTTGTCGCGGGCCTGCTTCGGGAAATAGTCAGGAATCGTGGCGAAGTCCTGGTTGTTTCGCGGATCACCGATGTCGTTGGCGATACGCGGGCTGAGTCGCCCCCAAAGCGGACTCATTCGCACGTCGTCAAAACCCAGAAGCCTGCCGAGCGTTTCGAAGGATTGCGCCGTGCCTTTGAACTGCAAACGCGGGAACCAGGTCGCCAGGAGACGGCGCGCATCACTCTGCGCGTTGTCCGGGTCCATCGCGGCTGTCTGGTAAAGCACCGCGCCAACGGTTTCAGCCAAGTAACCCAGGATGTTGGCGTCAACCAGCCGGAGCATGTCCACTCCGTACGCTGCCGAGATCAGGACGTGGTTTTCGTCAAGCTGGAGCTGGTCGGCAGCCCAGGTGAGAAGTGCTGGATCGTTCGCAGCCGGAGTATCGCTCTGGAAATCCAGCGAGCGGTTGTAAACTTTTCCCTGCGGCGACTGCACCTGGCAGAGGACCACGTTGTTGACGGGAGTACCGGAATTGTCAGTCTCCGGCAGTCCGTTTGCCGTGACCAGAAGTTCGAGCTTGGAGACGTACGATCGCGTGTCGTCGATGCGATCCTGATAGCCGCCAATGACCGCCTGAATCAACCCTTGTTCATCAAGGTCGATTATGCCTTCGGGCAGAAGGTCATACAGGTAATCCTCAATTAGATTCTGCAAGCTCACGCTTTAACTACGCGACCGGCTTAACTGACATAGATTTTTCGACCTTTGGCGATGAACCAGGTCGAACCGGCGTTTCCGTAGGTGGTGGAGTAAAGCCGATAGAGCTTTCCGTTAAAAGCAATTCTGTAACCGGTGTTGAGTTTTGCCCCGTAACCGGTGGCCGTTTGCTGAAGTCCCCGTTTCTGCCATGGTGTCGGATCGTGAATCAATTCCTTTCGGTCCGCATAAATCCGTGGAAATTGACCGTTGGGAGAAGTTTCCACGTCCGCATCAGTAAAAAGCTTGTAACCATTTCCGTCGCTCGCAACGTCTTTGGCATCGTCAGCTTCCGCCTCCTCGTCGAACCCTTCCTGCACTTGAGCCAGCTTTCCGTGATACAGGCTGCCTTTGGGCAACGCGGTGGCTTCGTCACTGTAGGCTTCTTCATCGAGCAACGGTTGAAGTCCCGAAAACCAGAATTCCACAATGTGGCCATCCGGCAGCACCGCATTGAACAAATCCTCGTCAGCCCGCCCCCACCACTTGCTGTTCTCGGCCAGGACGTGCATCGCGGCAGCAACGTTGTGACCGTCGCCCAGGGGCGTTAGGAGGATGTCGAGGTCTTTTTCTGATTCACCGTGCCGATCCACACTTCCGACGATTTCTGCTTCATAGCCTACCGCTTCCAGCGCCGGGCGAACCATTTGAAGCCACGTTTCCGCCTGCTGGCGCGTCCACGGTGTAGCTTCATGCGTTCCCGGAGCTTTATTAGCCGTGTAGTCAGAAAGAGAGGACTCTCCAACAGATTTTGAAGCGTTCATCATGTACTGATAAGCGTACTTCAAAAATTGCTTTTGGTTTTCCGGGGTTAAGCTATTCCAGAAAACTGGACGACTCGACGGTGACTGTAAAATTTTCATCGCTCCGTCAAAGCCGTGTTTTTCTATTTTTCTTGCAATAAAACCCTTGGCAAAAGCCATCACTTCATGAGGATCGTTGAAATAGCCTTTTTCGCGAAAATCCGGCTTCTGCTTTTGTTTATGATAGCTGGCCACCATCTTAGGAATGCTGCCCGGTCTCATGCGGCCCATCTGGCCTCGGTGTACAAGTTCATGCTGGATCATCCGCCGCAGATAGGATAGGAGGGTATCATCATTGCCTCGGGCCATCCATTGCGGCATACGGATGAGGATTCGGTTATGCACGAAGCCAAAAGCGGCGGCGGGAGAGCTGGACGGGAGAAAGCTTAATTCTTCCGTTTTCACTTTTTTCAGCGCACTCAGCCAGTTAATTTTTCCTTCGCTGTTATCAACTTCCTGCTGAGCTTTTTTAATCTGCTGGAGAGCGAGCTGAGAAAGCCTTTCCACTTCTTCCTCTTTGGGTTCCACAACGTCTTCTGTGATCTGTTCCATCTCGATGTTTGGCTTACCGAGAAACAGTTTCGTTTTGGCTTTAGTTAGGCTGCTGAAGATCACAGACTTCACCAGGAATCGGGCATTGGTGTGCTCATCTGGTGCCATGAGGCGTTTGCCAACCAACTCGCGGCAGGTGCCCTTGGTCACGTAGGCCACGGTCATGTGCGGGTGGTATTCCGGGTACGTGTCCGTGCATTCCAGTTCCGCACTGATGCGAGCATTCAATTTGAAAAGCCCTTCGCCGGAGATGTCGAATTTCACCACATCGAACTTCTCATTTTCAAACAGCGAGATTGCTCCCACTTCGATCTCGAACGGCTCGGTTTGTTCGATGATCTTCAGAAGTTCCGGGCTTGGGTCTTTTTCGTGGAGTCCGAATTTAACCGTCACGTGGACTTCGTCCTCGCGCCCAAAACCCTCCGGGTCCTCCGGGTCGGTGTAGAGCTTATCGTCGGTGATGAACATCCGGCTGAACTGCTGCACTGCGTCCACGATGTCTGGCGACGCCGGGGCCATGACACAGGAAAACTTCCGGGCCTCCATGATGCTCTCGATCTGCGCGTCCACGCCGCCCTGGTCGGGGTAAAGCCATTCGCTCAGCATCTCAGGAGTAATCCTTTCGACAATGCCGGAGGTATCGACCGCCTGATCAGCGCCAGTATCTTCAAACCATTCCGCGCCGCTCATATCGCGGGCGTCTTCAAACAGACCGCGCAAGCGCTCGTCTTCAATGAACTCCTCGTCGAGATCGGGAAACTTTTGCTTCAGGTTGACGAGGAATTCCTGGCGGTAGTGGTGCTTCCAGGCTTCGTCGCGTTTCAGCGATTCCACTGTGCGGTATTCTTCTTCGTCCAGCAGGCCGGAGGTTTTCAGCTTCTTGATCTGTTCGAACAGGCTGGCCGCCATGTCCGAATCCAACTGGCCGAGTGACGATTCCGGTATGCCGACGATGACTGCGTTGAAGTTGGGGCCGGTGCTTGGGACGATGACGGGATAGTTCTTGATGAGGTAGCGGGCGTTGGCGCGGTCGGCGGTGTTGCCGGTATAGTCACTGAACTCGACGAGCTTCCAGACTTTGTGCTCGGGATCGTAAATCAGATTCTCATCCAGGAAGGCGCGCACTTTTTCCGGGTCCACGTCCCGAAGTTCACGCATGAAATCCGCGCTTTCTTGGTCGTCGCTTTCAATCAGTCGCCGCTTGGTAAGGTTTTTCATGGCCAGTTAGTCCCCGGAGGCACGTACTGCGGCGGAACAGAGGTCACTGTCTCCGCGAAGTATTCGGGTCGGTTCACCGTGCCCCACATCGCTATAAAAGCATTTCTCCACCGAATCACGTCGTTCGTCCCGATGTAAACGTATTCCGAAAAGGAATCAGGACCGCCCACGTCCACGGAGAATCGTCCCCATGGATATGCGTCCATGTACAACTGGATGGTATCAAGATCGGATACACCTTGACCAGCAAAGACGTTCGAATCGCCATCGCCCAACTCCGGTCCTAGTGGAGCCATCCGTAACTCAGCGTTAATGATCCAGGAACCTCTCCCCACGAGGAAGTTGATCTGAGCGGTCGAGAGAGGTTTGTACTGTCCCGTCTGGATCAGCTTTTCAATGTAGCTGGCCGCGAGACCGAAAACTTGTAAATTGACTGCCATTATTGTTGTCCCAATATCCGCTGACGCCACGATCTGAAGTCCCTGCTCTTGATCATTTTCTTGGCATCGGCCAGCTCAGTGGTGTCCCCGCGTTTTACTAGCACTCCGTCCGGGCTGTCAGGAGTGACCTTAAATTCATAAATGACGTATTCATCCACGGTTGACTTCTGACCCCACCCAAGATGATGAACCTTGTGGTTGTAAACCACGATGAAGTTTCCGTATTTGTAGATTTTCTTGGTGCCGTGGAATCGCGTGGCCCTGCGGTTGAAGAAAAGAGGTTCGGCTGCCTTGATCTCATCCAGAGTGTAGATTCTGTCCTCTGGTTGAGCAGAGAGCATTTTCAAATCGTCTGAGCCAGACATGTCATCGTCTGCTTCCGTGACGAACGCTAGAATTTCCCTTATCACTGCCGTAACTACGTTTCTCTGGAAGTCCGTGAGACCCTTGATCTCGCTAGGAGAGATTCAAAGAACTCCTGGGCCAGTCGGCAGGCGCAGGTAGGATGGTTCTTTTGAACTTCCTCTGCGCAGTCGATGCAGACCACCAGGACTGTTTCCAAATCACTGAACTTGAGAGCGACCGCTTCTGACACTGGAACAGCGTTACGACATTTGTCGCATTTCAGCTCCGGTCTTCCGAATTCATTTTGCGTAAGCATTTTACCAGCGACCGCCGTTAGGCGGTCCGCGAGACGCTTCGAGAATTTTGTTTTTCCAGGAACAAAACTTTTCCCGTAACTGCGCTGTTAATACTGTTTCTAACTGACCAACTTCCAGAACAGCCTGAACGACTTAAGTATGAAAAGGCATCCGAGTTTGCAAATCAGCCATCCGACTTTGTAGTTCAACCATCCGACTTTGCGGATCAAGGGTCCGACTTTGCAGGTGAGCCATCCGAGTTTGCGGAACAAAGGTCCGAGTTTGCGGGTGACAGCTCATACGTCTATGTCGTTGAGCACCTTAACGTCCGTGCATTGCCTCATATCCTGCTGAAGCACGGACTCAGGAAAGTAGGTCTCAGCGGTCACATCCAGGAGCCGATCCAAGGTGGATTTTGGTAAGCTCCAGACGGGAATCCGGCCACCTTTCCGACCGCATAAAATGATCTCTTTGGTGTCGATTAGGTGCTTGAACCCGCGCTCGACCGTCCACCGCGTCAGGTAATAGTGGCGTTCGGCCCATTTGCCCGGCGTGATGTAGTGGGTTGCTTTCTTGTTGGCATCCTCCAGGGATTCCTGCTTCTTCCAGTTTTCGATGATCCAGTGTGCCAGGTTGTGGTGGATGATTGCGGGGACTATGCCGTGAATCATGGTGAATTCGACCTCGAAGCAGAAGCGCGCCCCGTGGCTCACATCGTCCGGCAGGTTGAAGTCGGGGTTGTACTTGCCGATCATCCGGTAGGTGTAGTGCAACATCCCTCGTTGCTGCGACCGGGTAATGATGGGCAGTTCCTCGCCGTGGCCGCGCAAGAGCCGGTTGAGCGCGGAGCGCAGGCGCTGTTTGCCCATGTAGGGATAGCGCTTCAGGAGTTCGTCAAGGGTAATGGTCGTACTGCCGAAATTTTCGTCGCGCCAGCTCAGGTAAGCGTACACGAGTGCGGCGTCGAGGCCATACAGCTTGGCCATCGCGGGTGAAAAGCGGTGAATTGTACTCACTCAGTGCAGAACGGAAACCAGTTCTAAGCCGCTGGTCAGCCCAACTTTTCGTAAACTTTTGCTTGCGAAATACTGTCCGGTCCGAGCAGTGGATGGACGAAGGTGTAACCCCGGATGTTGAATAGTTTGTCGAAGACCCGTTTGCATCCGCGCCGGAGAATTTCGTGCTGGTTGTCGAAGAACCAGGTGATCTCCGCTTCATTGTTTACTTTTTTCTTACGAATGAAGCGACCGATAATCTGGTTGGCGCGCTCCCAGTCGCCAACGTAGTCAGCGATCACGCCGCCTCGAATTTCATTGATGGAAACGCCTTCCTGCACGAGTGGCGAGATCAGCACGCCGCCCGGTGTCTGCCGGAACCAATCGAAGCATTGGTCGCGCTGGCGTGGGCTGTGTTCACCGAGCAGTACCCGGACGTTGTGTTTGCCCACGGCGGCTTCAATCAGGCCCTGCAAGATGTAGATGTGGAGCGTGCGCGTGCAGACCACCAGCGTCGGATATTTCTTTTCGACGCTGTAGTAGCGCGTCCAATCCGTGATCATGTCATTGCGCTCGCCGAAGCGAATGAGCGCCCGGTCGTTGACTCGTTCCAGCAGGCAGTAAGTGGACTCGATTTCGTAAACAGATTCGTCACCGGGAAATTGGAACGTGTGAAAGCCGTCAATCGTCACCGGCACTTCCACGTCTTTCCAGCGCGCCGATTTCACGGTCTCGGTGGCACCGTCTTCAGTCACCCTCTCACCTTCGTCCACGGTGTCTTCCAACACGCGTTTTTTCTGCGTCTTGATGTCGCCGTTTTTATCCAGCTCGTAAACCGGTCCAATGTAGGTTCCCTTTTTCCATTCGTTGCCGACGAGGGCGTAGCCGGGTGTGCCGGGAATGGCCTGGTGCGGCAGCGTCGAGAAGCGATTCCTCCAGGCCGGATTCTCGACAATGTAAATCTTGGGTTTGGCCGACCTGCCGATGTCGATGTAAACGCCGACCGGGACCGTGTAGCGGATCGGACCGAGCAGCCCCTGGATGCGCGCCATGCTGTCAGGATCGTTGTCGCGCCGGGTGTCCGAGGCTCCCAGGCGAAAGAAGCACGGCAGCTTCATTAGGACCGCAGAGCTGGTCTTGGAGCAGGCGTGATGAGATTCGTCGTAGAGCACGCCGATAAACGAGCTGAACCAGTCTGTGCTCGCCAGTTTCGCGAAATGCTTCCACAGCATCGCGGCGGTCGAGATGACCATGTCCTTTCCGGTGTTGTCCCCTTTACTTCCGCCGTACTGCGTGATGTCCCAGTCGGGCAGGAACTTCGTGATTTCCTGGTAAGCCTGGCGCACCAGGCGCTCTCGGTCGGCGATGTAGAGAAAGCGCGCTTCGTTGCCGTACCGGCGTTTGATCATGGCGGCAGCCGCTGCGAACATGGCGGTTTTGCCACCGTTCACGGCGATTTTATTCACGCCCATGCCGCTGCGCAGCCAGAAGGCGATGGACTCGCGCTGATACTCATCGAGCGGGAAGTCAGCCTGGATGAGGTCATCAGGCAGGTCATCAGCGACGAGGCTGGCAAAAGGAGACTTAAGGCACTCTCTGGTATTGACCAGGAAGTTGAGGTTGCGCGCCGTCTGGATGACTTTGTCTTTGTGGCCGCGCAGGCAGTCGGCGCGCCCGATGTCGAGAATGCGGATCGGAGAAATGTAGCCGTCCCATCCTTCAGCTCCGTCCGTTAAGTCGTAAGCTTTGTAGCGAGGGGAATGGAAATAGCCCTTCGGATGATACCGAAGTTTGAAATGAATGGCCTTGATTTCGTTGTCTTCGCCGCTTAAGCGAAGGCGCGTTGGCCCCTCGACAATGTTTATCATCTCTGGAGAGAACCAAAAAAGTAAACAAATTATTTTGCTGGAGGCTCAGGAGTGGGGATAATCTTTCTGAGCTGTTCGATCACATCCGCTGGACCGACAGCGCCCAGACACTCGCAAATTTGGCGGTCTTTGCGCGGCGGGCAGTATCTCGGGAACGTACCCGCGTAAGCGAAGCACGGTGAAAATTGGCAGACTTCCTTTTTCCACACCGGGAAGTGATTTTTGTAGTACTTCACGCGGTTCATGGGATTGCACGGACCCCAGAGGCCGACGCAAGGCGTTTCCAGCGACCCGGCGATGTGGACCATCATCGAGTCTGGACCGATCACGACCGCTGCCCGGCTGGCCACGGCCCATAGCTCGCGCAGGCTGGCCGCCTGGTAAATCTGGATGTTGTGCCGGAGGGTGCCGGAGCCTTTGCACTTGGGACAAATTTCTTGCTTTTTCCTGCCTGCTGCGGCGATGGACTCAGTGGCTTTCGTCACTTCGGCCAGGGCCTTGTCCGCTGATACGTTCGCCATGTCGTGTACGATCGGCACGGGCGGCGGTTCGACCACGTTGGATTCAAGGCGGCCCTTGCCGTTGCATTTCTGGCATTCGACGGCCTTTCGGTACTGTTCGGGAACGAACTTGTCGTAGAGTGCCAGCCAGTGAACGTTCGGGTAGGCTTCCGCGACTTTGCTCAGCAGGTAGGCGCTTTCGTTGGGCGGCATACAGCGCACCGGGTTGGCCGCTGAGAGTTGGTACATGCCGATGGGTTTTCCCTGGAACTGCATGGCGGCCTGCATCTCCAGGAAGGTGAAGTTCGGGTGATAGACTTTTAGTTTCGGGTCCACTGCGTCCGGGTTGATGCCGACGCGCCGGAGCATTTGGTCGAGCGGATGGAGCTGATCCACATGTTCTTCGGCATTGACGACAGTCTCGAAAATCACCCAGTAATCGTACATCTTAAACTGCTCGTACTGGATGGGGATGTTTTGGATGGACTTAACGAAAGGCATGTTCCACCAGCAGCTCACGTTGCCGGGATCGACCAGCACGTGGACTTCAAAGCCGTAGGACGCGAGGATGCGCGCAAACGGCCAGGTCATCACCTGGTCGCCGTAGCCGCCGCTGCCGTTGTAGAGTAGCAGCTTCTGGGTGCCGGGCTTCTTCGCGTTTGCGTTGAAATTGGGAATGCGGTTCTCGATGCGGCTCCACTTAAAGAGCCGGTCTTTCACTTCTTCCTTCGCGATCATGCGGTTGAAGTGAGATGCGGCGATCACGTAATCACGCCCGGCTTCGAAGACCATGTTGGTCGCGCCTGCGGATTTTTCCATCGTCAGTGAAACGTGTTCTGCAAAAGTGACAAGATTCATGCCCAAAAGAACACGAACAACTTTGTTTACAAATATGAGATCAGTCCGTTGGGTAGGTATTAGAAACGGCTTGAGCCATGAGAATCCAAAAGATCAAAGACACTTTTAACGATTATCGCGTGGAGCTGAGTTGGGGACAACTCAACGCGGTTTTCAAGGCGCTGGAGCAAGACCACGCCGATCCTCTTGCCGATGAGCTTTTTGCCGAGCTTGGCTGGTACCTTGAAAATGTGCCCGGCCCCGGCGAGGATGAAGACGAATATAAGGAAGCCAAGGAGGCTGAAAAGCAGTCCATTGAGGCCGGGGAGGAGGGCGCGGGCGGTGGAGCACCGAATCCCGACCTGGTCGGTCAGGAAGTCGGGCCTCCGGGAGAGCCGGAAGGTGCTGAGTCGCCGGTACCGCAAATGCAGCCGGGAGTTGAAGACGAAGCTGACCAGCACCTGGAACGTCCTCCTGGCCGCGAGGAGCAGGAGCCTCTGCCGGTTTAATTTGTTCTTTCCGTGAATGAGCGCCAACACACCACTGCTCACCGATGCCTCTCGACTGGCATCGACGCAGAACGTGCAGAATTACAGCACGGGCGTTGCCGCGCACATCAATGGTGACTGGGGACAGCACATTCAGATCGCTATCATCGACGAAAACTGGGTGGATTCTGCCGGGAACATTATCCCGAAAAGCAAACGTCTCCGGTTTCTGGCCAGCGTGGACGGCCAGGATGTGGCCTTGGTGATTCCGATCATTCCGTTCACTTCTGGTTCCCTTGGAAACGGACCTCAGATCACAAGCCAGCCGGTAAGCCAGTCGGTCAAAAAGGGAGGGTCGGTTACATTCTCGGTCACGGTCACCGGCGACCCAGTGCTGTCGTATCAGTGGCGACACAACAAGGTTGTCATTCCCGGTGCGATCTCGGCTCAGTTTGCCATCACCAACGTCCAGCAGATCAGTGGTGGAACATACGACTGTGTGGTGAGCAATCCTTTCGGTGTGGTGACGACGAACGAGGTCAACTTGACCGTAACCTTGAAGTGATATGGCGTCGAAAACCCTCGTAACCCAGGATGAGCTGAAGCAGACGATTGCCGGGCTGAACGCGCTGGCGGACAACCTGAACGAGCACGTCAATCAGTCGCTCTCTAAGGGACACGGGTGGAGCATCATAGACACCCCTTACCTGGATTCTGGCGGCATCTACCACACGGATTTTGGCCAGTCTGGAGCGACGAGTATTCCTGGGATCGCCAATACCGGCGTGAATAACGACGGTACCTTGGCTTCGCCTGGAAGCATCGACCAGCACTGGACCCTCATCCTCAGCCCTGATCCATCTTTCCCAGGTCCGAACGCTTTCGTCTCCAGCCCGAAAAAGGCTAATTGGTCGAGCAACGGTCCCATTTCACAGTGGATTTCTCCAGCGGCGGACGCGACCAAAAACCGTAAAGGCGGCAGCTACAAGTACCGTCTTTCCTTCAATCTCTCTGGACTCAACCCGGCGTCGGCTGTCGTGAAGGGCAGTTGGGTCTCTGATAATAACACGACAGCGGTTTTGCTGAACGGCGTGACCACTGGGCTGACCGGACCAGCGAACTTCGGCAGCCAGCCCTCAGCCGGTTCGCAGTTTTATTTCAACAGTGGTTTCACCACTGGCGTCAACACGCTTGATTTCATTGTCAATAACGGTTCTGGCAGCCCTACCGGTATCCGTGTGGAGATCACCGGCACTGCCTCAGCGGGTGGTGTCTTTGCGGTGCCGACCGTTTACGGAACAGGCTTGAATGACAATCGGACTCTCGCTACGCAAGGCGTGGCGGACCCGCACTGGACTCTCATTCTGAGCGCGTCCGGTTTGAATCCCGGCCCGACAGCGTACGTTCTTAAGGCTCCTCTTGATGGTTCGTGGCAGGGTAACACTTCGGCGTCACAGTGGATTGGCGTGCTGCCGAACGGCACCCAGTCTCCAGGTCTTGGTGCCTACGCATTTCGCACCACTTTTGATCTTACTGGGTTCACTCCGAATACCGTTATTTTGAAGGGTCAGTTCAATGTGGACGATTCAGTGACGCAGGTCCTTTTGAATGGCATCGCGGTCGCCAGCTTTCCGAAGGGAAACAAGAAAACTATCAGCAGTTTTCTGATTAGTAGTGGCTTCGTTTCCGGTGTCAACACGCTCGATATTCATACCAAAAACACAGCCACTCACACGGGTCTTCGTGTGGATATGAGTGCGACCGGTTCCAAGAGTGGAAGCGGTCTCACCAGTCGGGTTCTGCGCTTGAACATCGGCGGGAACGTCTTCTATTTTCCGTGCCAGGCGTCAGGCGGGCTGGATGGAACGCCCGATCCGGCGATCCCAAGCTTCACCGGTATCATCTCACCACAGTCGGCTGATCCGGCGACCGATCTCACCGTTGGTAGCCCCACGCCAGGGCAGTTGATAACGACTTTTTCTGACCAGTTGAATGCCATCTCCGGCGCGGCCAGTGACACGCTGGTTCAGCACGCAGGTAGCGCGGCGGAGCACGTGCATGGCGGTTTGAGCTTCCAGCAGGACTCGGTTGTCACGTCGGCGGGTTACCTTGTCGGACGGCGCACCGTGAACATTCTCATCGACGGTGTTCAGTACAAGATCGTTGGGGACTTCAATCCCAACGGCCCGATCAACTCTTAAAACGATCGTACTCCAATGATCCCGACCGTCACGCTGTTGGCGTCCGTGGTCGGTGCGTGAATGGTGATATTCGTTCCGTTTTGAATCGTCGCCAGGAAGTTTGCCACCACCGAGAAGGAGTAACCAGGCACCTTGGCCGGGCCACTGCTTTCCGTGACGAACGTTCCTGTGGTCGCGAATCCAGGAATAGTGCCGCTGCTGCTGATCAGCGTCGGAACGGTTCCATTGATGACCTGTCCGGGCACCTGCACCGGTCCAGTAAACGAGGTTGGAATGCTTCCGTTGATGGTCAAAGCGCCTGCCGATTGGATCGACGTAACCACGTCAGTTCCGTTCCAGTTGAGCTGCGCGCCCTGGAGCTGCGAGGGCAGCGTCAAGGTGACATCCCCGATCCAGCGCGCCTGGAAGTTCGCCTTCAGGATGGCCATCCCGTGGCCGCTCGCTACGTCTTGAGAAATGATCTCCTGCAAACTGTAGGTCGTGGTGCCAGGGTAAGCCGGGATTCCGAGTGACGCGTATTGACCGCTGGTCGCCGCGAGCTGGTAGCTGGCTTCTGCGTAGATGTTGCTGGTGACTGAGTTGGTGCTGAACGCAGGCGACCCGGCGCTAAAGAGCTGGCTCCAGTCCGAGTTCGGCGGAGAGGTTGTTGGATTCGGCGGGTTCGCCGTTGCGATATAAGTCTGAGTGGCGGTTCCGTTGAACAGAATGTTGACCACGTCGTTTTGCAGATAGGAACCGAGGCCGTCCGCAGGAGGGTTGGCCCAGGGTCCGCGAAAACGAAAACCGGCACCGCTTTGAGCCACCAGAATCCAGGAGGAGGGGTTGCTCGGCGGAACCTTGTTGGTGTTCGTTGCCAGCGCACGGTAGGTGCTGCCCTGGTAGAGAACACCGTCGTCAAGAGCGTAGGTCTGCGCGCTGTTCCATGTGCCTTGCCATGTCACGCCTGCGTCACCCTTTTCAGCGACAAATTCCCAGAAGGCCGGGCTGATGTCGGGCTGATTGGCGGAGTTGGAATTCACCTTCGACTTGTAGGAAGACCCAAGCCAGAACACCACGTCAGTCGAGCTGTAGGTGCTGCCGATGTTCCAGGTGCTTTGCCACGTAAGGCCAGGGCTGCCGGGACCACCGGGATTTCCTTGCGGACCCTGCTGGCCAGCCGGGCCTTGTGGTCCGGGAGGTCCAGGTTCGCCGACGATGGCAGAAGCGATCAAGATGCCAGCGGTCTCGGTCAAGGGGCGCATCGTGCTTTGGATCGACGCGATCATCTCGAACGTCGTGCCGCCGCGATTCTTCAGCGTGACGATGAATTCACCCTGGGAGAAAAATTCTGTGCCTGCGTTGAACTCGTCCGACGTGCTGACGATCAACTGGCCGGTGGAGTTGCCGTAGCCAGTGGAGTAATAGATGTCCAGTTCCGCGCTGGCTGACTGCGGTTGAGACGTAACGATGGCGTTCAGGATGCGCGCTTCAAAGCCAGCCGGGATGCGGTAGTTGAGCACCACTTCTTCAGAGTTCGGCGGCAGGGTTGTGCGCAGCGGGAGCAGCGGGACAAATTGTTCCTTGTTGTTTACGACCGCGATGGTCTCGTTCAGCTTCTTCGCGAGGGCGGCGTCGCGGGCGGCGAGATTGCGCGTGGGCCGGGAAAGCCCCGGCACGTCCATGGCGTCGCCTTCCGAAAAGTGGCGAACGTCAAGCTCGCCATAATTCAGTCCTGCTGCATCGGGTAAACTGATCGGGTCAATCGGCATACGCTTTAATTACTTGTACCAGTTCAAGTGACTCCGGTTTATCCACTTTTTGTAAATCTTGAACTTATAGCGGATTCTCGGGTCCAGGATGTATTCCTGCTTTTGTTTAACTACTCCACCCGGTATGCGACGGAATCCCATTACCGCCGTGCGGCTTTCCTGCCAGTGCGGCACCAGGGCACCGAGTTCCCCGATGGTGACCTTTTGGCCGTTGGCGACACCGTCCTCGAACGTGGACACCATGGTCCGGTAAATCTGGCAGGCGGCATCGTAAGTGACACCGCATTCCTGCATCCACTTGCGGATGAACTCTTTTCTGCCGATTGTCTGCGACTCGCTTGGCTCAGAGTTGATCATTGAGTGAACGGAAGGGACAGCGAGAACGTGGACTGGCTGATCTTCGACAGAAACGTGGCGTTGACGGTCACCGACCGGTTGGCCTGCTTCTGGATTTCAAAGGTCTGGAGGCTGACACGCGGCTCGAACTGGTTCAGGGCGTCGGTGATCTCTTGACGAATGACGGTCGTGATTGAGTCCGTGCTCGGCTGGAAAACGGCGCGCCGCAGGAGCGTGCCGTAGGTTGGCTGCATGATCCGCTCACCTTTAGTCGTGATCAGCAGCATTTTCACCGAGGACTTCAACACGTCCAGGTTGGTGCCGAGGTTGAAGTTCCACTGCTGAGCATTCGGGAATCCGCTATCGAGCGGAAGAATCGGACCAAACAGATAATCCTGCGGCACCGGGATGCGCGTCTCCGGCTGAACCTCCACAGAAAAGTAAACAGATTTTTGTTCGCGCTTGGGTTGAGCGTAATTGAAAGCCGTGAGCGTGATGTAGTAGGTGCCGTAGAAAAGGTTCCGCGTGGTGTCGATGTTGATCGGCTTCGCGGGAGTGAACACAACAGGCGGAGTGCCGTCGTTCCAGTCGAGCGTGGCTCCGACCACACTCAACGCGGGATTGGTTTCCGTGACGACGGCCTGGATTCGCACGGGAGAGTAATTCTTTCCCGGCAGCACCATGGCGCTGATCGTACGCTCCGTTTGTGTTGTGATAGTGACCATTAGCTCATCCTTTCAGGATAAAACTGGCGATAGGGTCCTAGCGGTTCAGCGGGTTTTTCAGACTCATTGAGCGGTTGCGCGCCGTTCATCGAGACCGTGGTGCCGGTGGCCTGGTTGTTCTCACCGGTGTCAGCGCGCTTCATGTGCAGCGGGTGCTGGCCGTAAGATGAAACGACGAGGTCAAAGTCTTTGAGCTGCCGTTTGATGTGCAGGCTTTCCTGCTTGAACATGTTTTCGTACATCCGGCGTTGAGCGCGGGTGTGCGCCACATCTCCAGCGCCTTTGATGGACGACTTCAATTCCTCGACGAGCTTCACCAGCGAACCGTCCTGGCGCACTTTGTCTTCCAGCTCGCGCAGAATCTTGTAGGTGTACGGAGCGGGACGACGATTTTGTAAACTTTCTGTGGCTGGTTCCTGGATGTCGGTCGGGAGCGCGGTGATGAACATCGTCACCACGTCATCCGGCAAGTGCATGTAGCGTTTGAAGATGGTCTCGATCCAGGCTTCACGCGGCAGGTTGTACTTCTGCATCACGTCGGCCAGGATGTCGAGGACTTCGGCGTGCTGGCGCAGCATCTCCAGTTTCATCTGGTCTTCCAGTGAGCCGATGGGTGCCATGCAGGCGCGGATGTCCATCTCGCGGATGTCTTTGCCTTTGAGCACGGCGTGGAAATATCCGAGCCACGTGTACGTGTTGATGATGGGAGCGCGAATGCTTTTGATCTTTCGCAGGAACCGCATGTCCTGGGCGAGAAGGGCTTTGCCGCTCATGGCCTGTTCGCCGCCAGCGCTGCCCGTCTTGGCTCCGAACCACGATCTCGGCATACCGATGATCGAGTAAAAGAGGTCCGTCAATAGTTCGATGTCGTAAACATCAGGAACGTTTTGCGTGCCCTGCATCTTCTCGATGGCGTGCTCGAAACCCGTGGGTTTGGCGACCCAGAGAATGGTGTCGAGCGACCACGCGTTGTAAAACGACTGGAATCCGGCTGGATCGGTCAGCTCGTTCGTGAGGCCGGTGCTGCCCTGGTTGGCGAGGCCGAAGGAAAGCTTGCTGCGCAGGGTCTGCTTCCAGCGCTGGACTGTTTTCATTTGGTCCATGGGCGTCTGGTCCTTCGTGTCGATGTTGATCACGTAGCGGTCCGGCTGCACCTGGGCGCGATGAACGACCATCTGGTCAATGGCCAGGCGCAGCTTTTTGTAGATGCCCTGCGCTTCGTCAAAGATCGGTTCGCCGTGTTCGCTGATGCGCAAGCGATACATGCGGCGGAAGTGGAGCATGTCCCAGGGATACCAAAGTTCTTCCACGTTCTGGCCGTCGCTGATGGCGACGCGTTCGATGGGAGTTTTGTTGTCCGGGTGGACGAAGGCGGCTTCCTTGCTTGGTTTGTGGCCGCTCCAGCGGTAGCCGACGCACTTGCGGTTGCGCTCCAGCCAGTAGCGGCGCACGTCCATGGGATGCACGAAGGACATGCCCATGACGCCTTCGCCGGGCGCGTACTCCAGCTTTTCGAAATGGTTGCCGAGCGCGGCCAGGTAATAGACCTGGGAATAAATCAGTTCCTCGCTGTTGAGTTCGAGGAGCATTCCGTTGAGATCATCTTCGAAGTCGCGGTCGTTGCACTGGAACCAGATTTTGGCCGGGCTGTTCTGGTCGGTCTGCGTAGCTTCGTCAACAATTTCTACTAGCGCCGCCGCCATCAGGTCCCATCCGGCCATTTCGTCCCAGAGCTGGAGCATGGCGTCGAAAGTGACCGGTCGCCGCATGTAGGCGTTGAACCTTGACCACACATCCGGGTTCGCAACACGGCCAGCGTCCTGGAAGTCCTTGAAAAGCTCTTGGTCCGCCGTAGGGGTTCCGGCACGCGGGACGAGACTTCCGGTCGGCTGGCCGGATGTGCCGATGAGGCCCATGTACTTTAGCAGGGACGTGGCTGTAGTGTTTGCCATATTCGTTTTTAACTACCAAAAAGAACTGAAAGCTTCGTGGACAAATCCGTTCTATCTTCCATGGCTGACAAGACGCTTAAAGAACATATCGTTTCCTTCCGAATCCCGAAGGACCAGGCCGCCGTGGTCGTGAAGATGCTGAAGGAGCAACCGATCATCGGCGTAAAATCTGTGAACCAGTTTTTCCGCAAGCTCGGAAGGGACTACCTCGCGGGCCGCATGTCCTATAAAAATCCCCAGGACATGCTCGTCGATACCGACATCAGTGGGTGATGGGTTCGACCCGTTTGATGCAATGCGTCACCGGGTTTAGGTGGAATTCCACCATCATCGCGAAAGTGGACGGGCTTTCGTGATCAGCCACACGACAGGGGATTTTCAGTTTAATCGTTTCGGGATCGGCACTCTCAACAAGCACCAGGTCAGGACGTAATGGTTCTGGATGGTGCTTGACTGCTTCCTCCACGGTGCGCCGAAAGCAACCATGACGGCATTCCGATTGAATCCAGTCCAGCAGAGGAGGTTTGGGCACCTTTTCGTCTTCAATGAAGGTCCCGGCTATTTTCCGCACGGTATCAGAAGGAGTACTCATACTCGTCGCCGGGGAAGTCACTCGGCTTCAGCACGACCTCGACACCCAGGCGGGCCGAGCCATCTTTGGTGTAACGGGTCAGTTTTGGTTCCCGAGGAGCTGCAATCAGACGAATCAAAGGAGAAATCACTTCTTGGGGCAGACGCCGGAAGCAGAGCTGGAGATGGACCACGGAGTCGGGGTCTTGCTCGACCTCAACGTCAGGACGGTTTTCCTTTTCCTCCGGTTCCTCGTGGAATTCGCCGTCTTCGACCTGGTCGGTCGTCTCCGTGTCGATGCCAGGCTTGAACAGGCTTACGTCTTCGAGATTCGCCATCAACGCGGGCTGTGAATGAAGGCGCAGCATCAGCCGGTTGGCGTAAACGGCTATCTTCTTGTCGATGTTTGCGTCAGACACCTTTTCGATCAGGAGCCTGGCGAATTCTCGGTTAGTCACGCTCTAACTACTTCACGCTTTTCAGCGTTTCGCTTGCGCAGAAAATAGCTGTTGAGCGCCGTCGCGAGGACACCCCTAAGCCAACTGTTGTTGATCTTGGGAGGGATACCGAAAAGCAACGGGTAATCGGCTGTGACTTCACAGACGACTTCGTTTCCCATTTGGATACTGCACAGCTTCACGTTATTAACTCTGCGTGTCTCACAGAACGAATTTGATCTGCCGTCTTTTCGCATCCAAGGATATTGAATCTTAATTCGCCACTACCGAAAATCGGTTCTACACCCTATGCGTGTTTTGATTTATTCCGATGGTCAGGCCACAGACGGGCACGAGCGTTGCTTCACGCAGCCCGATAAGCCGCTCCAGTTGTGGAGGATCGAGCACCTTTACGCGGAGATTCAGCGCATCTATAACGAGCAGAAATGCGACGCTCTCTGGGATTTGGGGGACACGACCGACGATCGTACGTCCATTCCTGTCTCCGTGATCGACCTGATGTGCGACGCCCTGGAGGCTTTTGACGGCAAATGGAACCTGAAGCTGGTCGGTAATCACGAACAATTTTTGCGGGACACCCGCATTCACGCAGGCAAGATGTTCCGTCATTTTTTCCATGTCGTGGATTCCTGCGAGACGATCAAGTGTGGAAAAGTAAACATTTTGTGCATCAGTTACCACGATGACGTGAACACGATCATCGACTTTCTGCGGCGCGCACCCAAGACCAAGCCGTGCGTGATTATCGGCCATTTCCAGGTGGCAGGCTGCCAGATGAATTCCGGCGTGGCCGCTACCGGCGTCCCTCGCGAAATGCTGGAATTTGCCAACGTCGTTCTCCTCGGTCATATCCATAAACCGCAGTCGTTGGGGACCGGCTTCATCCATTACGTGGGATCACCGTTTCAGCAGAACTGGGGAGAATCTGGTGAGAATAAGCGCGTGGGAATCCTGGACATCACCGACGAGGCGATCCGGCTGGAGTGGGTGCCGCTGGAGGGTTTCCCGCGCTATCGCCAGGTCGGCTTTCAGGAGTTTTGCCAGCTCGTGAATGAGAAGTCGGAAGATCGCTATAAGGTCGTGCTGAACAGCCTGGATGAGACGGAGCAGTTCTACGCTCACCCGTTGTTTAACCGCGCTGATGAGGCGATCTACGCTTACGACATTCCACCAGCAGACGCGCCCAAGGCGGATGAGCCGGTGACCACCATTCCGCGCAGCAAGCGGGACGTGCTCGTTAAGTACATGGAAAAGTTTCCACCGGCTGTTTCAGGCATCCAGTTGGATAATGACGCCATGCTGGAGTTTGGAGAGTCGATCACAAATCATTTATGAAACCGTGGTTATTAGCGTTGCCGTTGCTGCTCGCAGGCTGTGTGCCGTTCCAGTATCACGGCCAGAGCTATCATCTGATTCTTGGGGCGGGTCTCGTTCGAGTCACTGAGACCAACCAGGTGACAGTAGTGAAATCTCAGTCGCTCGGTCTGTACGTCGGGGACGGGCGCGCCAACCTGGGCCTGTCTCAGGTGTACGAGGCGAAAGTGCCGACCAACGCAAATGTCGTTCTTGAAGTTACGAAGTAGCTAATTTATGAAATCGCGCCATATTCTTCTCCTTTCAATCGTCGCCCTGCTCACGGGCTGCAAGGTACCGACCGCCGTGATCAGCAGCACTCAAACTTGTCTCGGGGTCAGCGTTCAGGAAAATCCAGCGACTCAGCTTTACGAAGCTCGCCTCGGGTACGCTCGAAATGAGTTCGCTTACGTGCCAGGCAACACGAACTGTCCAACGTCTGTCCCCGACGTGATTCTGGAGCTGAAGGTGAATAACATTTTTGGCGGCGGCATGATCTATCAGCGCTTGGCCGTTGGCGCGGTCGCCTGTGCGCAACCGGGAGCGTCGCTGATGTTTTCCAAGGATTCCACCGGCAGTTTTGGAACCAATTTGGTTCAGCAGCTCCCGCTTTTGTTTCCGAAAGCTCCGACCACGAAATAGTAAACAATTTATTTCGCGGCCAATACGATTAAGTCTTAATTGTATTGGAAAACGAAGTGGAAATAAAAGTGCTTACGTGTGAATAAACACGCGCCCCAGGTCAGACCGAAGGGTGCTGAAAACAAAAACACAAGCACACTATGAGCAATCAAGCATCCGCAGTTCCGTTTGGAACAGACGCGACACGATTGGCCGGTTATGCAATGACCGCGAATGAGCGGTTGGGCGCAATCGACTTTTCGTTCTCGAATGAAGGTTCCATTCCGGCCTACATCAAGGTCATGGCCTACATCGGGCCGACGACGACTCCGTCCGGTTACGCCGACGTTCTCCCGCTCGACAGCGAAGCGATGAACAACGTCACGGCTAACCCGCCGTCGAGCGCGATCACCGGCTTTACCACGGTTGGACCGCCCTTCGTGGTTCAACCCAGGGGCACGATCACGCGCAGCTACAACCTGTTGACCAGCCGCATCGGCTTCTTCGGTTCGGGCATCGCGGGCAACGTGGTTCAGCAGCAGGCTCCGTACAACACGGTGCGTGTCAGCTCGACCATCGTCAACATCACCGCGATTCTCCGCAATCCTGGCAATTTGCGCGGCGCGCAGATCGACATCTCCCAGGTGGGTCGTCAGGGTTGGGGCTTCGATCAGGCGTTCAATACGCCGAACCTCACGAAGAAATGGGGTTCCGTCAACACCACGACCGGTATCATCAATCCGGCAGGCAACAACTACAACGAGCCTGCGGCGTCTTAAGTTTAGTCGCGGTATTCATCGAAGGCCGGGCGAGTGCCCGGCCTTTTTCATTGCAATCTGGTCGTTTTACCGTTCTTTATGTCATGCGCCAGATCGGTTTTATTGCCGCACAGGACGGCCAGGTCGTTAAGTACGATGCCAGCCTTCATTCACCCAAGCCGCGCCAGCCGTTGACGCGGCATCAGCGGGCCACTCTTTACTTCAAGGCGGTCCGGTTTATTCACAGGTTATTCCAGGAGGTTGGGTTCAGGGACATCACATTGGAAAATCACAGCTCATTCACCGCTGAGCTTGGCCGTTTTATTTTGGACATCACGGTGAAGGAGTCCAACTCGATGCCCATCGCGCACGTAACCAGCTATCCAGGTTACACCTATGACCCGGAGACTATTCGCGCAAAGGTCACGGGATATTCTCTTGGTGAGCACGGCGAATACGTCATCCAGGTGGGAGCGGTGCTTCCGAACATGCGCAGCAGCCTGCCGACCTTCGTGGTTATTGACAAGGATTCGCCGAATCCGCTGAAGGACGCTTTCATGAACACGCTCGCGGCGGCAAAACAACTCATTCAGCAGGACCCAGAGACGCTGCGAAAAATTCAGGCAGCACTGGCGTCGCGCAACCTGGAAAAGGATTTCGAGAAGTTTAGCTCAGAGGACGATACTAGGCAGCTTCCCCGGACTTCTCAGGGAGCGGCGTGAAGACGGCGTCGAGGACTTTGCGCTGCCATTCCAGACAGCGCGGACAAGTGACGTGGGCGCAGATGGAGGAACTTTTCACGAAATTGATGTCCTCACCACAGGCAATTTTATGCCCTGGGCCGTCAGCATCTGCGCCCCGGTCGCGAACTTTTTGATGGATGATCTCGGTGCTCACTTCAGGGTCAGCGCGCCGTCGATGAATAATTGGTCCACGAAACAGAGTTCATCGTTGTCGATGACGATGGGGTTGACGCGACCACGGTGAGGAAAGACTTCCTGGCCAGCGTACAGGTCGAGCTGAACGTCTTTGCCCATCTGCACCACACTGAAATGGGTGCTCTCCTTTTTGGCTTCTTCAGCAGTGTCAGGCACGATGATGATTTGATCCTTGGCTTTGCGCACCGTGGGGCGCAGCAGCGCGAAACGACCAGCAATGTGGAAATTTTCCAGCGCGATCACGTTTTTGTCGAGTTTGGCGATCACGTCGGCCACGTTCAAAAAGATGTGGATGACACCGCCGATTTCATGTGCAATCAATCCGGCTTGGTGCTGCGGGAGCTGGAACAGGACAATCTGTCCAGGCTGAAATTCTTCCAGGGTGGATTCCCGGCCCTCGTAGCCGAATTTATCCAGACTTCCAGTGCATACGACTTCGGCGAGATCGTAGAGCTTGGACCGGCTGGCGGGCAGTTCGAGGCCGCCGCGCAGCTTGGCTTTTTCTTCGAGGCGTTTGACGGCTATTTTACCAGGAGCAAGTTTCAATTTCATATTTCTAAGAACAGGTCTTAAATTGTTTACAATTTATTTCCAGAGTGGGCTGCCACTCTCCGGCCATGGTCAGTTTCCGCGAGGTTGATTTTTACTTTTCTGGCTGTGGGTTTTGACCGGTTGTGGACCGCCGTGAGTCCGGCGATAACGTCGTCGTTTGCGTCGTTTGTTGTCCGAGCAGTACCATCAGGATTGATTCCCGGTGGCATGGCGGCCACGGTCATCGGCATGATCGAGTTGAGATTCAGAGCGGTTTCTTCGGCCAGGTGGGTCGAGTCGCTGTCGAACAACAGGCACCACTCTTTGACGTGCTTGTAGCGCAACATTTTGAACACCTGTGAGCGGGTGATGAAGTGGGTAAAGACGCATATCGGCATTGCGTATTCCAGGAGGTTTCCTTCACGCAGTTTCCGTTTCAGCGACAGGTAGTTGAGGATGGATTCGACGATGATCACCAGTTCGATGGATGGGGTGCGCAGAGCGTCGAGGCCATAAATCCAGTAGCTGGCTCCGTACGGCACGATTTTCTTGCTTGGGAATTTTTTGGTCTTGTCGAACCCTTCATCTGAGTACGTGCGTCCCTGGTAGTAAACCGTTCGCGGGCCTTCGCGCACCGGGAAGATGCAGAATGGTTCCCACTCTCCTTCGCGGGTGAAACCGGCTCCGGCCTCCTCCAGGTCTTCGATGCCCAGGTGCTTGCGCTCAGCCATGTTTTTGCAGAACTTCCAGTAACAGCTCTTTCGGTTTTCGATTAGCGGTAGGAACCCTGAAGGCAGTGGGACCTCTTGGATCGGAGTTAGAGCTTTTTCCGGCTTTTCCGCGAGGATTGTCCGCAGCTCGTCTGGCTCCAGGATGGCATTGTCTTCGAGGTCAATACCTAACAGGCGGAACAGGCTTTTTACGTGCCTCGGTTGAGTAGTTCTGCTGCAACGCCAGCAGTTTGTCCGCTGTGTCTTGAGGTTGATGGAGCGGTTACCGGTCAGGTCGCCACAGCCCGGCACCGGGCAGATGATCATCAATTCTTCACTGGTGGACCTCTCTTTGACCACTTGGAAGTTTGACGAAATTTCGATTTTAAGCCGGTCGGGACTCATCAGTAGTTAGAACGTTATGGATTTGAATCAACACATTGATACGGCTCAGCAGTTCGCCGGAAATCAGCAGAAGCTCAGCATGGAACAGGACAACGCCAATAAGACTGCCTTCGCGCTGAGAATGATCGAACGCCTGCCGCAGGAGCCTACGGCTTCGGAGCCGCCGAAAATCCCTTCACTGGGCGCGCTGGCGATTCCGAACTAGGGAAGTAGGTCCAGTCGTCGAGGGTCACGACAAGCTTTGGTCGCCCAAGCAGGCGATTAGTTCCCTGATTTAACTTGGAGGATGTCTTCAGCGTAGAAGATGGACTCAATCTGCAAGAGTTTGGCTGATTCATAGGTCAGTTCAGTTGTCTTGAAAGAACTGAGCCAGCAGTTTACCAGTCGGAACCTCAAAGAGTATTCCAGATCGTTTGACACGGCTTCCGAGGCGGTACGGAAAGAAGTGGCCGTGGACGCCGGTGTCACCTGTGGGTTGGAGGACCCGCGCAGGAAATTCACTCGGACATCGAAGGCATAATTCATCGAGTAATTTTCGTTCAGGGTGATGGCGTACTCGCTAGACATCTGTCCGCGCCCGGCGCGCACCACGGCGCGCCAAGCTTCCAGCATCTGGTAAAGGTCAGACTGAAATGGGTTTACCGCGCTGCCACCGGTTTTGTAGCAGTCCAGCCAGAAGACCACGCGGATCGCGTCGAGCGGATCGTCCCAGGACGGCATCTGGTAGGGCCGGGAATCTCTCCTGACCGGCTCTGCGCGCACTTTGAGTTCTGGCATGGAGACCGAGGCCGCGTAGTAGGTGGACAGCTTCATCGGCACGTACGGCGCTGTTACGCCGGTGCTCATGGCCCCGGTGTCAGTCAGAGTGGAATCCAAATTGGCGAGCACGTGGTTGAAGTCAATCACCCAGAGGTCTGAGCGTTGAGCGTCAACGCCTTTTTCCCGGCCCCAGGTGTTGATCTGGTCATTGATAATTCTCGCCATGCAGTAACTACGTTATGGACTTAAACGCGACATTTTGCGGAACAGTCGAGGATAATAAAGACCCTGAAAAACTGGGCCGTTTGAAAGTCCGTGTCCCGTTGGTCTATGGCTGCGTGGGTGGATTTTTCGGTGCGATCACGACAAATGACCTTCCATGGGCGCTTCCAGCCGGTCTTCCGAATGGTCTCAGCCAGCAAAGCGGCGGCGCTGACTGGACACCTGAGATCGGGGACCAGGTGCTTGTCCGTTTTCTTGACGGCGAGCCGGAGAAACCGATCTGGGAGTGGTTCATGCAGACGCAGGCCGCCGCTGAGGACTTCCAGCTTCATGCCTATAACACCAACGCCAATGGCAGCGTAGGCGGTCCCAAGCGTGGGGCCTGGGTGCGCTACGGCCACACGCTGGAGTGGAACAAGGACGGCGTGATCATGACCACCAGCAAGGGTTATCGCGTGCTCTTGACGGATGCGAGCAGCGCTGGAAACGATGGCGACATCACCATTGAGACCCAGGCAGGCCAGTTCCTGGAGTTTGACGATTCGGTCAATGGCGGCACGATGAACGTCAACGAGGACTTCCAGATGAACATCGGGAAGCAGCTCCTGGCTCTGTGTGACAGCATCAGCCTTCAGTCCCAGGGAAATGAGATCGAGTTCATCAGTGGAAAATACCTCTCCATCGAGACTCAGACTGATCTCAAGGGCACCGTCCACCAGGACTGGACCATGGGCGTGGACGGGAAAACGAATTTTACGCTGACTGGTGATTATGCCTTGACCGGTTCAGGCAAGGTCTCGATGTCGGCGGCGGCAGACCTGGTGCTCAGCTCCACCCAGAATACCACCATTAAAGCTACAGGCACGCTCGGGATCAGCAGCGCGGCCCAGATGAATATCCAGTCTCAGATCGACATGAATCTGGCGTTTACCCGGTTGGTGCTCGGCCAGGGAGCGTCTTCGCCGTTTGTTTTGGGAGACCAGTTGCTGGCGTATCTCGAACAAATGGTGACCATTCTGCTGACGCACACGCACACCGGCGTTACCTCGGGCGGCAGCAGCACCGGTCCCATGGTGCCTCCACTGACACTGCCGACGCCTGCCTTGCTCAGCCAGATTATCGTCGGAAAATAGTTTACAAAGTTTTTCCGTTCTACTCGCTATGCCGTTTCAATCGAAATTAAAAGATTTGAGGCCGCGCAGGTTGCAGTTCCAAAAGCGCATCACACTGCTCTCGCACGGATTCACCAAGCCCGATTCGTTTCCGAACGGGGAAATCACGGTCTTTCCGTGGGATACTGACGTTGACGACTGGTTGTTCGAGCGCATGAAGAAAGGCGACCAGCACATGGTCATGTACGACATGGCCGCCAAAGTGTGCGATCTAAACGGCTGCCCGCTGGACAACTTCATCGTCGGCGACATAAGCACGGTGCTCCTGGTCTCGCGGTCGTTGCGCTACAACAGCGTGATCGAATACGATGCCGAGTGCCCGCATTGTAGCTTCAAGTCGTTCGAATCCATCCGGGTTCCTGACGAGCTTGGGCGCATTGGCGAAAAGTCTGCGGACTATCCCGGCTTTGATGAGATCACTTTGCCGGATTGTCAGGACGTGGTGCGAATCCGCCCGCTGCGCGTGCGCGATGAACGCAATATCTCCGACCGCGATGAGGCTTCCCGCGCCATGATGACGGACCATGTGGCGCGCATCTTGACTGGTATCGTCACGATCAACGAAGGCACACCTTCAGCCCTGGAGGAAGTGCTGCGCTGGTGGCAGGCAATTTCACCGCGTGATTGCGCCTTCCTGGAATCAGAGCAAAAACGGTTGTCGCCGGTACTCGACTCGGACATCCCGCATGTCTGTGATCGGTGTTCGAAGAAATTCGTACACACGATAGAATTCAGCAAAGACTTTTTTCGTCCGAGCCTCAAGCCAGTCCAAGGAAATAAGGTTGAAGCAGATGTTCGACCTGGCCTGGAACAGCGAGGGGCGACTGACATTCAATCTAAGTGACGTGCCCGACCGCTATCTGGACTTGGTCGTCGAATGGGCGAACGAGCGGATAGAGGCGGAAAACGAGCAGGCAAAGGCATGACAGACTTATTAGTCGATGGGAATTCCTTGTTTGCGCAGTGCTGGTACGCCGTAAAGGAGGACCCAGACGAAGCGCTCCGTCTGTGCGTGACCGCGACGCTTCGTCTGCTGGATCAGGGGCACGATGGCCGCATCAAAGTGCCGATTCACCGCACGCTCTTTGGGTGGGACGGCAAGGCCAAGACGAACAAGAACCGTGCTCCCAAGCCAAAGGCTTATATCGACACGCGCTTCCGGTTTCAGGAGGTCCTGTTGTCGTTGTTCAATACTGTCCACGGTTATCACGCCGAGTACGAGGCGGATGATGTCGTGGCCACGGCAGCGTACGCGAGCAAGGCTGAGCGTGTTTTCATCGCCAGTGGGGACAAAGACCTCATGCAGCTCCAGGGTGGAAACGTTTTCTACTACGATCTCAATGAGAAAGTGGTGACTCCGGCCCGCAAGATTTGCGCTAAGTTTTCGATCAAGAAGCCCTGTCAGATTCCTCTCGCGCTGGCCATTATCGGTGACACGAGTGACGGCATCTCAGGAATTCCACGGTGGGGTCCAAAGAAGTCCGCGAAGCTGTTTGAGGCCGTCACGGAAGACATGGATTTCGCCCAGGCGTTGGAAGCCATCCAGAGCCAGATACCTGAAGGTCCATTGTTGGACGCCTTCCTGGACTCGCTGGATAAGACTCTCCTGCATACGGATGTGCCGGATACTGCCGAGCCGTCGCCGTTGCGTTTCTACCTGGAGCCAGGCGTATTGGATGAACTGGACGGTGTGGCAGTCGCGTACGATCGCGTGGCGAGCCAATACGAAGACCGAGCTGCGGCCAACGATGAGATGCTTAGAGGTTCAAGATCGGGATCGCGCCGCCCGAGGCCCGATCAAAGTAACGAGTGATCGAGAATTCCAGGAACGCGCCGCCCGAGGCGTTGCCAATCATCTGCACTTTGGAGTTGCTGGAAGCCAGCTCAATCAGTTTCGTCTCATTGGCCTGGAGAGTGTTGTTGAAGTCACTTCCCGCCGAACCCATGTCCACCCAGGCGCTGCCATTCCATTCCTGGAACAGGTAGTTCATCGTGTTGACGCCGGAGTTTTTGATGATCGTGGCGGCGTCAATGGGCGCGGGCTGGATGATGGTGAACAACGTGGCCAGTGTTTCGCCGACGACTTGAGAATCAGTGACTTGGACGATCATAAATTAAAAGCGAATGCGCCAGGTTAAGGTTGGTGAAAAATCCGAGGTCTTGTTGATTCCCACGCTGCGGATCATGCGCGCCATGAGCGTGCCGTTGCCAGAAAAGAGACCCATCTCGGTGAGTAGGTTGCCATTGGCGTCGCCCACAGCGATGGTGAAGCTGACGCGCACGACAAAGGACGTGAGAAAATCAATGTTGGTGACGGGTGCTGTAGTGGCTCCGCCCTGAGATGCCAAGGTGACGGGTGAAAGCAGAGCCACGTCGGTCACTTGGGCTGGCACCAGGCTCGTGCCAACGCCGAACTGCTGGCAGGTATAGTTCTGGATCGGAGCGCGGAAACCGAAGGCGTAGCACATGAGCTGACGGCCCTGGTCCACAAACAGGTTTTTACCAAGGCAGACTTCGTCCGCGCCGACACCCCAACCAGCGGGAGAACGTTGCGGGGCAATGAACCCGTAATCACAAGCTTTGCGGAGCGACATTTTACTGCCGTCCGCAAGTGTGATCCCTGAAACGGTGACTAAACCTTTGGGTCGCATTAACGTTGACCAGGAGCGGGCAGGAGCTTGTCGGCCATTTCCTGGATGGCTTTGGACGGGTCTTTGGCGCTGTCCAATTTTTCCATGGAAGGCTGATTGCTCGCGTACGGGCCGCCTGAAAGATATTTCGCCGGAGTGCCCAGGGCTTTGGTGCGCGGAGCAGCCGGATGACGGAAGCCCATGCGGCCAGCCGGAGCGGCACCAGGACGAGCCATCGGGGGTTTTCCACCCATGGCTCGCATCGGAGGCTTGCCGCCCATCGGGCGCATCGGAGGCATGGCATGTTCCTGCATGTCCTCTTTGCCTTCTTCCTTCTCGCCACCTTCGCCACCCTCGTCCTTTTTCTTGCCGAACTTGCCCTTGTTCTTGCAGAAGCCGCATTGGCAGCCCGCTTTGTGGCCACCTTCGCTGATGTCGGCCTGGGCGATCAGAGCAGCCACATCGACATCACCGTCACTGTCCAGGATGTCGCGGATGAGGTTTTCCTTCATCGCTTCCTTGCTGATCTTTTCGCCTTCGTCCTTGCTCTTGCCTTCGCCGCTGGTCTTGTAACCCGCCGAGCTGGTCGGATTATGGGACGGCGCTTTGGCGATGGGCGCGGGGATCGAAGTTTCGGACTTTTTGATGGCGTCCTTTTCGCCGCCATTTTTTTCGCCTTCGTCCTTGCTCTTGCCACTGCTCGGGGTCTTGTAACCTGCCGAGCTGGTGGGAGCATGGGAAGGAGACTTGGCCACGTCAGCGGTATCTTCAGCGACGCGGCGACGGCCATATTTGGCTTCGTCCAGAGAGGAGATGAATTCGTGTACTTTCATGTGATTACGGGATCGGAACGATCATGTTGTCGATGTTTTGTGGGTAATACCGGTCGATCTGGAGAGACAACTGGCAATCCACTTTTCCGCTCGTGGTCATGTCCGCGTCGGAGAACTTCAGTCCCTTCGGGAGACAGCCTTCCAAAGAGAAGATCAGGCCAGACTGCATGGTGTTCTGGCTGGTTTGCGCGTTGCCACGGATGTCAGCTTCCTGAGCAACCTGGTTGGGCACAATCCAGGTGAAATAACCGTTGGTCTTCACGACGCTGGTGAGACCTACACCGCCAGTGCGCGGGTTGCGGACGAGCCACATCCACTTTTCGAGAGCCTGGGCGGTGTTCTGACCGAACGCATACCGGATCGGCACTTCGACAGCCGGAGTGGGCGTGTCGCCACCGATCAGGTAGTTGGTCTGCTGCATGTACTTCACCCCGATGACTTCGATGCTGCGCTCGGGGAAAGGAAACTTCTCGACGGCGAACTCGACGTTCTCCGTCCAGTCCAATCCAATCGCCTGCGGGAGGTTGATGGTGAACTTGAACAAGTCCTGGCGTTGCAGGTCCAGGCGGGAGTTCTGCGAGCCAAACGTGTTTTTGAATAGCATTCGTGCCATAAATCTTAGCCGGTTATATTGTTCACAATCGCACCCGATTCGAGCACCGTGGCGTTGATGTAAATCTTCTCCACCGAGTCCGTGGGCACGATATTGAGATCAACGATGACCTCACGCAGATTGCGCGTCTGCGCGTTGTTGTTCGAGGAATCGCAGACCAGCTCGTAAGCTTCGATGCCGCGCAGGTTGACCACGCTGTCGAGGAACTGAGTCATCGCCAGGTTGAGCTGCTGGAGCAAAGTGAGGTCGTTTGGATCGAAGACCTTCGTGCGACCGATGGCCGCGAGACCCTGCACGACATACTCGACCAGCACCAGGTTGTGGATGGCCGTGAGCTTGTCCGTGGTGCCGGGCGGGATGCGCAGGAGCGTAAGCTCGCCGTACACTTTGACCTGGCCTTGGCTTTTCAGCACGATGTTGATCGGCGTCTGGCCTGCCACGTAGGAGGCTTCTTTCGCGTTGTTCGAAATCTTTGGGAACGCCACTGTGGTTGCTTCCGGGATGACGCCGCGCACGTCGCCTGCTGCCGCATACCACGGCTGGTCGTTGAGCCAAGTGAACGCCATGGCGCGCAGAGCACCGATGGTCGGAGGAGCCGAGATCGTTTGCTGAGTGATCGGGTCCTGCATCGTGATCCAGTTGAAGAACGCCGCCATGTAAGGCGTGTTGAAGAATCCACGGGACACAAACTGGCCTGCGCCATTGACCCAGTCGATAGCGTTCCAAATGGTGAGCGGCACGCTGGCGGCATTGTTCGGCGGAAATGTTTCAGGGTTGTTCGCCGGAATGTCGATCAAGGCAACGGACTTAGTGACCGTTGCGGTGTCACGAAGCTGAGCGTGAACGCTGACAGTGCTGGTGTCGGTGCTGGTCACGCCCGGCGCACACAGGACGTTGATGGTCACGTTGTCCGTGTCCTCAAAGGACTTGATGCCGGTCATCACGTCGTTCACCGGGTCGAAAGCCCCGACGAAGTCCGCTGCTTGCGCATTCTCACCGTTGAATCCGTTGCTGAAGGAGCCGGAGTCGCCGACCGCCGCATCGTTCGTGGGCGCGCCGACAACCGGATGAGTTGCAGACAGGTTCCACGGGTTGGTCGTATTGGCAGGAACCACTGTGCCGAGCGTCTTGATCGTGATGTAGTTGGACGGCACTGTCTGGTTGATCATCGTGGCGAAGTCGCTGGCTACCGTGGGCACCGTGAAGAAGCCAAGGTTGTCATAGACTTCGACCAGAGCCGAGTTCCAGGAGATGCTGATTTTCTTGGTGCCCGCGTTTGTGCCGGGTCCCACCAAAACTTTCAAACCGTTGGCGCTCGCGTCGCTGGTCGTGTTCGCCCAGGTACCAGCGCTGGAGGCGTAGATCAAGGCGGCAGGAGTTTTTCCAACAACCCGAGTGACGGTGGCCGCTGTGTAATTGTCCTGGAGGCTGAGCGCCTGGTAGCCGCGTTCCGAGTCATTGGTCGGCTGAATCTGGATGATTGCTGTGCCGTTGACAATCGGGTTCACCACGGTCACATAAACTTCCTGGGTCGGGGCTTTGTTCGACTGCGAGAGGATCAGCAGGTCGCCCACGTTCAGGTTGGTCGGAGTCGCGGTGACGGTGAAATAATAATTGCCCTTGGTGCCTGCCACCGTTCCCACCGAGACGTTCTGGTAGGTGTAGCCGTCGAGCTGGCCTTCAGCCTTGCTGGCCGCATTCTGGTAGTAGCTGAATTGCAGGTCGCCGTTGGTGTAGGTGTCGTTGAGCGAAGCACCTTGCAGCGTGCCGAAGGAGCCGTTGATGCTGACCACCTGAGCGTTGGTGGTGCTGCGCTTTCCGTCCTGCGTGATTTGCACGAAGACGTTGCCGGTTGGAGAGAGCGCTGGATCAACCAGCGGAGCGCCCGCTGAAATGAAATAGCCTTTTCCGACCGCGCCGGTGGCCGGATAGTTCACGCCGCCAGGCAAGTCCTGATAACGCGCACCCACGCGCACAATCGTTGAGCCGTTGGTGAAGGGAGCAATGATTCCCAAGGCCGTGCCCAGGAAGTAGCCGGAAATCGGCTGACCGAAAGTGTTGATGAAATCCTGGACCGTTGCGATTGGAGTTGGCGTATCGAAGGGTCCTTTGCTGGCGACGCCGATCAGGCCGGGCTGAAATCGGCTGGTGGACGTGGCAGAAAGAGACTGGTCGATGATCTGGGTGTAAACTCCAGGAAAATTTTTTACATTGATGTTTGCCATAACAAGTCGTCTTCTCTTTTATTTACTCCCCGTGACTGCCAAATCTTCGGCCCGTTTTTGTAAACATTATTCGTTGTCTGCTTCTCATCTTACAGACTACCTACAGTGATAATGCCGTAGCCTGACGATTGCGGTATCCCGCCCATGAATAGAGGATCAGTTGGGTTGGTGCTCGAAAAGCTGAAGCGGTCGTAAAACAGCGGTTGATCGCTGCCAGAAAGCGTGATGTCGTGCGGAGGATAGGTGCCGTTGGACAGCAAGCTGCTCTGCGCGTCAGGCGGGACATTGGCGCGCATATTCAACGTGGGATTGTTGTCGTCGATCCGCAAGTCCACGCGCACCTGGCTGTTGAAAGCGTTGTCCAGCTCGCTCGGGTTGCTGGAAAACTGAGAGGGGCGCACGAGCAATTCCCACAGCGCGGGGATGAACTGGATGTTTTGGTCGATGCTGTAGCCTTCGACCACCAGGTTGATGGTGGTGCGGAATTCCACGTTGGCGCGGTCCTCTGGTTCTTCCAGGGTGCTGTTCTCGATGTTGCCGTCGATGTACATTCGAATCCGCTGAAATCCGAGCGCCGGGTAGTGGACCGTCATCCAGGTCTGAGCAGTGCCGCCGCCCACGGCAAAGGCGCGCATGAACTGTTCGATGAAGCTCGCTTGCGTGTCAGGCCGCATCGCGTAGTGATCAATTTGAAAATGGTAGTCCCAGGCGTTGGGGCGGAAGCTTACGGCCACGTGCCCGAGTTCGGACTTGGTGATGTCCGAATCGACCGTGGGCCAGTTCATGTGCCGGAATTGATGGACGCCGTAGCTCTGCTCAGCGCGGTAGCGCCAGTTGCGACGAAACACCGAGATCAGCGGATACCGGAGATTGTGCGGGTAGGGTTCGTACAGCGGAGTTCCCTGTTCGGTTTTGAGGTCGAACAGGTATTTGAAAGGATTGTTGTCACTTTTCCAGAGCTGGTCGAAGTTGCCGAAGGCGTCCATCGGCGTCGCAAAGACCACTGGAATGGGATAACCAGCGCGAACGAAGAAAGTGGAATAAAGCCACCGTTGCAGAGCCAGCTCATGGTAGCGCATTCCGGTAGCGCCCATGGTGCCCATTCTCACGCTGAGTGTATCGTCTGCCATATCCTAAATAGGGCGACGACCGCGAATAACCGCGAGATTACTTCAGCTTGAGAAGGAGGCTCGACTGGACAGGGACTTTGGTTCCGCCTTCCGTCTCAACGTCCACCCAACCGCCACCTTTGTCAGAAGGCCCGATGACACGGACTTTCTGGCCAGGATAGGGATACGTCGGGTCGTCGATGATACCCACGGTCTCACCGGCGCTCACGTAGCCATCTTCGGTCAGGATGGTGTTGACGGCTTCCTTGAGGGTTTCCGGTTTCCTCAAGTCCACTTGGCCGACTGCTTCCTGAATTTTTTGGTCGATGTTCTTCATGCTATTATTTAACCTACGATCCACTGGCCAACGCCAACAGGATCGCTCCGTTCACGTCGGGATGCGGGCTAAACCAGGAAGACCCTCGCCGAAACAAGTTCAGCAGAGACTCCGATTCCGCGTCCGTCTTAATTACGACCTTTCCCTCCATAATGCTCACGTCCAGGTTTTTGGCCATTTTACTGAGCTTTGGACCCATTTCCATCAGCTTCTGCTGAAGGTCAGGAACAGGCTTCAAATGCGCTTTTTTGTTGAGCCAATCCAGGAACATAGCGACGACGGCGTCCTCTTTTGACTTCGTAATTGTAAACAAACTTTTTTTGAATCCGTCCGTCAGGGCGTCCATTATGAAGCCGCTGTCTTTCATGGCCAGTTGTGTGGAATGTTGGTCGGGCCGGTGGGCGGAAACCCAGGCCAGTCCGCAGGCACCGGCGCGGTGGGTTTCTCAGCCGGGGCGGTTTCTCCGAGATTCGTTAGCGGGCGCGCATCGCCGTCCGGCGCGATGGTGGCTTCACAGATCAGGCCCATCCACACGTTGGTCTGGCCCCAGTAGGCTTCAGGAGCCAGGACGACGTTCGTGATCATCAGCCGATAGCCGAGATAATAGATCATGTCGCCACGCAGCGGAAAGTAATCCAGGCGAACGACTTCTTTCTCAGCAATGGACGGCAGGCCGGAAGGTTGCAGGTGCAGGTTGGCGATGATGAAATTGAACTGCTGGACCGGTTTGATGCCGAGCTTGGTCATTTTCCAGTTCGGCTTTTCAAACTTGGCAATGACAGGCACATCCAGCTCTCGCGTGAAAGTAGTTCTGTCCGTCAATGGCATGTGCCAGAGCGTGTCGATTTTCGTGATGTCGCGGTTGACCTCAAAGAATTTCGGCCTGGGTTTCGGGGAGCTGATTCGAACCCACTCGGCGTACATGGTGAGAGCGATTTGAGTGTCCCGCAGCTTGAAGACCTCGGTGTCGTAAAGGAACTCTTTTCGCTCTGTATAACGCATATTGTAACTAGCTTAGAACATGAGATCGCCCGAACTGGAACAACTCATAACGGAACTACGAGCGGAAAACCCTGTCAGCCACGTTGTCACCAATGCTGACAGCAAGGTGGTGGTCATCATCGAGGAGACAAATGAGCGCCTGGAGTTCAAAGCGGACGAGTGCCGGTTGATCCTGAGCAGCGCCGACACGGTACGTCGTTTGTTCGACGCCCTGGATTACCCGGAGGAGACGTTTGTGGAATTTTACGGTATCGAGGTCGATCCTGATGTCATGTCCGAGCTGGAGGATTTCGCGTCCAGCGTGGATGAAATGTAATTGTGGCTGTTACCTCTGCCAATCAAAACGTCGAAGGACGCGTTGTCGTCGATGTGGAGCTGTGGCTGCCCAATAACAAGTTTGTGCCGTTCAGCAGCCTGAGCGTCATCCACGTGAAGTCGGTCATCGAGGAGTCGGTGAAAGGAACCAGCACCCACGAACTTTTTGTGCGCGCCCCGACGACGGATTACGTGGACAGCGTTATCCGGGCTGCCCAGTCTCAGGGATCGCCTTTTGTCCGCTATCGTATCGGCATCGGTCTTCCCGGCCAGATGTCCTACCTGCCGTGGCAGGATATGATCCTGCCTGATTTTAGCGCGCCGATTGAGGGTGTTGGAAAAACAGCGGGTCACTTCGTCAGGATGATGCTGAAAGATAATTTGTTTACTTTTTCTCGCGCCACCAAAACTGCCGCCCGGCGCGGACTGGTGAGCGACGTGGTGAAGCAGATCGCAAGTGAGAATCAGATCGCGAACACGGTCATCGAGCCTACGGTCGGCCAGGGCCTGTGGATTCAGAGCTTTGTGGACGACGTGGACTTTATCCGTACGCGCATGGTGCCACGCGCCATCAACGCCAAAGGCCGAGGGGCCTACAATTTTTATTTTCAGGATGGCGCGCTACACTTTCACACTCCCGACTACCAGGCGCAGCTCAAAGACCTGGTTTATTACCAGGTGGATAATTTCGGTCTCACGCAGCTTGACGAAACCCAGAACATGCTGGAGTTCGGCGCTTCAAATGTGCGCGTGGTGACCTATGATCCGTACACTGCCACTTTTGGAGAAATCGTTTCTGACCCTACGAAGTCACTTCGCCTGGGGAACGTGCTGACACCGGTAGCCAGCGTTCAAGGGGCGGAGTTGAACTATCCCTTTCACCTGAGCACGAACACCGCCCAGGAAGCATCGAACCTTGCTCAGGCGATTTATGACAATGCGAGGATGCAGACGCTCGGTTTGAAGATCGACATTGCGCGTTCCATTTTCCTTCGGGTTGGTGACCTTGTGCAGGTGACGATCAGTCCGTCGCAGTCGAAAAACAGCGTCTGGTCCGGGGTCTATTTTGTGACCAATGCGTGTTACACCATTGAGAGTGGCACGCTGATTTCCAACTTCGTGGTGAAGCGTGGAGAGTTCCAGACTGATTCCATGAGTCCCGCGCAGGTCAACATTCTGGGGGACAATCTGGTGCTGAACAATCAGCAGGCTCCGGGGCAGCCGCTGAATGTGAAAGGGGTCGAAAGCTCGGTGCTGACGCACGGTGCCGGACAAGCAGGATACACTTCGATCTTCGTACAGACTCAGGACCCGAACGCAGCGCCGAACCCAAATCCGGCGCTTTAAGAAGTCGGGAACGGAGGAGGAGCCACCACGCCGCCAGAGATGAACTTCTGGTTCCAAAGCTGAGGCGCAAAGAATGGATCGCTCTTGTCGTAGGCCATTTCTTCGAACTTCAAACGAGCAGCCAGTTGAGCGCGGATGTTGCCACCACCACCGGTGCATTTGATTTCGACGAAAGGCGCATTGACGAAGAAGTCGATCGTACGCCGACCGCCAGGAACGATGCTGTATTCAGCCGAGATAGGAGTGCGTGTACCGGAGGAACCGTCATCCAGCGATTGCTGAATTTTGAAAAAGATCGTGGTTCCGTTGAACGTCAAGCCGGTTGCCGGAGGGAAGGCGACGTTCTCGATCATCAGGTGAACCTGGTTGTCGGGATTCGTCGTGGCTGCGGCGACCGTGAGGTTCGTGCCAAAGGCATAGTCGGCGATGCGCAGACGGCTGCCAACATAGCCGGACACCATCGGGGCCTGGACAAACGTTGTCCTTAGCAGTGGCTCTGGATATGCGCCTGGGTCCATAGTATTACTCCACGCCGGAGGTTACGGGCATCGGGCGTTTGCCCGGTTGAAATTCTTCGTCGGCATCCTCGCTGGTCCCTTCGTTGCCGTCGTGCGGACCTTCGTCGCCTTCGTCTTCTTTGGGCAAGTCAGGAACCTCACCGCCTTCCGCACCTTCTTCAGAAACCAGCTCGGCGAGCAGGTCGCGGATTTCGCGCAGGAGGCTGAGCGCGGCGTTGTCTTCGGTCGAAGCGCCGATGGCACTATCCGACACCGGTGGCTCGATTGGCATGTCCTCGCCATTCGGTGGCGGCATTTCGCCCATGCCGTCCATGGGACTTTCACCGCTCACGATTTCTTCCTCCATCTCCTCCACGATTTTGATCGCGCCGGTAACGACTTTGGATTCCTGCAAGTTCAAAGTTTTCATGTTCGTCGTATTATCTACACTCTCAATGTTCAAGATTCGTTTAGGTGTTTTACTGTCCATCATCGCATAGGCACCGTGCGGGAGAGGTCCGGGCGGTTTAACCGTAGGCTTTGATGGTTTCATTACCGTGGACTTAGTTTTCGGGGCGGGTTTCTTTACCGGCTTGACCACTGGCGGGCGCTTCGCAGGCTTCTCTCCAGGCAACGGTGGAGGCTCGTCTGCATCAATCGCATTGATGGGTTGATTCTGTCGTTCAGGCGGTAATCCAATGTTTCTGCGGGCTTTAGCAGCCGCGATTTTCGCGTCTCTTTCACGCGCTTTTTCCATCTCCTGATCGAAGTTGAGCCAGCGGCGGGTGGCGCGCTTGGTGAGCCGGTCGAGCTTCTGCGTGTCGCCTACCCAGGGCGGAAAACCAGAGAGCAGGCCGTAAATGTAGTCCCGCGTAGCTAAAATATGTTTACAAAGTCCAGGTGCGCCTTTTGGATTTGTCTGGCGCGGGGCGCGGTTGATGCACTGATTTAAGGAATTGGCTCCAATGGGACCGGCTGAACGCTGGTGGTTCGCCCAGGCCCACCGGTAGCGATAGTCCGGGCACATGCAATCAACTTCGACCGGCAGCTTGGAGAGCGGCGTGTTCTTGTGCGCGTGGCTGCGCTTGGGTTTTTTGAAGCGGACGTAGCCCTTATGGCGCAGGCCAGTTGTGGACGGATTCCCTTTGGCGTTGAAATAGTATTCGAAGGCCCAGTGCTGGCCGGTCTGGTACTGCTGCATGTCCAGCGGCGGCATCTTGACCGTCAGTGAGCGGTGGTAGCGCTTTGGCTCAGACATGCGGAAAAGCTGATCGTACGTCAGAACCTCCAGAATCACTTCCGGCAATTCTTCCGCAGCCATCAGCTCCTCAAAAGTCATCGAGCGCATTATTCAGGAGAATCAGATTTTCCGCTCAGGTAGTCCCACTCATCTTTTTTCAGTGGGCCGGGGCTATACCACTTTTTCTTCTTTTCCCGTTTGGTTTCTTTGCGCGGTTCCAGTGTCCGCTCTCCGAAAATAACCTCGCGGGCGGGGAGTTCCTTGGGTTCTTTGAAAACGTCATCACTCCACAGAACGGCGCTGTCAGGCATGATGCCAAAGCTGCGGCGCAATCGGTCAGTAAATGGCAGCGGCAGGCGGTTGATGTAGTTCACGCTCCAGCAGAGAGTGGACCCTTCGTGATCGCGCACGACCGCCACCAGGCCGTAGTTGCGCAGGTACTCGTTCAGGGCGTTGTCAGGGAATTTGAGCACCAGGCGCGGCAGCTCGATTCCTTTCTCCTCGGACAGAAGTTTGAAAAACTGGGAGAAGATGTAACCCCCGCTGTCGTCAGTGAAAATGCCACCATCCCGCGTCATGCGCGGGACGTAGAACAGTCCTATTGACCCGGTTGATTTTGATTTTCCGCGACCAAGCATCGCCTTAAATACGTTCTCTTGGTCATGGCTGACCTCAAGATCAAGAGCATCAAGATCAGGAACTGGATGACCATCCGGGAAGCGGACATCGCATTCCCCGAGAAAGGGTTAATCCTGGTCCTCGGATCGAACCTGGCTTCTGACGGAAAAATGCAGAGTGTCGGCTCAGGAAAAACCGGTCTCGGGGAGGCACTGTCCATCGCACTGGCCGGAGTAAAAGGACGTTACGGAGAGTTTGGTCACTACGCGGAAGATCGCGGCGGGAAGGACATGTACGTGAAGGTGGAGTCCAGCCTGCTGGCCAAGCCGCTGACGGTGGAGATGGGTTTCAAATGCGCGGAACTTTCGAAGACCGGTGAGGGTCTGAAGTTCACGTACGCGGACAAACCTTCGGTTCAGCGCGGCGACCCAGACCAGACGCGGCGCGAGCTTCAACGCATGATTCGTGTGACGCCGGAATTGGCCAACTGGACAGTGTTTCTCAGTGGCGTCCGGTTGAACTTCGACAAAATGTCTCAGGATAATTCCGTGAATTTGCTGATGTCAGCTCTGGCGCAGCCGCCTTGGACAGAATACTTCGAACTAGCGAAGGCTAAGCTTCAGGCAGCTAACCGTCAGTTGGCGGTTTCAGCCCAGGCTCTGGAATCAGCCCGGATGCGCGAAAAGAATGCTGCGGATGATCTCAGCGACGCGGTCGAGGAGCACAAACAGGCTCAGGAAGATTATCAGCGCCAGTTGGAACAGCAGTCGGACCGTCTCGCGGAACTGAAGCGCCAGAACGGTGCGGACCTTTCGGCGATCTCAGGGGCCGAAAAGGAAATGACGAAAATAAAGAAGCAGCTCGCGCTCCTGGAGGAGCAGAAGGCGACGCAGAATCATCAGTGGGAAATCCAAAAACAGAACCTGCGGGATGACCTGGCAGAGCTGGATGAGAAGCGATTGACGGCGGCGGAAAAGCGCACGGAGGCGAACAGCAAGTATAACGATCTGGATGATCAGCTCGCCAAGATGAAGAAGGTGCCAAAGAATTGTCCCACCTGTAAAAAACCATGGGATAAGGCGCACAGCGAGGAGGAGTTAGCGAAGATGGAGGAAGCTTTGGAAAAGGCCGGTAAGGTCTGTGACCAGGCCGACAAAGTCTATTCTGACATCGACAAAAAGCGCCGGGAGATCAACGACAAGATCGGTCAAATCGAGCAAAAGATGCGGACCCAGGGACACGTTGCCGATGTGCGCCATCTGGGTGATCTTTATACGGCCCAGGAACGACTGATCCGAAATCTGAACACTTCGATCCATGAGCGCGAGTTGAAAATTGTGAAGCTGGCGGACGGGGTTGACAAAAGTTTTGTAAACAAAAAATCGGCTGTCGTTGAGGAGAGGACGCGGGCGCTGGCGAAAGCCAAGGAGGCGATTGAAACATCGGCTTCTGATTTGGCGATGGACGAGGAGGTCGTCAAAGCGGTGCAATACTGGTACCGGGCCTACGGACCGACCGGCATCCCGAATATGATTTTGAGTGAGGCTATTCCGCTGATGAATCGCGTGGCGCGCCGCATTTCAGCCATGATGACCGGAGGCACGCTGGAGATCAACTACTCGACGACAAAGGTCCTGGCGTCCGGGGAATCGCGCCAGAAGCTCATTACGAAGGTGAACAACCGCATCGGTAGCAAGCGGTCAGAAGGAAGCTCAAACGGCGAGGGCGGTCTTACGAATTTGATCATTGCTGAAAACCTCAATGAGATCGGACAGGTTTCGAACCGCGTCGGGTTCCGCTGGTACGACGAGATCACCAACGGCCAGGACTCCGTGGTGCGCCGCAGCATTTTTGCCTACCTGAAGGAAGTGGCCGAACGTTTGGGCATCCTGGTGTTCGTTGTGGACCACCATCCTGAAGTGGCCAGCTTTGCGGATTACGTGCTCGTGGCCGAGAAGTCCAGGGAGCACGGTACCCGCTATTTCTGGCGCTAGGGATTGAACCCTTTGTAGCTGCGGTCGGAGACGAGGCTGAGATCGGCAGTGTTGAACAGCTTGGTCCGCACGTCGTCAGCAAAAGCCTGCGCCATTGAAGCGTCAGTTCCTGCGGTGTTGGACGTGATCGAGAAGTTGTTGCCGTAACCGGGCACGTGAACAAAGGTGAATTCAAATTCTCCCGATGACGGCAGATTGCAGGATCGACGCGGGCCGCGCAGCCAGGGACCTTTGAGCCGTGCTTTAACATCTTTCACGTATCCAGTGCAGACGATGCCGGGCTTGTCCTCGTCAATGAAGATCAGTTCCAGGCGCAGAGTCACGGGCGGATAGAAATCGCTGCCAGATTCCGGCGTCACGTTGTAAGGATTGTCGGCTGACTGTGCCCGGCTCACCTGCGAGTCGGTCGATCCGCCCGGCGTTGTTTGCGGCTGACTTTGGGCCACTGTGACGCGCAGCGGAGTTCTGCCGTTGTTGCTGGAAATCGGCACGTTCAGGGATTCCAGGAGCGCCGCTGTTTGCATCAGGGAGAGAGCACCCTGCGGGCAGTATTCGTGGTCGAAGGCGTGCAGGGAAAACGAAAACGGGATGTTCAGCGGGTTGGTGGCTTTGTACTGATGGATGCCATCCGGCATGACCTGGCTGTTCACCACCAGGTATTCCGCGCTGCGCGCCAGTTCGATAGTCTCCGGCATGGCGGGGAAGTTGATGGCAACAAACGAGGACAGACCGGCGAACGGATCAAAGCCACTGGTGCGTCCAGAATCGAGCACGATGAGCCGACCTCCAAACGGGAAGTTCTTCCGCTGAAGTTGGGCTGTGGTGCTGCTCGGTGTCGGCATATTAAAACTACGGGGCCAGTGCGCCCTTTTGGATCATGCTCTTGTCTTGGAGCATACGGAACTGCGCGGATTTTGCCAGTTTGTCTTTGTGGGTCTCCGCCATCTGCACGGCTTGGAAGGTGTCGCGCTGAGTGTTGGCGTCTTTCAGCAGCTTCTTCGCGCCGCCTGTGTTTTCGAGTTGCTGCTTGGTCAGCTCGATCATCTGACGGTCATGCTCCAGCGTGGCTTTCTCGTTGGAGGTCACTGTGGTTAGCGCGATGCGCTCGCGCACTTCGGCTGCCGTCTTCTTGTACAGCTTCATGTACCCTTCGGCGGCTTTCTCGCTATTCATTCCCTGGACCTTGAAAGCCTGGAGCCGGAAGATGCGCTCAGCTTCAGTGAAGTTTCCCTGGAGCATTTTCTTGCGGACTTCGGCCATCACGTCGAACGCGGTCTTTTGACCTGGCAGCGACTGAACCACGTTGGCGGTGTAGAACTTGTCAGATTGGACGGCCAGCGCCCGTGACCATTTTGCGATGATATTGTCGGGAAACTTTTTGTCGATCACCCGGCCAATGGCAAAGCCAGCGGCACCAGCGGCAACGACCAGGAAGGCCGGGCTGCTGAGGAAGCCGAGCAAGCGTGAGAACAACGGCACCAGTTTGGAGACCGAGCTGGCCAGGCCACCACCGCTAAAGAGGCTTCCCAATCCGCCACCGCCCAGGATGCCACCGCCTGACTTAAGTCCCTGCATTCTTGTGGCGACGGCAGAGGCAGCGGCCACTTCGTAGAGAGCCACCGCAAGGCGCATCAGCGAGAAAGTGGTGCGCGCTGCGGCTGCCACGACGATGCCGGTGAAAATGTAAACGGTTGTTTTGTGCGAGGCCAGGAAGGAAACGAATTGTGCGGTGTAACCGAACAGCCCACGGATGGCCGGGAGCAGCGGCATGAACGCCTGCTGAATCAAAGAGACGAACGATTCTTCCAGTCGCCCGAGCGCCTTGTTTGCATTGGTGACTTGCTCACGCCAGCGCTGCTGGAGCTTCGCGTGTTCGTCCAGCGGTTTGTTGGACTCCGCAATCATGTCCTTGTACAGCCGGACCGTTTCGGTGCTGGTGCCGATGACCTGGGCGGCAGCTTCGAGTTGAGCCGTGTAGGCCATTGTGCCAGGGCGCGCCGTGACGATCTTGTCGATGAACCGACCCAGGCCCTGGAGCGCCTGCTGCGCGCCCTGTCCGCTGCCGAGCGCGCCGGGCGTGTTGACGCCAGAAAGACCCCGCAGCATGAATGCCTGCTGTGAGCCTTTCGTCATCTCGTTGAACAGCTTGACGACCTCGCCCGCGTCGCCGCCCACATCCTTCATGCGCGCCGCCATCATCGTGACGTAGCCAGCAGCTTCCCTTGCGCCCGGCGCGGCACCTGGTCCCAGGAGCCGTAAAGCTTTGCCGATCTCGGTCGCGAACCGCGTGGCTTCGTCGGCGGCCAGTGACGTGTTGTTCGCGATCACGGCGATCTGATCGGCGACTTCGCGCACGTTCACCTTCAGATTCACCTGGAAAATTCGGGCAAGTTGAGCCGAGTGCTCGAAGCTGACGCCCAGGCCCTCCTCCATTTCCACCATCACTTCCAGGCTCTCTTTGAATCCGCGATGCGCCTTGGGCCAGATGTCCGTCAGCGAGCGCGCCGCCGCGTTCATGGTCTCAAAGGATGCGCCGGTTTTAGCCTGCACTTCGAAAATCTGTTTCGTGAGCCGGTCGCGTACGCTGGTCATCGAGTTCGCCTGGATGAGCGATTGATTCAGCTCTCCGCTTTTCTTGATGGCTTCCGCGAAGCCTTTGATCAGCATGTACTCGATGGCCAGGTGCTTGCCGGTGACAGCCGAGATGGATTCCCGCAGAACGAGACGCTTTTGCTCCAGGTCGAGCAGGTTTTTGGCGTTGGTCAGATTCTCCTGCGCGAGTTTTTTGTAAACTTTAGCCTGGTCGATGCTGTCTTTGTCCGCCGTGGTGGACTTGCGTTTCTCGTCGTAAAGCCGCTTGTGCATCTTGAAGATGGACTCGGCTTCACGGAGTTCATCTTTTCGGGCTTTGATTGTTTCATTGATCACGTCTTTCGACGTGATCAGCGCCCGCGAAGCCTCTTTCAGTACCGGAGGCAGCTTCATGTTCTGAGCCAGGTACTCCGTGAAGCTGCGGTGGGTGTTCTGGGTCTGATGGTGCAACTCAGAAAAGTTTTCTGCAATCGAACGGCTCATCTTTTCGATGCGCTGAACGTCGTCAGCGAAAAGGTGCAGCCCCTTTCGCATTGCTTCCAACTGTTCTGCTCCGCTCAATGCCATATCAGATTGCCTTTATAGTTTTGCCGTGGATGAAATAGGTTCCCCACGGCGCATTGAAAAATGAACCGTCCGGGTAGTCCCGCGTGCGCGCCAATTCAGCCATTCGGTCCTCGATCTGTTTGCGCGTGGTCTCGTCGAACGGGACTTTGAGGTCTATCTTGTTTACAAAAATCTGATTACCGACCGGTACCTGGATGTTGTACGTCATTGAGCCGGGATCGGTGCCCATGCGGAGAAAGCTCTCGTCAGGATAAACCTGGTATTCGAAGTATCCCTCCGTCTGTTCGTCTTCCAGGATGGCAGCTACGATCTGGCGCGCCGCCTCCTTGATCGCGTGCGGGACTTTTCCAGCCGCATCGACATTGCTGAAGCCGTGCTTTTTGGCGCGCTGGCCGCTGACGGCTGCCGCCATGTCGATAAAGGATTGAGGCTGTTTTTTCATCGCGCTCAGGCCGTGCCTGCGGGCGTAAGTCTTTGCTTCCTTCGGGAGTGGAAGATTTTTTAGATCGTCTCTCACACGCCGTGCATCCGAAGAAGTGAGTTGGCCGAAGCGCGGATGGTCGTCATGTCATGCTGCTGATCCGGTGTCGCGTTGGGCAGGCTGGCCTGGAGCGTGTCCAGGGCGCTGAGGATGGACCGAGCCGAGTTCACTTCGGCTTGTTCATCGTCTTCCATAACCCGCTCGCTATCATCGTCGAGCACTTGCGACACGATCTTTTTCGCGGCCTCGGTCATCTGCTGCTTTTTGCTGGCGCTTGGCATAGTCTGTAATATCTACCCCGTCAGATCAGCTTCTCAGGCGTTGGTTTGCAGTCGTTCACAAGATTGTAAACAATTTCTATTATGGGTATTGACCGTTAAGAAAATTTTGTTTACATTTTCTTCGCATGATTGGAAAGAAATTCAAAGACATGGTGGATGACCTGGCCGCTCAGCATCCTCTCGCCTGGAAAGCAACCTACCCGCGCAACATCACCACTCCAGAAGGCTACGCTGATCCCAAGTATTATGCGGCCACCATGCTCGGGTGCCTCTTTTCCATCCAGGACCCGCGCATGAGGGAGTTTGCCCACACCTGCGAATACCTGATGACGCTGGCTTTGATGCAGCACCGGGTTCCTACTTATTTCATTGCGCCGGAGTTCGCGTATTCCGTGGCTAATACCGATCTGCCGGGTGACTTCAAATTCATCGAACTGCTGTGGCCGCTTCCGGCGATGCTCTTTGTTTTGCCTGATGAATTCGTCAAAGATTATTACGGATTTTACGCGCCGTTTCTGGCGGTTTCTAACACTCCCTCAGCGATTTATCCGAATTACTATAATCGGTTGCCGAAGATCAATATGCCGTATTTTGAGATGCAGGTAAACAAGGACCGGATCAACGTTGATTATCCCGTTTATCGGGTGAATGAGGTCCCCTGCGATTACAACGGCTCCTACCGATTGACGGATGGGGTGGAAGTTTTTCGATCTGCGCCGATGCACGATACGACGGAATGGGAGCAGCGTGTGCGCGGGATCACTGTAGCGCACGACGGCGAACCTCGTAAAGGGGAGGAGGAAATAGAGTTCATGGATAAAGCCGCGCAGCTCGCGGTGAAGATGCTGCTCACGATTGCCGCACTTCCGGCCATGATCGAAAATGGCAGAGTGACCCGTCCGGCCAGGACCAACCAGCAGGGAAAACTGGTGCTGCCCGAGATGGTGTCACCAAACATGATCGGGCGCGCCTACCGCATTCCCAGGAAGTATTCGGAGCGGGCTGAGAGCGCTGGCAGCCGGGCCAAGCCGAGATTCGTTTATCGCCGAGGCCATTACACCTGGCAGGCGAAGCGTTTCAAAAACATCGAGTTTGTTTCAGTGAACCAGATGCCGCGCAAACTGGACGGTACGATCGACTTCGATACCGCAGGCGACGTGATGAGCAATAAGTTCCGGGCTTGCCACGAGCGCATTCGAATTGAGGGCTTCCTTTTCGGGGATGTTGATCCTAATGAAGGTAAGGCTACCAGCAATGCCGGTGCCACTTCACAGTAATCGTGGTAAATTTATTGTGATTAGAATGACACTTTAACTATTGACACTGGGTGGAATTTGTTTACATTGTTCGCGTAACGATGATTGAGCCGTGCTCAGTCGAGAAACAAAAACAATAAAAAGCTTATGCAAGAATCCAAACTAATGCTCCATTGCGGCGGTCAACTCGCCACCCGTGAACAAGTCGCCTCCGTCTTCACTCCCGCCGCCACCGAAACGTGGCAACCAGTTCCCCACATCGAAGTCATCAACAGTACCGAACGCGCCCTAGCCAATTTCAATATGCGCGTGGTCAGCTCGGCATTTGCGCTCGCCAAGGAAGGCACTCGCTTCTTCGGTCTCATGCAGGTCGCGCTCAACAACGAGGAACAAAACAAGGATTACGGGTACGTCGTCAGCCTCCGCAACGCGCACGACAAAGCCTGGAAAATCATGATGGGCGTCGGTTCCTCCGCTTTTGTCTGCGACAACCTCGCCTTCTCGACCGAAATCCAGGTCACCCGCAAGCACACCAACCGCGCTTTGATTCAACTCCCTAACCTCATCAGCACCGCTGCCGGTCAACTCGCGCAGAGCTGGAACAACCAGGGCAAACGCATCGAAGCGTACAAGAATTTCGAACTCACCGACACGCAGGCCAACGATTTGATTGTGCGCGCCTACGAAGGCGGTGCGGCTCCGATTACGCTCCTTCCGGCAGTCATCAAGGAATGGCGCACCCCGCGCCACCCGGAGTTTCAGCCGCGCACGGCCTGGAGCCTCTTTAACGCCTTCACGGAATGCCTCAAGCCGACTGATACTCGCGGCAGCGTCTGGGAGCTTCCGCGCCGGACGACCGTCCTGCACGGCCTGATGGACACCACGGTCGGCATCCTGGGCAAAGAAACGTCTCTCGCCCAGAACAATTAACCACCAACCCGCCCCACCCCCAGGGCTGGCCGGGAAACCGGCCAGCCCACCCTAAAAGACCAGCATGAGCGACGCATCAGATAAAAAACGGGAAGACCTCCTGGCCGAGATCACCAAGTGGGCCATGATCTCCAAAGCTCCAGACCCGATGCTGGAGTTGGAAATCGTGAAGTCCATCGACTTCCTTCGGAACAACGCCAAGGTCGCGCCCGATCAGATCGCCGCCCTGGAGAAGATGGTGCGCAATCCGGCTGAGCTGGTGTGGAGGCTCATGCCGCCGTTACCGGATGCTCCGTTGAAGTGGACGCCGTCGAATTATCAGGTGGATTGGTTCCGCGACATGATCGTCAAAGCCAAGGACGGCATGATGTGGAAGGTGCCAAGCACGGGCCAGGTCTATAAGATCGACAAAGTAAACAAAACTTTCACGTTGGTCATCGACACGGACGACGACCACGACCGCTGGCATGACCGCAACAAGATGATCCTGGGGCTGCTCGGCTGGAAGATGATCGACAACAAGTCCAGTTCTAAGAGCTATACCGCGACCGATGGCAACTGGGTCATCGGTGTTTTTGATTTTTCAATCGCGGAGCAGACGAATCCGAAGACCGGTGAGAATTTTCCACCAGGGTCTCGTGGTCAGGACGCTGTGGCCACGTTGGGCAAGATGGCGGTCTTTGCGCGCCTGGGTCACGTGATCGGCGCGCATCTGTGGAAGTTCACTCAGAAGCAGGCTGACCCGGAAGCATTCGGGTCTGGCAAAACAAACGCAGCGTGGTTGAATATCAAGGAAAAGCATGGAAACAACGAGTCAAACTGAAAAGACAGAAGCGCAACCGGCCAATTTTAAGGCCATCCTGGATTGGTGCGAGGTCAACCGACCCGACCTTTACCCGGTGGTCATGGCGGAGCGCAATAACGACGGTTTTATTCTCCTGATGACGGTCGGCTTCGAAGCCGGGCGCACCTTTCAGAAGAACAATCCCGAGTATCCGTTCAACCAGGGTTACGCTCCGGTTGAAGTAACCGCGCCGGTGGAACCTCCCCCGATCTCAAATGAAATCGCACAAAAGCCTGTTGAGCCGAGCTGTTAATGGTATCGGTTGGTCGATCGTACTGCTGTGGCTCTTTGAGTTCCTGTTCAGCACTGCCTTCGGCATGTTCGTGGTCTTCTCGCTCCTGTGGTGGATGTTCATTGGTCTCCTGGGTGGGGCTGTGATCAACACGCTCTGCGAGCTGCCAGTGAGCGGGGAACCCTGGTTTCTCTGTCTCAGTGCCGTGATCGCGTTGGTCTGTGGGTTTGTCTCGATGAGGAAGACCTGTGGTCCGTCAACGACCGTTCCGCCCGATGATGACTAATTTAGGACCGTGGCCGGTCCTTGTATAAGCGCAGCCTGCTGAGTGATCTCGGCAGGCTGTTTTAGTTTCGATCCTTGCCGCCGAGCGCTGCCACCAGTTCCTGGACAATGCCGCGTAGATCAAGCGCCGGTACGATCTCGGCCCGGTAACCCGTGGCTGTCACCTGGTAGGCTCCGCCGTGAACCGGCTGGTAGCAAACCCATCCTTCTTTGCAGCGCACGAATGTTTTTGATTGCTCAGCCATGCTCTAATTATCCAGGAGAGGAAAAAGTTTACAAATAAAAAACCCGCTCGAATTTCTCCGAGCGGGTCTTGTTAATCCTTCAGATCGCTTAGCCGATCACCGAGCCGAAGCTCGTCGGGCTGTTCAGAATCAGACCACGGCAGTACATCTTGCTGTTGATCATCTTCCGGGCGAACGAGGTCGCGAAACCGCGTTGGTGGATGAAGTCAGGCAGCACCACGTCCGGCGTAGTGTAGAGCTTCTGGTATTCCGCGAGCACGTAGCCGGTCGTGAGGAATTGGTCGCCCTTGTGACCAATCAGCCACTCATTCACCGGATAGTGCGGATCGGCAAACACCTTCTTGTTGCCGAGGTCGCCGATGTAGGTGATGCCCTGCATCTGCGTGCGGTTGTTGCGCGAAACGAACTGCGGCAGCGTGGCAACCACGGTTGCGGCCTGGAGACCCAAGAGCATCCAGTTACCGGCCACCATGTTGGTCGCGCCGAAGATGAAGTTCGAGGCCGTTTCAAAGGCGTCGATGATGGAGAACTTGTGGGTCTGGTAGTTCACCGAGGGCGGAGCCACGGCATCCCACACGACGAAGCCAGCGTCCGCACGGGCGCGCAAGTCGAAGATCACCTGGCGGTGCTTCTGATACGTGAGCGCATTCGTGAGGGCGTTGAGCAGAACGCTCTCGGCCTTGATGTTGTACATCGCCTGGAGGTTCTGATCCGCTTCTTCGGACCACAGAGTCTTCAGCTTCATCACCTTCGCCGTTACCGGCGTGGAGCTGAGCTTCATCTCGTAGTCCATGATGTTCAGGTTGCCTTCCGCGTTGAACGCGTAGGTGACGCTGTATGTCGCCGTCGCGCTGACACCAGTGACGGTGAATGCGCCGGTAACATAGTTCACCGTGCCGCCTGCGATGGCACCGGAGGGAATCAGGTTGCCGTTGCTGTCGTCCGTGGTCACGTCCGAGCCGACCGTCACGGTGACGGTACCAGCGCGAATCGGGAACCATTCCAGGTTGCCAGCGTTGCCGGACAAGGCACCGGTCTCGTCCTGGACGAGTTCGTCGGCGTCATCATCGCGGTCCACGGCACCCTGGAGGGCGCGCCACATCTGCGCACCAGCGGGCGTGCGGCCTTTGCGGCGACCAGTCACGATGTCCATGTAAACGATCTGGCTCACCGGGCCAGCCATGGGCTGGAGGGCGACGAGCTGGTCGATCACATCGTTTTCGCTCATGTTCGCGATAATAGGAAAAATCCATTTATCGAAAGTTCCGAGCGAGGACGTGCGGGTCACTTCGTCCAGTTGGCCAAACCGCGCACGGCAGTTTTCGAGCATGATCGCGGCGTAAGCGCGTTTGTGCTCCGGCATGTGTTGGACGAATTCCTTCCAGCCTCTTGCTTCCCAGAGGCCCTTGGGGTTCTTTTCGGTAATTCCGACAGGCGTTTCTGCGAGCTTATAGCCCCATTCCAGCGTCTCCGTGAAACGAGCAATATGTCCGCCGTTGGTCGCCAGCATCGGCCTACCGGTCTGTGAGTCTTGAATAACCATAGGTCAGTGTTGTTGTTGTTGGAGTTTCGGTTATTGGTTTGGCTTTCCAGATTTAACCGGCAATCGCTTTGGACAACCGGCCCACCATGCTGATGGCTTCGGTTACCCCACGCGGATCGGTCGGCGCAGTGCTGAGAATTGCCACCCCTTCGCTAACCGGAGCTGTGGGGCTTCCTGCTGCTGCCGCAGGCTTGTTACCCTGCGCTACGGGCGCAGCCGCCGTCTTCGACTCCGTCACCGGAGCCGCAGATTTGCCGTCCGCGCCTTTCGAGGCGTCCGGCGAAACTTTTCCTTCGAGCACGTTGCGGATCGCGACGAGCGCCTTCGGCACCTTCGCTTCGTTCAGCATCTTCTGAACTTCCGGCGTGATCTTTTCTTTGAATTCCAAAGCCAGGTGCGCTTTGCCCATCTCGGTGATGTCGGTTTTGTACTTGCCGCCGAGTTGGTAAACTGCCTCCGAGGCCATCATGAAACGGCTGCGATACTTGATCGCTTCCTGTTCCATCGCCAGGGCGTGCTGACGCCAGGCTTGGCCGCGCTCTGTGACTTCATGGAGGAGGGCGTTCTGACGGTTTTCGCGCTTGGCGGATTCCGCCAGCTTGCGTTTGAACGTCTGAGCCGTCTCCGCCACCGCTTTCACGACGCGCAGGAGTTTGCTGTTGTTTTCGTTGAGCTTCGACACCGCTTTTTGCGGAGCGAGCTGGCATTCCGACCAGGAAGTCTCAATGTTCGCGATCTCATTGTGGAGCTGCGTACCCTGCCAGGAACGTTTGGCGTCCTCGGCAACGTAATTCGCGACTTCCTGATGGAGCGCACTCAGTTGAGACATCCCTTCGGCGAACTGCGTCGGATTGAGCTTGGCCGGAGCCGTGCCCTTCAACGCGATAATCTGCGACTTGATTTCACTCAGTTGCATAGTTTTCGTTTGGGATGATTCAGTTACGGGTTTCTGCGGAGCGGCTGCTCCTGGAGCCTGAGAACCCTCCTCAGATTCCAAAGTGACTTTCACGCCAGGCGTGAGGTTTTGAACTGTCGGTTTGCCGTCGCTGCCGGTGACAATGGCCGTGACGGTTACTCCAGGAGTATCGGAAGTGGTGACGACAGTTTCAGAAATTGGTGCGGTGGGAGCGGGCTTGGATTCGGGAACGGATTCTTCGCGAGGCGGCGTGAGGATGGCAGACTCAAAGGAGGGCTTGGCCACTACGTCCCATCCTTCACAAACGTAGTCTTCCTGGACATCGTCCACGCCATCCGCAGCGCGCACCAGGGAGCCGAAACCACGGCTGGAAACCCGAGGGTTATATCCAGCTTCGATCAGGGCCGTCAGCTTCTTGCCTTCCTCCGTGCCCACAATCGCGATCTCGCCGACGACTTCGTGGACAATTTTGCCACCCTGATCACGGCCTTCGCGCAGTTGCGCTGCCGTAGTGAGAATTGCGATGGGAGACTGAAGCGTTACCTGACCGTCCTTGGGATGTTCGAGAAGACCAAAAGCTGCGTTTTCGGAAATGGACTGCATCAGCAGCGAGCCATTCTGGAGATTCTTCTCCCAGACCCGCTTACCGTAGCGACGGCCATTGCCGTTCACCGAATCGCAGACGCTAAAGCGCCCAGGAATGCGGGTGCGGGTTTTGCCGTTTGGAAGACTCTCAACGACGATTTTAGTCGTGTCTGCTATGAAGGGAAAGGACCCCTTCAAACCTTCAGCAAGTAATTGGCGCGCCATAGTAGTTTCCGAACTACTTGTAAGCACGGCTAGGGTGTTTACCTAACTTGCACAACTATGCTTTCACACCCAAAACGATTGAAAATCAATTCGACACTAACTAATAACTGTGGACAAAAAAGGTCCACTTTTTAGTCGATGTTCGGTCGGAGAGCAGCGTTTTTGACGGGAGGTTCCTTGTAGGAAGCGGCGTCGATCTCGACGGCACCTTTGGCGAAATTCCAGATGTGATCCAGTGCCTTTTCCAGAAGGTCAGCGTTGGCACCACGGGACTTAAACCATTCGACGGTTTCATCCACATCCAATTCTTCGCTTTGACCGTTGGGCTTGCCGGTCTTCAGGTCG
>Ga0105240_10000276_pt1 | contig 101817 bp, 70 predicted proteins | sample KBSC54metaG_FD_80426 | JGI IMG/M metagenome (GOLD analysis project Ga0105240, IMG submission 80426) | Corn rhizosphere microbial communities from Kellogg Biological Station, Michigan, USA - KBS C5-4 metaG | ecosystem: Host-associated > Plants > Roots > Rhizosphere > Soil | place: Michigan, USA...
GAATAAAAACTGTATGGAACATCAACATCATTCCGGGCATTCGGACCATCAACACCCTGAGACCGCATCCTCGCAGCATACCACCCAGGAGCATACATCCACGGAACATACATCCCCGCAGCATAGCGGCCACGACCACCATCCATCCTCCCCCTACAGCGGCCACGACCACCATCCATCCTCCCCCTACAGCGGACACGACCACCATGCATCCTCCCCGCACGGCGGCCACGACCACCATGCCATGATGATCGCAGACTTCCGGCGACGGTTCTGGATAACCCTGATCCTGACGGTCCCCGTAATGTTGCTTTCCCCGATGATCCAACACTGGCTGGGAATACACCTGGAGTTTACAGGCTCATTGTATGTGCTGGCAACGTTGTCGTCAGTCATTTTTTTCTATGGCGGCTGGCCCTTTCTAAAAGGCTGGTGGGAAGAGATGAAACCCTGGAACCCGGGCATGATGACCCTGGTGGGATTTGCGATCACGGTGGCGTACATATACAGCCTGGCGACGGTGTTCGGCTTAAAAGGAATGGACTTCTTTTGGGAGCTGGCGACGTTGATCCTCATCATGCTGCTGGGACACTGGATCGAGATGCGGTCGGTAGCCGGCGCATCGAAGGAGCTGGAGCTATTGGTACAGCTCATGCCGGATGAGGCGCACTTAGTGCATGGCGATCACGTGATGGATGTGAGAACGGAGACGTTAAAAGCAAATGACGTCATTCTTATAAAGCCCGGCGAGAAAGTGGCGGCAGACGGAAAGATCATCGAAGGTGAAAGCTATCTGAATGAAAGTTTGCTGACAGGTGAATCCACGCCGGCGGAAAAAAAGAAAGGCGACAAGGTGATCGCCGGCGCTATCAATGGCAATGGCGCATTACGGGTGGAAGTCTCTCACGGGCCAAAAGATTCTTATTTGTCCCAGGTGATCAGGCTGGTAGAAGACGCTCAAAAAAACAGGTCTAAAACACAGCTGCTGGCCGACAAGGCGGCAAGATGGCTGACCCTGATAGCCATCGCCGCAGGCATCGCTACCTTCCTGGTGTGGCATCTGTCCGGACGGGACCTTGCATTTTCCATAGAAAGGATGGTCACCGTCATTGTGATCTGTTGCCCCCACGCCCTCGGATTGGCGGTACCCCTGGTAGTAGCCCGGTCTACCGCCTTGTCCGCAAAAAATGGATTGCTGATAAGGAACAGGACAGCCTTTGAGAACGCCCGGAAGATCACGACGCTGATTTTTGACAAGACGGGCACCCTCACAGTCGGGAAGTTCGCGGTAGTTGATGTCCATCCTTTCCATGGACAGACGGACAAAGCAGCGGACAACAAACCCCTGGTTCGTTCCGGAGACAACGAACTCCTGCGACTGGCGGCAGCGCTGGAACAAAATTCAGAACACCCCATTGCAGCGGGAATACTGGAAAAGGCAAAAACGGCAGGACTTTCTCTTCCAAAGGCGGATGGCTTTAAGGCCCTCACAGGTCAGGGAGTAGAGGCCACTATAGAAGGCCGCAACGTCCAGGTAGTCAGCCCCGGTTATCTAAAGGCACATGGTATCACACTCCCATCCGACATTAAAGGAGCCGCCGGTGAAACAAGCGTATTTATCCTGATAGACCATCAGCCCGCAGGCTATATTACGCTTGCAGACCAGGTCCGTCCTGAATCCCCGGAAGCCATCCAAACCCTGCACAGATCAGGCATCAAATGTATATTGTTGACAGGAGACAACAGACAGGTGGCGGAAAAGGTAAGTAAAGATCTTGCGATGGACGGATACTTTGCAGAAGTCCTGCCACACGAAAAACAGGAAAAGGTGAAGGAATTGCAGCAAAAGGGCGAGTTCGTGGCCATGACAGGGGACGGGATAAATGACGCTCCCGCACTGGCGCAAGCCGACGTGGGCATCGCCGTGGGGTCAGGTTCGGATATTGCCGCAGAGACCGCTGGGATAGTATTGGTCAACAGCAACCCCGCAGACATCGTAAAACTGATCCTTTTTGGCAAGGCCACCTATCGCAAAATGATACAGAATCTGGCCTGGGCCACAGGTTACAACGTAGTTGCCCTCCCTCTTGCAGCCGGGATACTATATAAAGCCGGAATCCTTCTTAGTCCCGCTGCAGGGGCAGTGCTGATGAGCGTTAGCACTGTAGTAGTGGCAATAAATGCCGGGTTATTGAAAGTAAAATAAACATCTGCATTCTATGCCCAGGCTTGGCACGGATTTTTCTGTTTGCGTTATAGCTCATGCGAAGGATACTCTCCATCATATTATCTTTTCTTTACTTATCCACTTCTTCAGGTGTGCTGGTACGTCATCACTATTGTATGGGAGAATCAGCAGGCATCTCTCTTTTCGGTATCAATCCTTCGCGCTGTCCCGCATGTGGGATGGAAAAAGGTAAAGAAAGTAAAGATTGTTGTAAGGATGTGCAGCATTTTGTCAAGAACGGTCATCCACATCAGTCATCTTCAGCAGCAGTTGATTGTTCCAATCATCAATATATTCTTTTACCTCCATGCCATTTTATTTTATCTGACAATTTCTTTCCCAACCGCTGGCAGTCAGACAAGAGTAAGGTCAAACTCTTGCCAGGTATAAGTCGACCGATTTATATAGAGGTGGGCAACTTCCGTATTTGATACTGGCTTCCCTGCACGTAAATAATAACGACGTTACCTTAATATGACTGTTATGAACAAATCAATAGCATTATCGCTGATAGCGATTTTATCTTACCGGATTGCCTTTTCCCAACAACATCATATGCCCGGGATGAAGGATTCCACGATGATGAAGGGGGATACCACAAAGCCAATGATGGATCATCAAAAGCATATGGGATCAACAGATATGTCAATGGACCCGCCGATGACCCATGCCTACTCCCTGCACCTGCCGATGAGCCGCGATGGATCGGGTACAGGATGGCTGCCGGATGCATCGCCAATGTACGGGTATATGGTACATTCAGCAAAGTGGATGTATATGATCCACGGCAATATTGCACCCCGATATGATAAGCAGGATGTTTTCAATAAGGGAAAAAGAGGTGGCGAGCAGTGGGATGCGCCTAATTGGTTCATGCTCATGGGACAAAGAAAGCTCGGGATGCAAGGGCTTTTCCATTTCAACGTGATGCTGTCGTTTGATCGTCTGACAGAAGGTGGAGACGGATATCCATTATTGTTTCAGTCCGGAGAGAGCTGGAAGAAGGTGCCCCTGGTAGACAGACAACATCCACACGACCTGTTCTCAGAATTATCCATCGCGTATACCTATGCATTTTCCAAAAAGTCGGACCTGACAGTGTATGTAGGCTACCCGGGTGAACCGGCGCTTGGTTCGGTGGCTTTTATGCACCGGCCGTCTTCGCTTGCCAATCCCGATGCGCCCATAAGCCATCACTGGAATGATGGCACGCATATTACGTTTGGAGTGGCGACCATAGGCTACCGGTACGATCAGTTCAAGCTGGAGGTCTCCTCCTTTACAGGCCGGGAGCCGAACGAAAACCGGTACGATTTCGACAAGCCAAAATTTGATTCATGGAGCGGTCGGCTATCCTATAATCCTTGCCCAAACTGGTCCTTCCAGGTATCTCATGGGTATATAAAAAGTCCCGAAATGCTGCACCCGGATGAAAATGTACATCGAACTACGGCCTCCGCTATTTACAGCCTGCCGTTAAAAAGGGACAACTGGCTAAATGCTACGGCGCTATGGGGAGAAAATAAGATTGCGGATGAACCAGGCGAAAATGCGGCCCTCCTGGAAGCGGCGCTACGGCTACGCCGGTTCGAGGTGTATACCAGGTACGAATGGGTACAGAAATCCACGGAAGAGCTGGCGTTGGACGAAGCGGCATTTGGGAAGCACGAAGTGTTGCCGGTGAATGAGTGGACCCTTGGGCTGACCTATGACCTGGTTGAGGTAGCAAAGACACGCCTGGCATTAGGAGCACATGCCACCTGGTTCCACGGCACACAGCGGCTATGGGGACTTTATGGCCGTAACCCTATAGGGGCGGAAGTGTTCCTGCGGATCTATCCCGCTTTAATGAAAATGAAAATGTAAACAATGGTATTTTAAAACTTAAATGATTGATCATGAAAGAAGAAAAGGCTTCAAATCATAACATGCATACTCAGCAGTACAAACGTCTTGTGATAATGGCGGCGCTCTCCTTCATATGCATGTACGTACTAATGTATTCAATGGTAAATACATTCAGCAACGTTTTTAACAATGTCAATCAATTTTATATGGCCGGACTAATGACAATGCCTATGATAATAATAGAGATTGTTGTTATGAGCAGTATGTACATGAATAAAAAGATCAACCTGGCGATCATCAGCGCAAGTGCTATAATGCTGATCGTGTTTTTTTTGTTTATCAGGCAACAGACAGCGGTGGGGGATAAGGAATTTCTAAAGTCAATGATCCCTCATCACGCCGGAGCAATCCTGATGTGTGAGGGAGCCAATATAACAGATCCTGAGATCAAAGAATTGTGTAAGGCTATCCGCTCAAGCCAACAGCAGGAAATCGATCAAATGAAGGCGAAGTTAAAAGCGCTCGAAAAGTAGATGATCCACCATTGAAATGAATTGAATTTTACAGAATTAACAAATAGTGATTTTGACAATCGGAAATTAAAATTACCTTTATACCGGAATTTCCATGAAAAAAGCCCTGGCGACCATACTGGCAATCATTTATCTCTCCACCTCGATGGGCACCACTATCCATTTGCATTATTGCATGGGTAAGCTGGTTGCCTGGGGGCTACTGGACCATTCCGCCAAAAACTGCACCTCCTGTGGGATGCAAAACATGCCGGCTGAGGGAAGTAAGGTGTGCAAAAAAGATTGCTGCCGGGATGAGCACAGGCAGATCAAGACAGACAAGGACCAGAAATTAGATCAAAGCTCTCTTGAATTTGCTAAAATAATTCCCTCCGTAGCTATCCTTTCTTTCAATACGTGGACAGACCCTTTTGTTGCTTCTCCTGTCCGGACGCTTCCTCCGGTTAAAGGGCCGCCGTTAATTGCCGGCATTCCCGTTTTCCTGCGCAATTGTAATTTCCGCATTTGAGCTATCCTTTTCTGATATAGCCTGGCTTTCTGTCGGGCTTTCGTGCTTTATAAATCTCCTACGGACATGAAGCATAAAAAAGATTCTACCGGCATGAAAATGTAATTTATAGCATGGTCCAAAAATTAATCGAATGGTCCCTGCGTAACAGGCTTGTCGTGCTGTTGATGGCGGCAGGTCTGTTTGCCTGGGGCTTGTTCTCGGCACAGCAAAATCCCATCGATGCCATCCCGGACCTGTCCGAAAACCAGGTCATCGTATTCACGGAGTGGATGGGCCGCAGCCCTCAGATCATCGAGGATCAGGTGACCTACCCGTTGGTGAGCAATCTCCAGGGCATACCTAAAGTAAAGAATGTACGGGGAGCCTCCATGTTCGGGATGAGCTTCGTGTACATCATCTTCAACGACGACGTAGATATCTATTGGGCGAGGACCCGCGTGCTGGAACGGCTAAGCTATGCGCAACGGCTGCTGCCTGCAGATGTAACCCCCTCGCTCGGGCCGGACGGAACAGGCGTCGGACATGTGTTCTGGTACACACTGTCGGCTAAACAGATGGACCTGGGCGAGCAGCGGGCCTTGCAGGACTGGTATGTAAAGCTGGGGTTGCAGACTGTCCCGGGGGTAGCGGAAGTGGCTTCTTTCGGAGGGTTTGAGAAACAGTACCAGCTGGCTGTAGATCCCGTAAAGCTCCAGTACTATAATGTATCCATGATGGATGTGATGAACAAGGTCCGGGCCGGCAATAATGACGTTGGAGGACGAAAGTTCGAGATGGGCGACATGGCCTATATCATCCGGAGCCTGGGATATGTAAAGAACAAAGGCGACCTGGAAAATATTGCCGTCGGAAACTACAAAGGCATCCCGGTCCGGGTGAAGGATATTGGGACAGTGCAGATGGGCGGCGACCTCCGCCTGGGCATCTTCGACGAGAATGGCGATGGCGAAGCAGTGGGCGGTATCGTGGTTATGCGGTATGGAGAAAATGCGGATAAGGTAATCGGGAACGTAAAAAAGAAAATGGCAGACCTCCAACGGGGCCTACCGGAAGGGGTAACTTTTAAAGTAGCTTATGATCGCAGTGAGCTGATCGAGGCAGCCATTGGAAATGTAAAGGACAAGCTCATCGAGGAAATGATCGTGGTATCTGTCATCGTCATCCTGTTCCTGCTGCATTGGCGAAGCGCATTGAGTATTATCATCCAGATACCCCTGACGGTCGCTACGAGCTTTATTCTGCTGAACGCTTTTGGCTTATCGTCCAACATCATGTCCCTTACCGGCATTGCCCTTGCCATCGGCGTCATCGTGGACAACGGGATCATTATGTCGGAGAACTCCTATCGTCACCTGGCAGTAGAGCAGCAAAAACTTTCTGCCGGACAACGGTTAGGGGCGGCAACACGAATGGAAGTGATCCGGCGGGCCTGTATCCAGGTGTCGAGAGGCGTGTTTTTTTCAACCATCATAATAATCACCTCCTTCCTGCCGGTGTTCCTCCTGACAGGACAAGAAGGCAGGCTATTCCATCCCCTGGCTTATACAAAGACATTTATCCTGGTGGTCGATGCCATACTCGTCATCACGCTGGCCCCCGTGCTGATCTCTTTTTTCATGAAAGGAAAGTTCCGGCCGGAATCGGCCAACCCTATAAACCGGGTGCTGGAAAGGATCTATGAACCGGTGGTCCGCGCCTGTATCAAATGGCGGAAGACAACCATCGGCATCAATATCCTCGCGCTGCTCGTCAGCATTCCTCTGCTCCTGAGCCTGGGACGGGAGTTCATGCCGCCGCTGGACGAAGGTTCGCTGCTGTTTATGCCGGTGACCTTGCCGGATGTTTCCAACTCGGAAGTCAAGCGCCTGTTGCAAGTACAGGACAAGATCATCAAGTCGGTGCCCGAAGTGGACAACGTGCTGGGTAAAGGAGGCAGGGCCAATACAGCCACGGATAATTCTCCCATATCCATGATCGAGACCATCGTCCTGCTCAAACCCAGGGCGCAATGGCGCACCGGCGTAACAAAAGATAGCCTTATACGGGAGCTGAATGAGAAATTACAGATACCCGGCGTGACCAACGGGTGGACCCAGCCGATCATCAATCGGATCAATATGCTCTCCACCGGCATCCGGACGGACGTAGGCGTCAAGGTATATGGACAGAACCTCGACTCGATCAATTTATTTGCCCAGCAGATACGGAATGCGCTCAATGGTATCCCGGGAGTAAAGGATCTCTATGTAGAACCCATCACCGGTGGCAAGTATATCGACATAACAATAAAAAGGGAAGAGATAGGCCGCTACGGGCTGAGCATAGACGATGTCAATACCATTATCGGGAGCGCCCTGGGTGGCATGAAGCTCACCACCACGGTGGAAGGCCGGCAGCGGTTCTCCGTGAACGCACGATTCAGCCAGGATTTCCGGGACAATCTACAGGCATTAAGGCGTCTGCAGGTGCCCACCATGAATTTCGGTCCTATTCCTCTGGAGGCGGTGGCCGATATAAAAATATCAGAGGGGCCGCCGATGATCATTTCTGAAAATGCATCCCTCCGGGGAACGGTCCTGTTCAATGTCCGGAATAGAGACCTGGCCGGCACGGTGAGAGAGGCACAGGACAAGCTGGATAAACTGCTGACCAGGCTGCCAAAGGGCTATTACATTGAATGGAGCGGTCAATATGAGAACCTCATTCGAAGCGAACGGACCCTAAAGCTGATACTGCCCGTGGTGCTGTTGATCATCTTCATGGCCATGTACTTTGCTTTTCATTCGGCCAGGGAGGCATTCTTTAGCCTGATCTCCATTCCCTTTGCACTGATCGGTGGCGCCTTCATGGTATACTTCTGGGGAGTGAACCTGTCGGTGGCAGTAGCCGTCGGATTCATAGCCCTTTTCGGATTAGCGGTGGAAACGGGCATCGTAATGGTTATCTATCTCAACGATGCCATGCAGCGGCTGGTCGCCCAAAAGGGAAACTCCAAGGAGACCATCACCCGCGAGGATATAAAAGAATATGTGATCGCAGGAGCCGCCAGGAGATTACGGCCAAAGCTGATGACGGTGTCCGTGTCCCTGTTCGCCCTGATACCTATTCTATGGAGCAGCGGGGTAGGTAGTGATGTAATGAAGCCCATTGTCCTCCCCATGGTGGGTGGCGTGATCACTTCCGCGACACACATCCTGCTGGTAACGCCCCTGATCTTTTTGATGACCAAGGAATATGAGCTCCGGAAATTCGGCAGGATAGATGTCCTGGATGCAAAACATTAATGCCATGAACAAGATAATAGCAATAGCAATAGCGATCCTTGGCAGCCTGGCAGCAAAGTCTCAGACAGCGATGGGCCTGGACAGCATTTTTGGGGCGATCCGCGAGGGCAACCCTTCATTAAGGTCTTCAGATGCCTTGGTTCGTTCCCTGGACGAGGCCGCCCGGGGCGCCCGCAGCTGGGATGCGCCGCAGCTCAGCACAGGACTATGGATGACGCCTTACAACCCTAATCTCTGGAAAAGACAGGCGGACGGCAGCCCCGGAATGGGTCAATATATGATCTCGGCTGAACAGATGCTCCCCAATCATCGCAGGCTGGATGCGGAAGAAGCCTATATGCAGGGTATGTCTGCCGTGGAGAAGCAAAAAAAAGGCGCCACGTTGAATGAGCTATATGCGGCGGCAAGACAAAATTATTACCAATGGATGATGATCGAAAAGAAGCTAAAGGTGCTGGATCAAAATGCAAAGCTGCTGGATTTTATGATCCGTGATGCAGAACTAAAGTATAAGAACAACCTGGGAAAGATCAGCACGTACTATAAGACAAAGGCTGCCCTGGGGAATGTGGAAAGCATGCGGATAGACCTGGAAAATGAGATCGTGCAAAAAAGAGTGATGCTGAATACGCTGATGCACCGGGACAAATCCACGGTATTTGACATCGACACGGTGTATTCCATAAAAGACCTCACTGTCCCTGCTGTTGATAGCACTTATCTCCTGGAAGCACGTAGCGATATTAAGGCAGTACAACAGGACATCCGGCTGGCAGGCTTACAGCAGCAGGCGGAAAAAACCAAACTAAAACCGGAGTTCGGCGTACGGTTCGACCATATGTTTGGCTTTGGCGGAGTGCCAATGCAGTATTCATTAATGGGTATGATCCGTCTGCCGATGGCCTGGTCATCCAGGAGTACAAAGGCTACTATTGAAAGCCTGAAATGGAAGGCCGAATCCTTGCACCAGGAAAAGGAAAAGATGATCAACGAGGCAGAAGGGGCCTATTATGGTCTGCAACAGGAGATCGCATCCAAACAGCGACAGCTCCACGTGCTGGAGGAGAAAGTGATCCCGGCTCTGCAAAAGAACTATCAGACCATGCTGCTGTCCTATGAGCAGAATACGGAAGAGCTTTTCAATCTGTACGATGCCTGGGAGACATTGAACAATACCCAATTGGAGTATTGGGATCGGGTGCAGCAATTGCTCCTGATGCAGGTGGAGCTGCAACGAATACTGGAAATAAAATAAAGCAGGATGAAGAAATTTCGATCGATAAAAATAATTTCCCTGGTGCTGGCATTGATCGCTGCTTCGTTGGCGGCTTGCAGGGACAAGGGACATGCCCATTCTACGCCAGTGGCAGCCGTGGCCAGGCTGACAGATATCCGGCTGGACGACCTGTTGCAGCCCACAGACAACTTTGTCGTCTCTTCCATTCCGGTGACTACCCTGCAAAACGAAAAGGTGTCGGCAGAAGTGAAGGCATTGGGCGTCGTGAGCTACGATACACGCCGGGTCAATACGATCTCCGCAAGAGTGTCCGGACGCATCGAAAAGTTGTATGTGCATCACCGCTACCAGCACATACACAAGGGCGCCCGGATCATGGACATCTATAGCCCCGAGCTGGCGACAGGACAGCAGGATTTGTTGTTCCTGTTAAAGAATGATCCAGGCAATACCGCTATGATCGAGGCTGCACGACAGAAGCTGCTCCTGCTGGGAATGAGCGAAGGTCAATTACAGGAAGTGATCAGGACAGGAAGGCCATCCCTCACCGTTGCAGTGTACAGTAACTACAGCGGCCATATACATGAAGCCGGCAATACCATGCCGGACGCAGGAGAACCTTTGCTACGCACGGACGTATCCGCAACCATGGGAGAGCTGCCGGTAAAAGAAGGAATGTATGTGGAAAAAGGGCAGACGGTATTTCAGCTGTTCAATACGGATAAAACCTGGGTATTGTTGCAGCTGCTTCCCGAACAGGCGACTGTAAAGGTCGGCGATGCGGTTCGCGTGGTGCCGGAGACAGCGCCGGACCGGGATTTTCGGGGGAGCATCGATTTTATAGAGCCGGTGTTCCGGAAAGAGAGTAAAACGCTTACGGCCAGGGTATATTTTGACAACAGCACCTTACAGATACCCATCGGCAGCCAGGTGACCGCTACCATTTTTCCCGGTCCTGTTGCCGGCGACTGGCTTCCCAGGGAAGCCGTATTGTCCCTGGGCATGGACCAGGTTGTCTTTGTTCGGGCTGACGGTGGATTTAAAACGCATAAGATAGCAACGGGTATGATGTACCGTGACCGCGTTCAGATCCTTTCCGGGTTGACGGCCACAGACTCCGTAGCTTCCAACGCGCAGTATTTAATGGACAGTGAAAGTTTTATCAGGATAAAAAAATAAATATGCGGTATTTTTTCATCATAGCAGCAACCATATTGTTGTGGGCCTGCAAGGATAAGCCGAAGCAGAAGGAGACAGCAGCGCCCAAAAGCGAGGTGTATTACACCTGCTCCATGCATCCGCAGGTAATGCAGGAAGGACCAGGCAAATGCCCAATTTGCGGAATGGAGCTTATTCCTGTTAAAAAAGGCAAGGGACAGGCAGAGGAAAATATTGTATTAAGCGACCAACAGGTGCAGCTGGGAAACATACGGGTGGATACCGTGGCTGATGGCAGGATGGGAAATAAAGTCACGTTGACGGCAACGCTGAATGTAGATGAAACGAGGAGTACATCCGTCAACGCCCGGATTGCCGGCCGTATCGAAAAGCTATACTTTAAAAACACCGGCGATTACGTGCATAAGGGAGACAAGTTATACGATCTCTACAGCGAAGAATTAAACAACGCCAAACAGGAATATATCCTCGCGCTGGAACGACAAAGAACGTTGGACAATGGAGTGATCGATTTTCAGCAGCTGATAGAGGCCGCCCGGAATAAGTTACTGTTATGGGGTATGAGCGAAGCGCAGATAGAAGAATTGGCCAGGGTGAAAAAGGCTTCACCTGTTACGAGCTTCTATAGCCCTGCCGCAGGCGTCATCATGAGCCTGGAAAGCCATGAAGGAGATTATCTCGTTCAGGGGACAGCTATTCTACGGCTGAGTGACCTGTCGACCCTTTGGGTAGAGGCCCAGGTCTATACCTCGCAATTGGCAGCCCTGGATCGTAGCGCTGCGGCCATCGTTCATCTGCCCGACCTGCCGGGGAAGGAATTGACGGGCCGCATCGAATTCGTCAATCCCGAGATCAACCCTGACACTCGGATCAACCTCGTACGGATACAGTTGCCCAATACCGGTAGATTGTTGAGGCCGGGTATGCCTGCCTATGTAACGCTGGTAAGCCGCGCATCTCATTCTGTGAACCTTCCCCAGGAGGCGGTGATCCGGGGAGGCAACGGCAATGTGGTCTGGCTGCAGGTGGGACATAATACGTATCGGTCGGCAATGGTAGAAACAGGCTTGGAAGACGGGGATAGGGTCGGGATCAGGTCCGGATTAAAAGCCGGTGATGTGGTGGTAACCAGCGGAGCCTATCTGCTGAACAGTGAATATGTGTTCCGGCATGGGGCTGACCCGATGGCAGGAATGGATATGAACACTAAACCTTTTTGAACTTTATAGCTTTATCCTGCTCCCATACGCAAAGCGTGGTATTGTCGGACAGCGGCATCGATTGCAGGAAACCACCGGTGCCAACGACTATTGTACGTTGCTGATGAAGTTTTATAAGTTTCAATGTATCTCCGTTCTGCATGGATACAACAGGTTCCCCGCCACCTGTAATACTACAGGTCCTTCCTTTTCCCATATTTAATTCTTTTTCCCCCGGCCGGCAATAATAGACAAACCCTTTCCGCTGCCATGCGGTATATATTCCACCGGACGGATCGATAGTGACACCCCCGCCGTCCATTGGACAGCCATTCAGTTGCCAGGTATCTTCTCCCAGTTTTTGAGCCTTCCCGAACGATTGGCCCTTATCGGATGATCTTAACAGGTACAAATCCCTTGAACCTCCCAGCCAATTCCTGAACATTACCGCTACTGTCTTCCCTTCCGCATAAACACTGGGTTTGCAGCACTCGCATACATGCCCATCGGGAGATCGGTAGATCAGGGTATTGGGTGACCACTCTTTAGCTTTCCCGGATAGGGCGGAAAAATAGATCTGGTTCTTCTTATCTGTGCGAATATCCAGCCAGACCGCATAGAAATTATCATTCTTATCCGCCGCAATGCCCATAAGTCCTTCCGGAGCCGACCCTTTTACATCATTGACCGTACCCATTTTATCCCATTCTTTCGTCGAATTGTTCAGACGGAAGCAATGGATGTTCCCCGACTTGTCCATAGCCGTGACGATAGTATAATGGGCAGAGCTTGCCATCTGTGGGCCTCTCGACATGCCTAAGTGCATACCCGGCACCTCTGCAACCAGGGCAGGAGCAGAAAAGGTAAGACCATTGTCCCCGGAGGTCGCGCAATATATTTTGCTCTTTTGTCCGTAGACGATTCTGATCGTTCCTTTAGCGTCCCGGCTGATGCGAGGTTGTTCGCCTTCCCCGATGGTACTGGGATTGGGCGCCACGAAGTATAGTGATAAAAGGAAGAAAATGTATTTCATGATGTAAATTTCCTCAAAATAGCCATATTTTTACAAGCTATGCGGCCTTTTCCGTTGTTGATACTGCTTTTACTCCTTTGCTCAACTGCCTGGTCGCAAGATGTATCCGGAGGGTCCTGCAAAGTAAGCGGAAAGGTTGTCGATTCAGCCTCAGCCCAGCCCATCGAATACGCCAGCATTACGCTCTTTCTCACTGGCCGCACAAAGCCGGTTGCCGGCATTTCCACCGACAAGAAGGGCATCTTTACCATCGACAGCCTTGCCCCCGGCAACTACAGTCTCGTCATCGAATTCATCGGTTACAAAAAGCAGACCCGCAACATACAGCTCAGCTCCCGCCAACCTGGCTTTTCCATTGGCAATATCCTGCTGGCCGGGGAAGCTCAAACCCTTGCCGGTGTCACCGTCACCGGGCAGAAAAAAGCGATCGAGAACACCATTGACAAACTGGTATATAACACAGATAGAGATATCACCGCCCAAACAGGAGTAGCGACCGACGTACTGCAAAAAGTGCCCCAGGTCTCGGTTGATGTCGATGGCAACGTAGAGCTGGCAGGCAGCACCAATGTTCTTTTTCTCATCAATGGTAGACCCTCCACCATCTTCGGAAGCAATATCACAGATGTGCTGCAATCCATTCCTGCCAGCCAGATCAAAAGCATCGAGGTAATTACCAACCCTGGCGCCAGATATGATGCCCAGGGAACGGGAGGTATCATCAATATCATCCTGAAACACAGCACCGTCCAGGGCATCAACGGCAATATGTCCCTCACGGCAGGAACGCTCATGCAAAATGGTTCCCTGAACATAAATGCGCGAAAAGGAAAATTGGGATTCAACGCATTTCTAAATGGCGATGCCCGTTTGACGACCACCACTCTGATCAGCGCCCAACGTACATCAACCGATACCGCTACCAAAACGAATGCCCTGTTGCAGCAAAACGGCAGCACCGATTTCAGCCGCCATGGCCTCCAGTCCGGCATCGGGTTCGACTGGAGCGACAGCGCAAGGAACAGTCTATCCGGCGCTCTCAACTATGCCGAATTCGGCAACCGGGCAAGAGGCAGCATCAATCAATTAGAACAGACACAGACCGTCGCCGGAGGCGTGTACTCAAATACGAATTCGACCAACACTACCACCAGCTCATTCCGGGAATACAGCTTTGATCCCAGCTTAAATTATAAACATACCTTCCAAAACAGCGAACAGCAGCTGGAACTCATGATGGACGGCAGCTTCGGGCACAATCTGATCAATTCAGGCAACGATCAATTTCTACAGCCAAAGGATTCTCTCATCTACGGCACACGTAACAATAACCCTGCGACGGAAAACGAGTACGAAGCGAAAATAGACTATGTGCAGCCTCTGAAAAAAAACATGAATCTTGGAGTAGGCGGAAGATTCAGCGGGCGTGATATTTCCAGCACCGGCGAAGCGCTGGTTTGGCAGCCATTGTCCAACAATTACCTGTTTAATTTCGCCTTATCGAACAACCTCGACTATCATCAAAAAGTCTATGCCGCCTATGCCGAAGTTAATTTCCCGCTCGCCAAATCGTTTCAGGCCCGACTGGGCGGACGATATGAACGAACCCAGGTAAACGCCTTCTATGCAAATGCCCATCAGAATATACAGAATGGATATGACACCTGGATCCCCTCCATCTTCCTCATGAAGACCATCGACGAAACCCAAACTTTCAAGCTGAATTTTACGATCAGGATCAATCGGCCGGAGTACTCGGAGCTTAACCCATTCATCAACACGAGCGATCCCAAGAACATTATTACGGGTAATCCCAATCTGAAACCCGAGATCTGGGACAGGTTTGAAGCCGTCTATTCCAAAGACCTTGGCAGGATCGGGTCCTTCATGATCAGCCTGTACTACCGGCAAAGCAATGGGGACATACAGCGGTTCGTCATCTATTATCCATCCATTCAGGTGGGAGACACCACCTATACCAATGTGGCTGTCACCACCCGCGAAAACATCGGCATTGAAGAGAATGCCGGCACCAACCTTTTCCTTGAGCTTCACCCGAATGAAAAATTCAGTATCCGCACTAATACAATTATTTTTTACAGGCATACGATCAACCACGTGGACCCGGGATACAATTCCAGCACCACCATCTATCGGGCCAACATCAATGCGTCTTACCAATTAACGACCGATTTCGCGGCGGAATTCTTCGGAACTTTCAATTCGAAGCATCACGAAGCGCAGGGATATTACCCCTCTTTTACATCCTATAGCCTGGCATTGAGAAAACAATTTTGGAAAAAGAAGGGAAGCATTGCCCTGACGGCCAGTAACTTCCTTTCTAAATACATCGATCAACGTACGGATATCTATGGCCCAGGCTTTGTGAGCAGCAATCTTCGTCGCATTCCCTACCGGTCGATTGGCATCAACTTCACCTGGAAATTCGGGAAATTGGTAACAAAAACAGAAAAATCCGACAACGTAGACACCAATCTTAACCCTCCCGATCAATAGACTAGTACCTAAAACCCATAATAGCTATGAAATGGATAACGCGTGAAAAGCCCAAGATCGATCGGCTGGCCTGCCCCTGGTTGATCCGGCGGTTCATTGACCACGAGGCAGAGATCATCTATGTCCCCTACAACCAGGTGCTGGAAAAAGCCAGGGAGCTGGCAGCTACTCCTTTTGACATACCCGGAGTGGAATACACCCATTACGGGACAGAATGCACCTTCGATTACTTTATCCGCAAGCACAACATAAAAGACCCGGCTGTACAAACCCTCTCGGTCATTGTCAGAGGTGCGGATACAGATCACACCGAACTGGCATTACAATGCGCAGGCTTATGGGCGATCTCGGCCGGTCTGGCGCATAACTTCCAGGATGATCATGAACTGCTGGAAAAAGGGATGATCCTGTACGATGCCTTATATAGCTGGGCAAAACACCTGCAGGACGTAAGACATACCCAGCAACCCTTTGAACATTTGTTATTGAATGTATTTCATACTTACCTAAAACAAAAGCCCGGACCAGGGAAAAAGATCCCCGCCTGGGTGCAGGAGCTGAAAGACACCATCCAGGACCATATCGACGATAACCTAAGCCTGAAAGAGCTCTCGAAGACCCTGGATATTAACCCCTCCTATCTTTCCCGCGAGTTCTCGAAATATTTCGAGGACCTGTCCTTCGGGGAGTACATCCGCAAGCTGCGAATAGAGAAGGCTAAGGAGCTAATGGAACACGCGTCGTACTCCCTTACGGAAATAGCGTATCTCACCGGGTTCTCCGACCAAAGCCACTTTACGAGAATATTCAGGCAGCACACCGGGCAAAGCCCTTCCGAGTACAAGAAAACGCCGAAGAAAAAGTAACTTTTGTACAAAAGGGTCATTTCTGTTCTATTTCATTATTTTATATGGGCGTAGCATTGCATTTCCAAAAGGGACCAGTGATGAATAATACTCCCATCTATACTTTGCGGCAACTATGCCTTTATTTTCTAAAACTCGGCGCCACCGGCTTCGGAGGTCCTGTCGCCCTGGTAGGATATATGCACCAGGACCTGGTGGAAAGACGTAAATGGATGACAGAAGAGGAATATAAAGAGGGGCTCGCCTTGGCCCAGCTGGCGCCGGGACCGCTGGCAGCGCAGCTTAGTATTTACCTGGGATTTGTACACTATCGCTACCGGGGTGCGGCTATTGCAGGAATAGCCTTTGTCCTGCCCTCCTTCCTGATGGTGGTGTTGCTCGGCATGGCCTACCGGCTATTTGGCGGCATGCCCTGGATGCGGGCGGTTTTTTATGGCGTCGGGGCGGCTGTCACAGGCATCATAGCCGTCAGCTGTTACAAACTGACCATAAGATCCATCAGCAGGCTGAAGCCGGCGCAGATCAGACAACATTGGATGCTTTGGACGGCCTATCTCACCGGTCTGATCATGACGGTCATCGCCCGCTCAGAACCCTTATGGTGGCTGGTAGGGGCCGGACTGATATATATGTTTGTCAAGGCGCCGCCCAGGTGGCTGCGGACCACCGGCTCCTCCGCACCTTCGTTATTCCTGTTAGGCGCCGGCTTCTGGGATTTCACACCCGGAGCCCTGGAAAAGATAGGATGGTTCTTCTTTAAGGCAGGGGCCTTTGTTTTCGGCAGCGGATTGGCCATCGTGCCGTTCCTGCATGGAGGAGTGGTGGAAGGTTACCACTGGCTGAGCGAGACCGAGTTCCTGGATGCCGTGGCAGTAGCCATGATCACGCCCGGTCCTGTGGTGATCACCGTAGGTTTTATAGGCTATCTGGTTGCAGGCTTTCCCGGTGCAGTAGTAGCCGCCCTGGCCACATTTTTGCCTTGCTATCTATTTACGGTGATCCCTGCCCCACACTTCAAGCGCATCGCCGGGAATACATCCATCAAAGCCTTCGTGGATGGGATCACCGCTGCTGTCATCGGGTCGCTTACAGGCGCAGTCGTCATCATGGCCTTGCGCAGCGTTTACGACTGGCCCACCGGATTACTGGCGATAGCAAGCTGTCTCACATTGATCTATAGTAAAAAATTAAAAGAACCTTATATCATATTAATAGCCGCAACCGCAGGATTTATTTTAAAAATGATCGTTCACTAAAACCACCACATATGACAGCATTGAAAAGGTCAGCTTGTTGCATGCTCATCCTCCTGCTAGTATCCCAAGCCCGTGCTCAGGTAGATTCAGCAGCGCTGGAAAAAGCTTTTGGTAAAAAAGGGGCCGTTCAGGGAAATGTATACCGCGTCACTTTCCCGCGGTCAGATCTAAAAGTCACGATCGACGGTTTCCCCGTAGCGCCAGGGCTGGCGCTTACATCCTGGGTAGCCATACATAAAATGGGACAAACCTCCATGATGATGGGAGACTTTGTAATGCTGGATACGGAAGAACCCGCGGTTGTAGCCAAACTGGTAAGCCTGGGACTGGGTATAACAGCAATCCACAACCACCTGGTAAATGAAACGCCGTCAATCAAATTCCTCCATTTCTCGGGCAGTGGCGATGCTGTAAAACTGGCCGAAGAGATAAAGTCCGCCTTTGCCCTGACAGGAACACCCCTGGGGCCGACACCCGCACCCGCTGCCGGTACGGTGGATTGGTCCGCGGTAGAAGCTATCCTGGGTACAAAAGGGAAGAAGGCAGGAGCCGTATTATCTTACAGCTTTCCACGCAACGAGAAACTAATGGAGAGTGGGATGGAAATGCCGCCCGCCATGGGCATGGCTACCGGTGTCAATCTGCAGATGGAGGGAGGTAAGGTAGGTACCACCGGTGACTTCGTCCTGCTGGCCGACGAAGTAAATCCCGTAGTAAAAGCATTGGTTGAACACGGCATCAATGTCACCGCCATTCACAACCATATGTTGTATGATGAACCACGCTTGTTCATGATGCATTTCTGGGGAGTGGGTGATCCGGAGAAAATAGCAGCAGGCTTAAAAGCAGCATTGGATAAAACCAATTCCAAAAAATAACCCCTGCCATACCTGGAGTACCTGATAAACATAAAAATGAAACCCATGGCGATCATCCCTATATTGGTGGCCCTGTTGTCTTGCCACAGTGGGCCGGACACGACACAACCGGACACCTCACATCTGGAAAAGGATGTACTGCACCTGGAAACAAAGATCTCTTTACCAGGGGTAAAAGGAAGGATAGATCACCTGGCCTACGACGCTGCCGGACACCGGGTATTTATAGCAGCGCTGGGTAACAATACCGTAGAAGTGGTGGACCTTCCCGGCAAGGCCAGGATGCATACGATCACAGGGCTGCATGAGCCACAGGGAGTGCTGTATATCCCCTCCCTGCAGCGCCTGGTAGTAGCCAACGGCGGGGATGGCAACTGTGTTTTCTTCAATGGACAAACCTATATGGAAACGGGCCGTATCGCACTGGGAGACGATGCCGATAATGTCCGGTATAATGCTCCGTCGAAACAAGTATGTGTCGGATATGGCAATGGCGCCATTGCTGTCATCGACCCGGAACAAATGAAAAAAGTGGCAGACATCCCCCTGAAAGGTCATCCCGAATCCTTTCAATTGACAGGCTCCGGACGGCTATTGGTGAACGTACCGGATGCGAATGCAATCATGGCAGCAGACCTCGGCACAGTAAAGGTCACCGATACCTGGCGGAACAATAAAGTCACCAATATCTGGCGGAGCAACGGGGCTTCCGCCAATTTCCCCCTGGCGCTGGATGAAAAAGGCGACCGGCTTTTTATAGTTTATCGCCATCCGGCACAAGTGCAGATGCTGGATATCCGGACGGGCCAGACCTTACAATCCATGCCTTGCGTGGGAGACGCCGACGATGCGTTCTATTCCGCAAAAGACAACATCCTCTTTGTTTCCGGTGGAGAAGGCTACATAGACGTGTTCCGGAGGAACACACTGATCAACCATATTCCCACAAGAAAAGGCGCCAGAACTTGCCTTTGGCTGCCGGAGGAAAGACAGCTGCTGCTGGCAGTCCCCGCCAGGGGAAGCGGGGAGGCAGCCCTATGGGTGTATGGAATGTAGGATGGATCAAGACCTATGGCTAAGATACCTCCAAACAGGTATTGCCGTCACGGCCCCAATGGGAGTAGCAACCAGGTAAACCCAAAGGTTTTCAAGATGACCTGAAACTACGGCCGGCGCAAAAGAACGCGCAGGATTCATGGAAGCGCCGCAAATAGGACCGGCAAACATCGCTTCCAATAATACAACAGATCCAATAGCCAGTCCTGCAAACATCCCCTGCTCTTTGCTGCCGGTGGCCACATGAATGATCACCAGCATGAGAAAAAAGGTCAGTAAAAACTCCAATATGAATGATTGCATAGCGCTGCCCGCCGGTAAGGTGGCTCCCAGCAACGCGTTAGTGGGAAATAACAACTTCAACACCAGGCTGGCCGCCACTGCACCTGCCAGTTGGCTGACAATATAAGGCAACAATTGCTGTAACGGGAATTTTCTGGCAACGGTAAAAGCGACGCTGACTGCCGGGTTTAAATGGGCGCCGGATATGCTGCCCAGGGCATAGATCATACACATCACTATCAGTCCAAAAGTCATGGCTATACCTGCATGCGTGACACCCCCATGTGTCTCCTGGTCAATGACGATTGCACCCGTACCGCAAAACACCAGCGCAAATGTGCCGAGGAATTCAGCTGCCAGTTTTCTCATCATGCGGTTATTCTCTTTTGCATAACAGCCGCGCTTACCGGACATACATGGCTGAATTCCGACGATTGTTTGATGGCATCAGGCACATGATCCCTTTCCACTACAGTATAGCCTCTTTTCTCAAAATAGACCTTTGCCGTTTCTGTTAAAAGATAAATGCTTTGCAAAGCAAGGCCGGCAGCCTGTTCCTCCACCATCCTGACGAGAATATTGCCGAGGCCAAGATTACGATGGGCAGGTGAGACGGCCAATGAACGCAGCAGCCCAAACGGCTTGTACAGTTCAAGTCCTGCAACACCGATGATCTCACCTCCGTCTTCCACTATCCAAAATTTCTCCAGGCTGGCCGGAAGGTCTTTCACCGGTAGCTTTTGAGATACAAGCAATGCTTCAATCGCCTGTCTGCTGGCGCTTGTGGCAGGTACAGCATTTATTTTTACTGGCATAAAACTAATTTCCTTTAACAGCATTTACTGCCCGGTTCACAACAATTCCTTTCATCCTTAGCCGGTTTTTCAGCGTACACCGTAATGCTTTCGATACGGGCGTCGTCGGCTTTGTAAGCCTGCACTTCTTCAGGACCAAGATAGCTGCCGAGTATATCATCCGGCAGTACGATCTTCTTTTCTTTTTGTATCTGTATGTTTACAAAGCCGGCTTCTTCGATGATGCCCAGGTATTCACTTTTTTGTATAGCGCCGGAAATACAACCGGCGTACAGCTCAGCGACCTCTTTCCATTTGTCCGGCAATTCGCCCTTCAGCACAATGTCGGAAATAGAGAAATGCCCGCCCGGCTTCAATACCCGGTATATTTCACTAAACACCTTGTGCTTGTTGGGCACCAGGTTCAGCACGCAATTGCTTACCACTACATCCGCCTTGTTGCTCGTAAGCGGCATGTCCTCGATATCACCCTGCCTGAACTCGACATTATTAAAGCCCAGCTTTTCGGCATTGGCACGGGCCTTGTCAATCATGGCCGGAGTAAAGTCGATGCCGATGACCTTACCTGTTGCGCCCGTCTCCGCACGGGCAATAAAGCAGTCGTTACCAGCACCGGATCCCAGGTCAATAACCACATCGCCTTCTTTGATCTGAGCGAATTGAGTGGGCAGACCGCAGCCGAGACCCAGGTCGGCATCCGGATTATATCCTTCCAGGGCGCTGTAGTCGTCGCTCATGATGTTATAGACCTCAGTAGAACAACAGCCGGAGCCACAGCAGGATGCCTGGTTGGTCTCTTTGTCCTGGAGAGCGATATCACTGTATTTTTGACGGACAATACTTTTGAGTTGTTCATTCGTTGCCATGGTATATAGGTTTAATTTGACCAAAAGGCAGGATCTCCGGCCTCACGGATAAAATCTTTAATGGCTAGTTCAATTTCATCCCTCACCTTACGGGTATGTTCCAGCACTTCTTCCTGGCTGCCTTTAAAACCTGAAGGGTCCTTGAATGACCAGGCTATGCGCTTGACATTGCCGGGAAAAACAGGGCATCGCTCGGCAGCCTCTTTATCGCAGACAGTGATCACGGCATCATACTTCCTCCCCTGCTGGAAAAGATCAAAGACCGCCTGCGTAGGCTTTCCCGTAAGATCGATGCCGGTCTCCTTCATGACGGTTACCACATTGGGATTTAGTTTGCCGGGCTCGATGCCTGCACTTTCAGATTCAAAAGCACCGCCGCCATGCTTTCTCAGGAAAGCTTCGGCCATCTGGCTACGGGCAGAGTTGTGGATGCAGACGAAAAGGACTTTACGTTTGTTTTCGGACATTTACTTAATTTTATATTGCGATATAACGATCGAAGGGTCAAAAAATCATCCGCAGCAGTTGTTCCCTCCCTTATAACTGGCGAACAAAGCGCCGATCTCTTTCTGATAACTCGCCCAGACCTTTGGTTCGATGCAATAGCAAACACTGGTACCTTCGATGGTCCCTTGTATAACACCTGCATTCTTCAATTCCTTTAAGTGCTGGGAGATGGTCGGTTGCGCCAGACCCAGTTCATCCACCAGGTCGCCGCAGATACAGGCATTGGTCCTGATCAGGTGCTGGATAATGGCAATCCGCGCAGGATGAGCCAGGGCTTTCATCATGCCGGCCAGCTTGTTTTGTTTATCCGTGAATATTTCCGATTTGGTAAGGCCCATTCATTCATCGTTTAATTGCAATATTACGATAAATTATTTAACTAAAAAATTTCCATATTATTTTAATAAACCTCCTCTACTGCTTATTTCCCCCCGGCTGATTTTCAGGCAGCTTGGGCGCTGCTTTCGTGGTAACCAAATTTAACTCCGATAATAAATTGTGGATAACTGTGGAGTCTTTTCCCCACAAAATGGGGGCCATCTCCTGACGCTCCTTTTCTGACAGGAGACTAAAAATTTCTTTTAAGTGAGCCTTCATCAATTGCAACTCCTCGAGATTGCCGCTATCAAGGCATTTTATAAATTTCTCGACCTCCTTTATCAGAAGTTTTCGAAGAGCATGCGCCGACAAATTCTTCAAATAGTTTTCCATGGGAAAATTAAAATCAAATTAAAATCAAACTGATATCAATAATCATTCCATGCCTGGAGAAAAATTTGTCTCCGAAAAAATTTGTAAAGTCAACTATTTTCAATTCAAATAAGGTAAATTCGTTACGTTAGGATAAGGTTTAGGTTTAAGGTTCTTGTTTAGTAGTGCCCCGGTCCCCGGGGTTTTTTTGTAAATAAAACCACCTGGGATATCTGAAGGGACGCATCAGTTATTGCAATTATAGCCGCAGTTAGCGTCCATTAGGCTGCAAATATAAATTGGATGCTTTATATTCTCCCATCCTGCTAAATTCGTGATCATTGCCTCTCCCGCCTCCCCTTATTTAATCATTAAAAACCTTACACATGAGCTATCCAAATGTATCAGCCAAAAGACCCGCAGAATTAGTGGGCGAGATCATCGACAGTCATTATGCTTTACGACTTATCCAGGGATTTAAAGAAAAGTTCCCCGGCGAGGTTTCCATGATCCCAATCAAATCAAAAACGATCTTTGATGCTGTCAAAGACCTTTCCAATGTTTCGGGTATCAGGTTTATGTATGGAATGACGTCGGCCGATGATCCGGTGTCAAAAGTAGTGTTGCTTATGCCGTGCAATAAATCTTCGGCCCACCGCGCCATTCCCAACACGATCGTGCAGCCGGAAGGATACCTGGATCACACAGGCGAAAGAGTTGGCGAAAAGCGCACCTGGGAGCTATTGTATAACCATGCCGTCCATTACGCCCGGCTGCAGCCGGAAATGAAATTCAGGAAAATTTTCAGAGGCGCCTTTTTTGGCATCGACTCATTGACCAGCTTATTAACGAAAGATACGGAAGCGCATAGTATTGATTTTTATTTCGGGTTGGACGAAGATATTACGGACCCGTCTTTACAGCACAAGGCGGTCCTGAACCCTTTGCGTGCCGACAGGACCCGTTATGATGTATATTTTGATATGAATACTCCATGTCCGCCGATCTGTGGCGATGATGTCGACGATTGCGTGGTATCGGATGTAGTGAATGGGAATGTCACGGCTTCCGAAAGGGAGAAGGAGTTGAATATCTACAGAGGCTACAGGGATGATTATTTTCTTACACACGCTGACAGTGGGCCGCTGGTGGAAATGTATTATTATATTTCTCCCGCTTTAACGGAAGCCATCGGTAACACCGGCAGAGCAAAAGAGATTTACCAGGAACTCTATCGTAACCAGGTGTCCGAATGTAACAGGCTGATTGAAGCAGGGAAGTATGAAGAGGCTAAACAATTGTTCGAACAAACCATGGAAGGATTAATAAAAGAATATTTGTGGCGCTAAAAGCGATATTTACCTATATCCTGCATAAAACCCTCAACAGTCACTGAGGGTTTTTGCATATTTTTATAGGAAAAAATGTCCCCATTCAGCAAAGTCGTCTCCATCCGCTGGGCAGACCTGGATCCTAACTTTCACATGCGGCACAGCGTCTACTATGACCTTGGCGCCCAACAACGAATAGAAGTTATAGAAAGCCTGGGCCTTACCGTAAAATTGATGCAGCAGCAGCAATTCGGACCTATCCTGTTTCGGGAAGAATGTGTTTTCAAAAAGGAAATTCTTTTATCCGACACCATCACCATCCATGCGAAACTGGCAAAGCGGAATGCAGATGCTTCCCGGTGGACGGTGCAACATGAGTTCATATCATCCGACGACAAGGTTTGCGCTATACTCACGCTCGACGGCGCCTGGATCGACACCAGGCTACGGAAGTTATTATCCCCCATACCACAGATAGTGATCGATGCTTTTGACGCGTTCCCCAGGACGGAGAACTTCAGCCTGATCTAACGTCCCCAGTTACGGCTTGCCAGCACAACAGAAGTTTCCACCTGCCGTTCAGGTATGGTCCAATACTTGCGCAGCAACGCATTCTTTTCTTCCTTCTCCAGGACACGAAACCCATGCTTTTGATAAAATCCAATAGCCCAACCGGCATCAGCCCAGGTACCGATCAAAATAGGAGTAGTCGTCATACTGCGTAAATGTTCCAGCAATTTTCCGCCAATGCCTTTGCTTCTTTGAGACGTCCGCACATAGGCATGACGGATCAGCGTTACTTCTCCTTTATATTGAATTCCCATCACGCCCAGGATATCGTTGCCTTCTATATACTTCCAGAACTCGACACCCTGACTTATTTGGCCTTCCAGCTCCTTCTCCGGCATATAAGGTTCATGATAGCGGTCGGCCGGAATGATATTCTTATAGGCCTGGGCGCCGTCGTTGATGATGTCATAAATATCCTGAAGATCGGACGGATCAGTCCTGGTAATGGTAAAATGGTTCATAAACAGGACAAATTTACACCTGAAAATTCCATGACAAAAACATTAATCCAATACCTTTATCACACTCAATCAAAAACAATGAATCACAAAGCCAGATCGATCCGTCCCTTCATCGGGGCTAAGGACTTCACGCTTTCACGGAGTTTCTACCTGGACCTCGGTTTCGAGGAAAGCATTCTTTCACACAATATGTCGGTCTTCAAAACAGATGGGCTGGCATTCTATCTCCAGGACGCCTACATCCGGGACTGGATAGACAATACAATGGTCTTTATGGAAGTAGAGGATGTGGAAAGGTTCTGGAACGACCTGGTCGCCCTGGATCTGCCGGCCAAATACCAGGGCGTCAGACTAACCCCCATCCGGACATACGACTGGGGAAGTGAATGTTTTGTCCACGACCCATCCGGCATCCTCTGGCACTTTGGAGAATTTTATAAGGTAGATCCTATATAGTCACCACGATCTTCCCCCTTGTATGCCCGCTCTCTATCAATTGATGAGCCTGACGCATCTCATCAAAACGAAAAGTCTTTGAGACATACGACCTGAGACTACCTTTCTCCAATAACCCTGCTATAGCCTCCATATCTTTTCCGTCTGAAGCCACTTCCATTCTATACAGGAATTTTCTGCTCATCAGCGCGATCCTCGAAAGACGCTCGTCCGGGAACATTACCAGGCTGATCAGCTTGCCCTTGGTCTTCACCGACTGAAGCGAACGCTCCAGATGCCCTTTGTCAAAAACACTATCCACCACCAGGTCGGCATCTTTTACCAACTCTTCAAAACGTTGTGAAGCATAATCGATATGCTCGTCGGCTCCGAGTCCCAATACAAAATCCCTGTTGGCAGCCGAGGAAGTACCTATCACATAAGCCCCCAGGTGCTTGGCTATCTGTACAGCATAATGCCCCACCCCGCCGGCAGCCGAGTGGATCAGGACCTTGTCACCTGCTTTCACCCCCGCCAGGGATACCAGCGTCTGCCACGCCGTCAAAGGCGCCAGCGTCGCTGCGGCAGCTTCCTCATGGGAAATAGTAGAAGGCTTCAAAGCCAGGTGGCTTTCCGGCGCCGCCACATATTCCGCATACGCCTTGCCATGCCCGGTGAAATTCACCATACCGAACACCTCGTCTCCTGTCCGGAACCCAGTGACAGCCTTGCCAACCCGTTCTACCACACCCGAAATATCCCAGCCAAGGATCACAGGCTGATCATCTTTTCCAAGGTGCATTACCAGCCGTAGGAAATCATCATTTTTGCGGAGCGTAGCATCCACGGGATTTATGCTGAGCGCTTTTACTTTCACCAACACTTCGTCTTCCTTGATAGCCGGAACAGCTATATCCTCCAGGAGAAGGTTCTCCACTCCTCCGGCGGCCTTTAATACAATTGCTTTCATCGATATAATATTTAAAGGCAAATTTCCCATTACAAATACAACACCACCTGTACAATCCAAGGTTTTTTATGTATATTTGCAGGTATGCTGATCCACAACCTCTTCGAACCATACGAGATTGAATACAAGGAGCTCAACGTGTGCCCTGTAGGCGCCCATAAGAACACCTTCTTTGAGCTGGTATACATCGTAAAGGGAACGGGTACACACTACGTCGACGACAACAAATTTGAATACGATAAAGGGACGCTTTTTTTGCTGTTGCCGCAACACGTGCATTCATTCAAGGTAAAGGACCTGACATCGTTCCTGTTTATCCGGTTCAATGACATTTATCTGAAAGCGCAGCAAGTCAAAAATCTCCACAGCAACCTGGGAGATTGGATACAGAAGCTCGAATTCATCTTACAGAGCAACTATCATCTGCCCGGGTGCATTTTGCAGAACATAAATGACAAACCGCTGGTGGCCTCGCTGGTGGACGCCATGATCAGGGAATATGTCAACCAGCAGGAGTTCCATCGTGAAGTCGTGCAGCAGCTGGTCAATACCATTATAACCATTGTTGCCCGGAATATCTGGCTGATCAACACGGGAAATACCACCGACCGGAAAGGTCATTCCACGGAGATCATCCGGTATATCCACGAGCATATTCATTCCCCCGAAAGCCTGAAGGCGGAAGTGATAGCTAATCATTTTAATATTTCTCCCACCTATATCCATGAATATTTTAGAAAGCATACGGGCGAAAGCCTGCAGCAGTATATCACCGGCTATAAACTAAAGCTGGTGGAAACACGTTTAAGATATAGCAACATGCGGATGAACGAGATCGTACACGAGCTGGGGTTCACGGATGAAAGCCATCTGAACAGGGTCTTTAAAAAGCATAAAGGGTTAAGCCCTTCTGCATTTAGAAAAAAAAGCCCGTAAATATAAACTTTACGGGCTTGGGTGTTAAAGGGCAATTCACTTATTGTTTGAGCAGCAAAACATGGTGACTATCCCAATCCTTACCATCGAATATCTGTATCGTATAGGTTCCATTCTCCATTGCACTCAGATCTACACTCAGGTCTCCAATGCCGGTGGAATAACGTAGCAACCGGCGTACTCTTCCCAGCAGATCGATAACCCGGACAGCATATATTTTCCGGCTGCCATTCGCCTGACCCGAAGCGGAGATCCTGACTATACCCTGTGTGGGATTGGGGGAGAGGACGACCGTAGCGGTTGAACCATTGGCGTTCGGATCACCCGGGTAGACAGACGACGTTCCCGATAAAGATCCTCTGGAAGCAGATTGCTCACCACCACCATTACACTTTATAAATATGCCAACCTCTGAGGTCTGGGATGAACCGCAAACGGTTGTCGCCACCGCATATATCGGATTGGAAATACCGCAGTCGACAAGGTCCGTGCAGGTATAGCCCGTTTGCCCGATCTCCAGACTTCCATTAAGATACCACGTATAAGTGGCGCCAGGTATATGGGTTGCCGTCGCCACGAACGCCGCCCCATTCGTACGGCTGCTGATGATGGATATAGGCGGATTGCCTACCTGTATGCGAGATCTGCTGCTGATCTGGTATACATTGCCATCCGGTGCTGTCAGACCGGCGGTAAGCGTCGCATACCCATCCCCTGCCTTAGACACTGTCACAGAACTGCCTGAAGGGGTTAGATTAGCAATGCCGGCAGGAGAGATCGACCAGGACACAGGCCATGAGGAATTGATCGAAAATGTTTGCGAGCTGCACACAGGGCTCGTATTCTGATCGATAAAGGGAATACCGACAATGGTGATACTCTTTATTTTCAGATAAATGGTGCCGGTAGTATTTGAAGGCAGGGCCTCGATATTCAGTCCTGTAGTGGGGTTGTCCACGCTAAAAGCGGGTATGACCAAATTGGTAAAAGTCTGGGTATTGGTAATATGGAAGAAGCTCGAATAAAAAGTATTGGCGAGAAATGGATCGAGCACATGTCCCGTGGAGGCAGACGTATTAAAGGCCGTATTCATGGCCGAACCGGTTTGAGTCAGGTCGGTAGTCATTTGCGCAGACCCCATGCTCAGCCCGATGCCGGTATAGTCATTGGCTTTACTCCCGGCATAATTGATGGTGATATAATACAAATACCCAGGATTGAAAGTATACCCGATGCTATAGGCATCTATCATAAAATAGTCGTTAATAGTAGAAGTTCCGTCTGAATAATCTGTCCGCACGGTGGTAAAGTTTGCTCCCAGTTTAATTTCCGTACCATCGAATTCGGGTGGCTCAATGGTGACGTGTACAGGAGGCGTGTTATCAATGGACGATGGAAGGTAAACTTCTCCTCCAGGCATGGAACTAAGGGTGCTATGCGCCAATCCCTGTATGGAAGGACTATTGGCAAATACATCCGTCACTGTTTGGTCAAGCCCGCTGTTGGCATAAACCATCGATGTGTATGTCTGCGAATAAGAAGGGAAAGCAATGAAATGCATAAAAAGAATGAGCAGCATAGGGAAACATCTGCCTGCGATACGGTTCGATAAAGTTGAAGTCATAAGCTAAAGTTTAAGAATGGAAGTTAGCTACAGATCAAAAAAAGCTTACCCCCAGTTTACAAGTGCCGGATTTTACTGCTAACCGCGGATAAAAGACCAATAAGTGCTATTAGTAAACACAATCAGCTCAACCTCCGGTTACCAGGACGTAGCGCCCACGACACGACGGTGAGTACGGAAAAAACGCCTGTCCATACCAGATGAAAGGGTGCGCTGTGACAGGCTATATGTGTCATAAATGCTCCCGTCATATTTAGAAAGATCCCGATATACGCCCATTCTTTCACCAACCGCATACGCGGAGCAAGCAGAACGATACCACCGGCGATCTTCCAGAAACCCAGGAGCCTGACGAAATACACCGGGTAACCCAACAGGAGCATGCCTTTAATGGTAGTTTTTGTAAAATCCGTCCACTCTGCCACACCACCCGAGATCACCACAAAGGCCAATAGGATCGTAACTACCCAATAAGTGATGAGTCTGCCCTTTTTTGAAAGCGCCGACCATCCCGCCCTACCATTGGTCGCCACCATCTTACGTGATGGCGGACGTAACACCCAGGAAGCAGCAGTAAACAGTGCATATAAAGCCGGCCCCATCCACGCGCCGGCCCCATCACCTGCCGAGATATGTAATACAACCGCACCCGAATAAGTAAAGAAAGCGCCGGCGTACGCCCACTCCTTCACCCGGGGCCATCCCGGAATAAGTAACACGATCGCACAGGGCAATTTCCAGATGCCCATGATAATGAGGAAATAAGACGGTAAATGCAAATGTGTAAAGACATCCCTGACATAAGGGATCTGGAACAGGTCCCAGTAAGCTCCCAGGGCCATTTCCCAGGCGACGAACGCTGTAAAGACCCAATAGATAATGTTCCGGACGAGTAAGGGTCTTGATGCCCTTATCTGCAAAGACGACGCGGTAAAATTTTGATGTTCAGACATAACCAAAGTTTTTAAGGTAAGTAAATATTTCGTTACACCCTTATAATGACCGGCTATGCAGAAATTGGACAAAGGGGAAGAAATATTTTGATGGCATTACCCTAAAAACTTCTGCAGCTACATATCCGGCGTCTGCAGCAACCTGTATAATTCATCCAGCTTGGGCGAAAGAATGATATCCGTCCTCCTGTTCTGCGCCCTTCCTTCCGGCGTGCTGTTCGTCTGTACAGGATCGTATTGGCTATGTCCCGAGGCGATGACCCGCTTAGGCTCCACCTTATAATCGACGGTCAGTATGCGCACAATGGAAGCCGAACGCGCCAGGCTGAGCTCCCAGTTGTCCATGTATTTGCCATGGATGGGAATGGAATCCGTATGCCCCTCGATATCGACTGTTATATCCTGGTTCTGGTTCAGCACTTCCGCCAGTTTCCCCAACGCCACCTTCCCCTTGGGATTGACCACCGCACTGCCGGAAGGGAAGAGCAGGTTCTCCTGCAGGCTCACATAGACCTTCCCGTTCTTGATCGAGACGGACAGCTCATCGGACTTGAAGCCAACCAATGCGTCCGTCATTTTCTTCCTGATGCCCTCGATGGCCTTCTTTTGCGCATCCATCAGCTCCTGTAAATGCGCCAGCCTGGCCTGCTGACTGACCAGGTCCTGCTTGCTTTTGCTCAGCAACGACAGACGCTTATCCGACTCCGCCGACAGATCGCGGTTCTTGGCCTTCAGGTCCTCCATCTGCTTATTCAGCGACGCTATCTGGTCATGCGCATCGTCCATCTGGTGTAACAGGGAGTCGATGCGTTGCTGACGGTCCCCTGACAGCTGGTTAGCCTGCGCCAGGGAAGATTGCAGGTCCTTTACCTTACCCGCCAGCTGTGTACTGTCATATCTCGCCGATGACAGCGCCATTTGACAGGCATTAAATTTACTGGTGGGCACACAAGCGGTGAATGATAAAACTATTGCCATAAAAGCAAGCAGGATCGGGCGGGTCTTTGTCATTTTCCTGAAATGAATGATTTTTTCGATCCGCTAAGATAGGCAAATTACCAAATCAAGAAAGGTCAAGTAATTTCTCCGTATAGTCAACCATAAATAATGGTATATTTAGCAGCCCTTCGTCTTTTTTTAGATTTCTCAATGAATACCGGATGCGTACGGGTGGATTATAGAGATTATTGTAAAGGGTCAGGCTTTTGCTGCGGGTATTCTCCTCCGACTTGACTTCGATGGGGATGATCTCGTTCTTCACCTGGATGAGGAAGTCCACTTCGGCGTGGTTGCCGGAATGCCAGTAACGGGGCTCGCCTTCGAAATGCGCTGTCAGGTGTTGGAGGATGAAGTTTTCCGTCAGCGCGCCTTTAAATTCTGTCAACAATCTGTTACCTTCCCGAACGGCAACAGGATCAAGAAGCGATAATCTGCGCAATAATCCTACGTCGAGCAGGTAAAGCTTGAACGCGGAAAGATCGTCATAAGCCGACAGGGGCAAGGCTGGTTTAGAGACGCGGAAGATGCGATGTACCAACCCGGCGTGGGATAGCCAGAGAAGCGCATCTTCATACTCGCGGGCACGGGCACCTTGCTTTACTGATTGGTACAGGAATTTCTTATTATCCCTGGCAAGCTGGGATGGAATAGAGGTCCAGAGATAATTGATCTTTGGGACGTCTTTATTTTCCGCATGTTTTGAAAAGTCGAGGGCGTATGCATTCAAAATATTCTGAAGGACTTCCTGGGTCTTTTCCACATCCTGTTTTTCCAGGAGGGCAACTACTGCTTCGGGCATTCCCCCGGTGATGAAGAATCTCTTCAATTGATCCACAAGGGGATGAAAAAATATATCGGGCAGTGGCGCTATGGCGGAGATGCTTTCCAGATAAGTGAACAGGTGAGGATCGGCAGCGGAAAGAAATTCCGAAAAGCAAATGGGGTTGAGCTGCAAAAAATCGACTTTCCCCACCGGGAAGGAATTGCCGCGGGACATGGCTACACCAAGAAGCGAACCGGCGCAGGCCACGGCATATTCAGGTGCATTTTCGCAAAAGTATTTGAGAGTGTTCAATGCGTCGTTGCATTCCTGTATCTCATCTAATATAATAAGTGTATCCTGCGGTGTGATGGCATGTCCGTGGACCAATGACAGGTTTTGAATGATGCGTGAAATATCCTTTGTGTTCAGGAAGAATTGTTTCAGATCGGGCTGTTCCTCAAAATTGAAATAGGCGACCTGTTTAAATTCTGCCGCTCCGAAATGTTTAAGCAGCCAAGTCTTACCGACCTGTCTGGCCCCTTGTAATATGAGGGGTTTCCGGTCGGGGGCATCTTTCCAGACGGACAGTTTTTTCTGTATAATTCTTTTTATAGACATATCACAGAATTAATGCCAAAAATGTGAAAAAAATCACATAATTGGCACATATTTCAATACCCTCCGTTCTGCGCCAGGTTGTTATTCAGCTTGATCTCATTGAAAGGTATCGGCCAGATCCAGCTGCGTGAATCCGGTCCCACCGAACATATATTGGAAAGAGAGCCACCCGCACTGCCGCACTCATCCCGGTCAACAGTCCTGCTCGTCCGTTTGAGATCAAACCAACGGTGCCCTTCCCCGATAAGCTCCAGCCTGCGCTCGGTAAAGATCGCATTGAAGACATCGTTCCCCGTCTCTGACCCGGCCGCAACACCCCGGACAGTGCGCAAGGCATTTACATCATCCAGACCTGCCCCGGGCGACAAACGAAACTTACATTCGGCCCGGATCAGGAACATTTCGCTCGTACGGTAAACCTTGAAATTCCGCGTGCCTATATACTTCCAGAGCAGGGTCCGGCTTACATTGCCCGTCCCGATGATATCGCGCCGGATAACATTGGTGTCATTCCGGATACCGCCTGCGGGAGAATAGACCAGGTCGCGGAAGTTATTGGCAACACGATAGGCAGCATGAAGACCATTATTACATACCCCCGGACGCATGGTCTGGTCGTTGGGGATTTGCCAGACGATCTCCGAAGTAGAGTTGTCCAGCCAGATCTGTGGGTAATCGGTCGTATTCGCCAGCGGTATGTTCCCGATGACGATAGATGCGTCAGCCGCTGCCTGGGTATATTGACCGTTATACAGCCCGATCCTTGCCAGCATGGCATGGATGCAAGTGGAGTCGATAAAGAAACGCTTGGGGTTGCTGATATCCCCATACTGCCGGTAAATAGCCAGCGCACTGTTAAGATCGTTGTAAATGCTGTCATAGCAGTTTTTTACAGACATCCGGGAAGGTTTGGCCGCAAGGGGATTATCGGGACTGAAAACAGTGACGTAAGGAACCCCCAGGCTATCCGAATTACGTTGATAGGATTGAGCGTAATAGCGCAGCAGATCGAAATGACAATGAGCCCTCAATGCCCGCGCCTGTGCCTCCAGCTGGAATGCGCTGGCCTTCGTACTTCCCGCCTCATACCCCTTGCAGTTCTGGATCACATTATTGGCTGCACTGATGACGACGTAGGCTTGCGAAAATGCCCCGCTGATGATCGGGTCGTCGGCAGAATAGGTCCATCTCGATGCATTCTCCCAGTCACCCAGTGATTCGTAAGCTTCGATAAAATCATCACCCATAATATCCGGCAGGCTGCTCCAGGCCATACCACCGGTGCTGTAATATTTGCTGCTTTGCAGTTGGCCGTAAGCGCCGGCCTGGACGGCCGTCAGATCGTTGAAGTTATTGATATCGGTTTGTATCGTCTGTGGCTTCGTGTCCAGGTTTTTCATACAGGAAGGAAAAAGTAAAGCACAGGCCAGGACTATCGTGGAAAACTTTATAATAGGTTGCTGTAGCATGATGAACAAGTTTTGACAGGTTAGAAATTAATAGTGGCGCCAAAGGAATAAGACCGCAGCGGAGGATATTGTGCGCCGGTAAGGTCGCCATTGGAATTGGACGTGCTGCTATTGGTGTTGGAGATCTCAGGGTCAAACGCCTGCAGCTTAAAGAGCGTGAGCACATTCTGTCCCTGGGCAAACAGCTGGAATGAGTTTATCTTTAGCCACCTGCAATACCGCTGGGGCAGGTTGTAGGAGACCATGACATTGCGCAGCCGCCAGAAATTATCATTCTCCAGGTACCGGGTGGTATTCTGCTTAAAAGGATCGTTCATGCTGGGGAAATCGGTGATCTGTCCCGGTTTTGTCCAGGCATTGAGGCCGTTGGTTGAAAAGCCGGCGCTTGAATAACCCGGTATCTCCACCTGCGTCCTGGCATAGTTATACACGGAGTTCCCGTAGGAATACACCCAAAGAAAGCTCAGGTTAATGGTCTTATACCTTAGACTGTTATTGATCCCGCCATTGAACGGAGCATCGCTGGTGCCGAGCGTGACACGATCATTGGGGTCATAGGTATTGGTAGTGGTTTTCCCATCCGCTTTAAGATAGATAGCCTTGCCCGTTTGCGGATCGACGCCCTGGAACCGGTCGAGGTAGAAGCTGTTGAAGGGTTTACCTACCTGTAAGATCTGGTATTTGTGATATAGCTGGGACTGCTGACCCAGGGGAAGGGAAAGGATAACATTCCTGTTGAGGCTGTAATTCGCGCTGATATTCCAGTCAAAATCAGTATTGTGGATGACAGCCAGGTTCACGCTGGCTTCAAAACCACGGTTACGCATACTGCCGGCATTGCCAGGCACGTGGCCCGGACCGCCGCTGGTAGCAGGCGCCGTCAGACTGAAAAAGAGATTGTTCGTAACGGAATTGTAAAATTCCAGGTTGGCGGTAACACGGTTCTTGAATAAACCCACCTCGACACCGGTGTTAAACGTAGTCCGGGTCTCCCATTTCAAACTTTTATTACCAAAAGCCGATATGCCCAGGGAAGATCCTCCCCCGAATGTGCCGGAAGCATATTGCTGCAGGTAGGGGAAATCGCCGATCCCCTCCTGGTTCCCGACAGTACCGTAGCTGGCCTTTACCTTGAGCAGGCTGATGACAGGATTATCATGCAGGAAATGTTCTTCCGACAGGATATAGGCGCCGCTGATCCCGCCATAGTTCACCCAGCGGTTATCCGGGGACAACCGGGAAGACCCATCTCTTCTTACAGAACCGCTCAGCATAAATTTATGCAGATACACATAGTCGACAATACCGAAAAAGGAAACGAGACCATAATCCGGTGTAAAAACAATATTGTTGATCACAGGGATATAGCCGTTGGTAGTAGTCCCCGCCACCAGCCCCGCAGCATTGGGATAGGGGTTCAGCAAGCCAAAACCCTGATAACCGAATCCGGAAGCCTGGGTACGCACCGTCTCATGATAGATCGATGCGTTCAGATGATGTTGCCCATCCGCGCCAAGATCATGTTTATAGGAAAGGGAGTTGGTGATGGTATAACGGAATTGTTTGGTAAATGCCTGGCTGAGGTTACCCTGCCCCCACATGGGAGATGTGCTCTGCCCGTTATGATCGGCGGCCTGCGTACCGTTGTTGGCGATGGCGAAAGACTCCGTCTGCGTATAATCTCCACCGAAATTACTACGCCAGGTAAGATCGTGGATCATGGGAAATTTGTATTCAACAAAACCGTTGCCATAAGCCTTGGTATAATAGGTGTGCCCCATATTCCTGTTGACCTCTTCAAATGGATTTGTCCAGTTACCCACGCCCTGGATGCTCACGGTATATTGTCCGGTAGACGTATAAGGAACTTCATAAGGCAAGGCCCAAAGGATCGTATTCAACGTGGCGACGTTCTCGTTGCCTTCATTGACATTCCTGACCTTGCTCCATCCACCTGCTATATTGGTGCCGATCTTGAAGTTGTTGAGCGTATGTTCGATATTAAATCTGCCGGTGTATCTCCGCAGATTAGTATTCAGTAAGATCCCATCCTGGTCCAGGTAAGAGAGAGAGCTGAAGTACTTTGTCTTGTTATTCCCGCCGCTGAATGACAGTTGATGTTCCTGCATCCGGGCAGACCTGAACAAAGCCGTTTCCCAGTCGAAATTTATTTTTCTAAGGCTGTCTGCCTGGGCAGGCGTCCAGCTATACGGGTTACCGGCAATGTTCATTTCAAAATCTACATGCTGCGGTCCATTCATCATCTTTAGCTTGCTGGGCGGCAGTTTTGAAAAGCCCGCCTGTCCGGTGTAAGTAACGACCATTTGACCTTCCCGGCCTTTTTTTGTGGTGACCACGATAACGCCGTTGGCGCCGCGCGATCCATACAGACCTGCGGAAGCCCCGTCTTTCAGCACAGTGACGCTCTCGAAATCCAATGGGTTCATGTTTTGAAAGTCTCTTGCCTGCACCTGGATACCATCGACAATATACAATGGGTCGGTGGATCCGTTGATGGACCCCTTTCCCCTTATCACCACGTCGGAAGCCCTTCCGGGCTGGCCGCTGCCGGTCTTGACATTCAGCCCCGGAGCCTGCCCCTGCAACATCTGATCGAATGAGGCCACCGGCTGGATAGAAGCGGTTTTTATATCCACCGTCGAGGTAGAGCTGCCGCTCAGCCTCCTGGACTGATTCTGATAGCCTGTGACCACCACATCGTTGAGATCCGAGCTCGCTTCGCTCAACATCACTGAGAGCTGCCTGAGCCCCTTCACGGTGATCTCCCTGGTGCCAAAACCCACCATACTGAAGATCACAACCGATCGCTCATCTTTAACAAAAACTACAAACTTCCCTTCGGCATCGGTCGACATGCCTTTCCGTAAACCCTTTACAATTACAGAAACTCCCGGCAACGGTCTGCCCAGGCTGTCGGTCACCTTACCGTGTATCTCGATATAGTGTTTGGCAGGCACCGTATCGATGGCCTTGATAACTGAAGGAGCAGCAGCTTCCTTCAGCTTGACCACGATGGCTCGTTCCATAATGGACCAGGTCAACGGCTGGTCATAAAAGCATGCATTCAAGGCCTCTTCCAATGTCGCATTATGCACATTGATGGAGACGGCTTTTGCATTGTCCAGGATCGATTCCGCATAGACGAAAGTATATCCCGTCTGTTTACGGATATCTTCAAAGACCTTGCTGATCGGCGCTTTCTTTTCTGAAATATTGATGCCCTGGCCGAACCCCCGGGCAGATAGCTGAATAGAGGTCACCAATAAAATGAGGGTGGTTAGCTTCTTCATAGCAGTTAAATAAATGATTGAAACGATGGGTGATTGATCCGGTCCGTTGGACCCTATGAACGAGGTTTAATGGTCAGGGTAGCACCGTCACCTTGTTCCCTGAAATATTAAAATGGATCTTGTCCGTCATTTCCAGGATCCTGAGCACCTTGGACAGGGGGATATCACGACTGACCTCCACATGAAATTTTTCGTTGGTGACATTGTTGAAAACGAGTTCCAGACCATACCATCTTGCAAGCTCCCGCATCACCGTCCGGATATCCGCACTTGAGAAATTAAAATAACCGTTCTTCCAGGCCATGACCTTTTCGATGTCCGCGTTCTTATCCACATCGATCTTCTGCCCTGCATTCATGACAGCCATCTGACCCGGCAGAAGGAGGCTATTGTCTGCGCTGGAAGTGACTTTTACGGATCCTTCCAGCAGCGTGACCTTCATGGGTCCCTCCTCGTCATAAGCATTTACATTAAAATGGGTGCCCAGCACTTTAATGGCATTATTTCCTTTATTCACCACGAATGGATGGGCTTTATCCTGCGCCACCTCGAAATAGGATTCGCCGGTGACTTCCACCTCCCTGTCCGGCCCATTGAATGTCACAGGGTAACGCAGGGAGGAACCTGAATTGAGCCAGACCCTGGTGCCATCCGAAAGCGTGACATGCGCGATCCGGCTGCCTCTCGGTACCGTCAGCGTATTATATTCAACCTCCTCTGTTTTTCCATCCGTCTGATAAGCAATGTCCCCATCACCTTTTTTGATGATGGCCGTTGCACGTTGGGTCGCAATATTGCCCTTGACCGCACTATCCAGGACGATCGTTTTCCCATTTGACAGCGTCAGCACGGCTTTGTTGGCAGATGGGGGTAGCACATCTCCGCTGGCAACAACGGCAGAGGGAGAACCGGTCTGTTTCCGTAGTAAAAAAATGCCGGCGCCCGTAACGATAACAAAGAGCAGGACTGCCGCAGCCAGCCTGTATAGTCTGATGGGCCGGCGCCGTAGCCGTACAGGTTCTTCCTCTTCTTTTATTTTTTGCAGAACAGATCCCAATAATTCATCCGCCTTTTCAGCCGGAAGGGTTTGCCCGGGTTTGAAATCACTCCAGGCGCGCTCCATCATCAGATGAAGGTCCTTTTCATCGCCATCGCGCAGGATCCATTTGGCCAGGGTCTCTTTTTCTTCCGGCGTGATGGAACCGTTTAGCAGACGGTCGATCAGGGTGGCAATATTTTGGTCGGGCATGTATATAAGACCAGTGGGAGAAAAAATATTCCTACCTGGTTCTAAAATTTTTGGAAAAAAATTTTAGAACAGCCGCGAAAGCAGCATATAAATGATGATCACCTGGTAATGCTGGGTGAGCTCCTGCCGGATAGTGCAAAGTGCGCGGGTCATGTGGTTTTTCACCGTCGACGCAGATATCTTCAATTGCTGTGCTACTTCATCGTGCTTTAATCCGTGTATGTGGGTCAGTGTATACACCAGCCGCTGCTGGGTAGGCAGCTTGTACAGGATGGCCTGAAATTTTTTGCTCAATTCCCGGTGGATCACCACATCGTCGGTTACCAGCGCTGAGGCCTCCGGTCCCTTTTTCAGTTCAGACAGGATCAGGGTTTCCTGCGCCGCGCGTTTCATCCCTGAAATAGCCTGGTTTTGGGACATTTTGTAGACATACGCATCGAAATATTGTATGGTGTTCAATGCGGCCCGGTTTGTCCAGATCTTTACAAACACATCCTGGAGTATATCTTCGGCCATTTCCGGGGATTGCGTTATCCGGAGTACGAAAAAGTAAAGCTTGTCCCGCCAGAGATGAAAAAGCTCTTTAAAAGCCGATTCATTGCCGGCGGCAATCTTTTCTAATAACTCCTTTTCGTTAATTCCCTGTTCCATTTTTCAGCAAAAACCCGGATTAAATTAAGAATAGAAATGGACTTCAAAAGAAAGAATTAAATGCAAACGCTTCCCCAATAACAGTATTAAGAAATTAATACGAAATCTATCTTTCTCTTTTTCAACTAATTAGACACCTGCATCCCCGGACTTTTACCGCATTTAACATTTTCAATATACCTTCATATCAATTATTGATTATGTCGTCCAGATCCATACTAAAGGAGACTCCGCCATTAAAAAAGTCCGATTGCTTCTCTGTATTTGCCAGGCATAAGACAAAATTCGACTTCCCTGTACATTACCATGAGGAGTATGAGCTGAATTTTATCGAAAACGCAAAGGGTGTCAAACGCATCGTCGGAGACAGCGTGGAGGAGATCGAGAACTGGGAGCTGGTGCTTATCGGACCCAACATCCCGCACGCCTGGTTTACCCATAAATGTAAAACCGATTTTTTTGAGATAACCATACAATTCCACCGCGACCTGTTCCACGAGGTCTTTTTAAAAAGGGCCCAGCTCAGTTCGATAAGGTCGCTTTTCGAAGCATCTCTCAAAGGGATACTCTTTTCAACAGAGATGATCCGGCAGATTGCTCCCCGTCTCAAGGAATTGGAGCATAAGACAGGCTTCGACTCTGTCATCGAGCTGATGTCTATTCTGAACGAGCTGTCCATGGACACGGGATTCCGTTGTCTTTCGGGGGAGAAGATATACAACGCCGATTATATCTACATGGATAGTGTCCGCATGGAAAAGCTGATCGAGTTTATGAACGTGAATTTCCACAGGCCTGTGCGGCTGGGCGAAGCCGCCGAACTGGTAAGCATGGCCGAGACGGCCTTCAGCCGGTTCTTCAAGGCAAAGACAGGCACCAACTTCGTCGATTTCCTCAACGATATCCGTCTGGGTCATGCCTCCCGTATGCTCATCGACACAAAGGACCCCATCACCGATATCGCTGCCGCTTGCGGCTTTACCAATATCTCCAACTTCAACCGCACATTCAAAAGGGAAAAAGGGCTGACCCCAAAAGATTTCAGGGCCAACCATGGAAATGTCGGGGAAAGGATATTTTTCTGATCACCCCCTCCTTACCACGATAGTATGTTTTTGGGGCTGGTTGACCCGGTACATCTCGTCCACCAGCAGATCCATTTCCTTTTGCCAGGCTGCACGAACCGCCGGATAGCGGGCTGCACGATAATTATCCTTTTTCGAACCGACGAACCAGTTCTTAGGCGCAGTGACATTCAGTGAATCCATGGCCCTTACATCGTCTTTGAAATACAAACCTTCATCCTTGAAAAAATTGAACTGAAGCCAGTAATAAGCCCGCAGCTTCGACTCCAATGCCATCCGTTCTTCATTCAGCCATAAGACGGACATCGCCTGCTCGTATTGCGGCGTATTCGTTTGTAACGCCAGGTTGATCCCCGCAGCCAGTTCATCACCTGTCCATTTCCCTATCGGACGACCATCGATGAAGACGGTATAGCTCCCGCCCCCAAGACCGCGAACGGTCAGCATTTCCCTGTTCATTTCCTCGTTGAACGGGATCACGCTTAACGCTTCCGTCTGCCGGTGGGGATTATCCCAGAGCCGGGGGATGCTGTCCTGTGGAAAAGGCAGTGAGTTAGCCAGGTAATCCACCCGGACTTCATCTTGTCCAATATGCAGATCCGTCAGCTGGCAATTCTCCGACCTGGCGATCTTTCCCGCAGCCGCATCGATAAGGACATCAGCCACCGGCTTTCCCGCCATCCCCTGCTGTTTGAGGAACAGATAGGCCATCACAAAATGCCCTGCATTGCCTGGATGGATCCTGTCCCCGCCCGTCAGCGTAAAGGTCGAATCCTTTTGCTGCTCCCGCAACGTTATAGCCGTCATGGGATGAAGAAGATCGACAAAACCCCAGTGATTATCCTTTGCCGTCTTCTCCTGGAAAGCCGCTATCTCATCCATCGCCTGGCTCTTTTTGGGGAAATAGTTTTTAGGGTTCTTCATCGTTTCGTCATAAAGAGAAGAGGTGATCAATATTTTTCCGGCCGGATAATCCTTTAATTTTTTTGTTATTTGGTCGAAATAAAACCGGCTCTCCTTTATTCTCTCCTTCGCCGTCGAATCGGCGCCGGCCTGCAGAAATTCCCAGTACCCCGTATCATTCATCCCAAAAGTGAGACAGATGGTCGTTGGTTTTTTGACAAACACATCGTCATCCAGGCGGGCCGCAATATTTTTTGCCCTGTCGCCGCCTATCCCCCCGTTGTAGATCGTTATCCGGCGGCCCGGGAAATGAAGCATATAATACAGCCAGACATAAGACTCGTAGTATCCCGCTTCGGTAATGCTGTTCCCGACAAATACTACCCGCTCCCCCGGCCGGAAAGGCGCCGGCGACTGGGCAGCGCCGGCCAGCCAAAAAACCGCCAGCGAAAAGAAAGTGAACATTTTTTTATACATGGTTAAATTTTATCGTTCTTATGCCAAATCTCGGCAGGCTCAGGTCTATCCACAGGCGGCCTGTCTTGTCTTTTTGTACAGTTAGCGTCCTTATCTGGCGTCCATCCAGCTCTACTTCCTCCGCAACGTCCGCCGCAAACCCCAGGTAAACCCGTATCCTCGGTGAACTCGCCTCTGCGTTGAAAAGCCGTACCACCAGCGCATCACCCTCCATCCGAAGCGAAGAGACTTCCACTCCGGCATCCGGCATCAACAGGGATCGCGTCCCGGAGGAAACTCCGCCGCCGTCATTGGTCAATCTCTCTCCGCCCTCCGCCCCCGCGCAGGCAATCAACGGCTCACTCCATTTGGTACCCTCCGTCCAGATGCGCGCTTTATCCCATCGCCCCGCATGGGGCAACAATGCATAGTTCAGCTCGGTTGCACCATCGATCGTATAGTTTCTGTAGAAAATACCATTGCCGGAGTATTGTACCGTCAACCCCAGCGGGAAATCCTTCCCATGCGCATAGCTCGTCGTATGGTCGGAAAATAACGCCATCCCATACTCGCCGCCACCATCGGTCACATCGACCCAGTCGAGCAGCACATTATTCTTGATGCTATCCCACCGGCGGTAGAACGTGTTATCCAGCCTGCTTTCCGTCACGTCGAACGGCGCATTCTTGTACACCTTCTGCGCATCCAGCCGCAGAGGAAATAAAGCCAGCAATTTATACCTGTCATCATAATAGGCCTTCCGCACCTCTTCATTCTTCGGCACTTCAAAATATTCGCCGATGGCAGGATTTCCTTTCCAATCGATCCGCAGATGAACATCCACCCGGGGCTGACCCATCTGCAGCGTCAGCACCTCGCTAAAAGGATTGTCCGCGATGGCACCCTTTATTTCGATCTTCACTTCTGCCGGTCCGTTTTCCAGGACACTAACCGTCGCAGGCTTCTCTGTGCTGGATCGCATCCCGCCGTCATTGTAAAAGTTACCCCGCAGCTCATTAAATCCCTTGCCTGCTTCCACAAACTCTTTATTCCCGAGCCGCTTGGCGATCCAGCTGGTGATCGCTCCGCCCCGGGTTGCGTCGATGATCAGGCGGTACAGATCAGTCTCCACCTGCCAGTTCCCCTTCGACCTTGTCACTATTATCCTCCCTCCCGATGGCATCACCATGCCCCCGCCAGCCCCAACAGGCACGGTATCAACCGCACGGCATGTGACATATCCCAACGGTGGGACCTTTACTTTATAAAGCGCATGGCCAAAATGCACATATTCTTCTCTCGTGACGGCCGTTGTATTGAATACCCGGACAAACGCCCCCTCTCCTCCCATCATTCTCAAACTCCCTTCAATTATATGCCGGCTATTCCCATCGGTCACGCCCGTCCACCTCACCACCTTGTCCGCCCAGGTATTCCCCGGCTGACCATTGTAGGGAACGATCCAACAGTCGTGGTGCTGGGATAGCAACAAGGTCCTCCAACTTTCATCCAGCAACGTCCCCGGCCATTCCACCCCCCGCCAGACCTTCGCCATCGCCGCCGTCTTCTCCGCCTGTATGATCAAATGCTCCGATTGTCTAACCTCCCGGGCTATTCGCTGCAATACCTGCGCGCCCCACATCAGACCGACCAGGACATCTTCCTGCGAAAATTTCCAATCCTGGTCCGCCCGCCTGCCAACATCCACCCCTAGCCCGAGCCTCTCCCCACGGCTCCCGGCCACATTCTCAAAATACCCACGCCACGTCTCGTACACAGTCGGCATATAATTCCCTCCCCGTAACCAGGGACCGAAGGCCCAGCCCGCATCCTGCAGACACATCCCGACAGGATGCCGTATCCCATAAGCAAACGCCGCCTTTACATAGTCCGCCCCACCTCCGGCAGCAATCGTCTCCCAGATAGACCGGGGCTTTAACGCCTCCACGGCATACCTTGGCGACGTAAGAATGGCCGTTCCATCCGGTCCCACCCAGTTGACCAGCTCGCCGCCAAAAGCCCGCGTATATCCACCCCAGCAGGTGTTCGGGTTCTTTAATGACGCATATTTAAACCCGTAAGATCGCAGTATCTGCGGCAACGCACTTGTAAAACAGGGCTCTTCCGAAGAATAGATACTGAACACCGCCCCGGGAAAATGCCGGCGCAGCGTCTTCATACCATAGCCGAACTGCCGTATGATACTTTCTCCCGAAATATTGAACAGGTAGCTCTGCCCATAGGATGGATTGACATACTCGATACGCCCTTTCGACGTCTGATCCGCAAACAACCGCTGAAAGTCGGCATAAGCCGAAGGGTCGCTAAGCGCGATGGAATCCCAGGATTCAGGCTCGAGCTCCAGGTTGATCTTCCAATCAGGGTACTGCCGTAGCTTATCGACCATGAACCGGGTCTGCCATGACGGAAGATGCCCATAAATGCCGCCATGATAACCATCGATAAAATAAGCCGTTTGGGCTGCACACCGCATCCCTGTCACGCAGGAAACTATAATCAAAAATCTTTTCATTTAACCAAACTTTGCTCGCGCCAATCGTCGGTCCGGAAGGGAATAACCGGCCAACCCTCTCCATTGTGCAGATCCGTCACCGCATAATTGGTAAAGGCATAACGCACGGCTGCCGGATGCCGTACTTTCGGCGACCACACCATGATCCTATCGCCTTCAACCTTCGCCTGCGCCGGATAGAATTTCCGGTCCGCGCCAGCAATCGTAAAAAATCTCAAAGCGCCCTGCAGTCCCCCCACCGTCGTACCAGGTTGAAAAAAGATCACCGCCTTCCCGCCGGCAACCTCCATATGCTGATACTGCGGTCCGCGCCAAACGACATCGCCCCGGCCATAGATCCTGTTCAGGGCCGTCCGCGCAAGTCTTATCCCGATGGGCTTTTTGTTATGCGGGTGCAGGTTCTTCGCCTCCCCGACATCCACCGTCGTAACCATCGCTGTATTATTCAGCTCCGACACTTTCTCCTGCGCTTCACGAAAAAAGGAATAATCCGCAAGCGTATCATCCTCCTTATCCCAAAAGAAGGGCGCCACCTGTACATAATAGAAAGGTAGCTCTCCCTGTCCAAAAAGGTCCCGCCAGCTCTTTATCAATGTCTGTGTCAGCCGCGTGTAGCTGTCCCTTTCCATCCGGTTGGCCTCACCCTGGTACCAGCAGATGCCGCGGATCGACATTCGACGCAAAGGATAGATCATCGCGTTGTATAAAAGACAGGGCCTTGTCACCTTCTCAAACGAAAACCCGCCATCGATGTTTTCCTTGGATCGCGGACTGCTCAAATACGGTTGCAGATATATCCTGTCGAGCTGGCTGTCGGCAGCCAGTACTGGCTGCGGTACATAAGCCTGTGCCGCAGAAGCCCCGATACCGGAAAAAACAACCCCCACGGGAACCTGCAGCTTTTGTAACAGCTCGCGCCCGAAATAATAACCCACTGCGCTGAACTTCGCCACTGTCGCAGGAGTACATTCCATCCAGTGCCCATCAAAGCGCTCGATAGGTGTGGCGCTAAAATTCAGCCTGACATCCAGTAATCGTAAATACGGATATTTCGCAGCAGCTACTTCTGCCGTGGAATCGGTCGCTTCCTTCACGGGAAATTGCATATTCGACTGCCCGCTGCAAAGCCATACCTCTCCGATGAGGACATCGTTCAACGTGATCCGCGACGCGCCATCCATCACCACCAGGCTATGCGGACGATAGTCTCCGGCGCGAACGGCCGGAACAGGGATGATCCCGGAAAAATTACCCGAAGGATCGACCTTTACCATTACCGCATCTGTCATCCAGTCGGCACGGATCGAGACGGTATCGCCTGCCCCACCGCTGCCCCAAACGATCAACGGATGGTTCTGCTGGATCACCATCCCGTCCTGTAACCCGCTGCCCAAACTGAAGGTTGCCGCATTAGCCGCATTCACCCCAAGCATCAATAATAAAAGGAATATTCTCATACTTACTTATTATAGGGTTCAACGATGATTTTATATCCTCCGCCCTTTAGCAGTTGGGGCTCGAAAGTAATTTCGATCTTTTTACGCTCTCCTTTGAATAAGGTAAAATAATTGTCACTCATCAGCGCCGGGAGCAGCCGCTCCCCATCGCTCGCCCTGACGGCCTGTACCCTGACGGCAAAAGCTACAGGAGCGGAAGGATTCGTTACCATTACTTCGATGACGTCCTTCCCATCTTTGTTGATCAGCCTGGAGCTCGACTGCAGCCTGGCGGGAGGCAGGCTGTTCAATGCTGTATTGTCGGCGAACTTGTTGCTCCTCCAATAAAAATTATCCGATAACAACCGCCCCTGCCCATCTTTCAACAAAAGTCGGATAAAATGTACATCGGAAAGCGCTGATTTTTTCCCGCTGTATACCTCCATATCATATAGCGAATAACCATAGGCGGTTGCCCGCTGGAGCCCCAGCATGCGGACATAACGTGTTTTTACAGGCGGAAATGAGACCTGCTCGACACCACCTTTCCCCTGATCGGTACTATAAACATCCGTCCAATGCTCCGCATCATCCGACACCTGTAATTTATACTTGCTGGCATAGGCGGTCTCCCAGTTGAGCGACACAGTGCTAACCATCTGCCGTTCGCCCAGGTCCACATAGACCCACTCATCATCCGAATACCGGCTGCTCCACCTTGATCCGCTGCTGCCGTCGGCAACAGCCATGGCATCCGGCGCCTCGACAGCACCCGAGGAGGCAAAAGCTTTTTTCTTATACGCCAGGTTGTCGGTGCTGAAATTGATATCAAAACACCAGGCGGCGGTATCCGGCGCCACGTCGACAGTCGCTGTCCTGCCATACCGTGCTACCGGCTTTCCATCCAGCTGGTAAATGATCGCCTCCGCCCTCAATCCTTCCAGCTTCTCCAGCGTTGTATTGATCACTTTCACCGAATTGTCGGCATAGCTCCATTGGATATGTACAGGCTCGCAGGCCTTCTTGACACCCCAATAGGCCCCCGTCAGATCATAGTAATAGTCGTATGTCTGCCAGACAAAAGAGGGATAAGCCGGTTGACTCATCCAGGTCATGACCCCCGATGCATCATCCCAGATGTGATGTTGCCACCCCTCATAAAGCGCCTTGTTGGTCTCGATATTCACAAGCTGGGCTTTACGGCAATAGTCTTCGATCCCCGTAGCCTTTCCATAGCCTTTATTGATGGCGTCGGAGTATCGGTCCGGACCGGCATTCGCTGCAGACTTTCCAAAAAAATGTTTGTCCCACATGTCGTTCTTCGGCCACGCCAAACTATCCGGTATAAATTTCTTAAAACTTTCATAGGTCGTAAACACAGCCGTGCCTATCTCAGTCCTGAATCCCCAGCCCGGGTTGCCGCCAAATCCGCCGGGGTATTTGGTAAAATACCAGGTCGGATGGAAATTCGTCCATGGGCCGCTGCCCGTCAATGCATCCGCATGCGAATTGGGCTGGTAAAGACGGTCGCCCGCATCGAAAGTACTTACATCCTCGCGAAGCCAGCCGTTCAGCGGTGGCAAAGGATACCCTTCATTATCTCCACACCACACAGCTATCGAAGGATGATTGCGCAGCCGTTTTATCTTTTCAACCGCGTTCTTATTAAAGGCAAAAACATCGTCAGGCAGATTCGGATGAGAGTTGAGCCAGAAATCATCCCAGACCATGATACCATACTTATCACAGGCGTCATAGAACTCCTCATCCGTGACAGACCCGATCCAGTTGCGGATCATATTCAGGTGCATCTCCCGGTGCAGCAGCACCTTCCAGTCGTATTCCGCGCCACGGCATCGCAGCAGATATTCGCTCATTCCCCAGTTGCCGCCGCGGATAAAGATGCGCCGGCCATTGACCTTGATATGCAGCACCCCGCCTGCCGTGTCATAGCTGTATTTACGGATACCGAAAGGGATTATCCGGCTGTCGGACAGACCGCTCTCCGTCGAATTAAGAACCGTCCGGTTGAACATACGCCTGTCTGTCGAATATTTTATCGTACACCTGTACATATGTGGCGCCCCATATCCGTTGGGCCACCAAAGCTGCGGGTCCTTAACGGTCAGTTGGGGATATTTGCCCGCGTCAAAGGAAAGCTCAGCATTCTCTCCGGGCTGCAGCCGGATATTGCGCGTCAGAACAATATTCCCCGGCTGGATAGTACAGGACAGTACACCCGAGTCGGCAACCCCGCTGAGGTTGCTCAAGCCCAGGCTCAGCGACAGCACGGCCTGGGACGGGGACGGCAGATCAGTGCGTATCCACGGGTCATTGATAACAACCCCGCCGGTGACAGATAAATACACATCGCTCACGATGCCCTGCAACAGCCCCGGCACCGAAGGCATCCAGTCCCAGCTGTCGCTGGAGATATAGGTCGGGCTCGCATGATTGGCAATAGGTCTGCCCGGCCAGGAAACGAGCACAGTCAGAACATTCTTTCCTGAAGGCGCCAGCAACGAAGTGATATCAAAATCTCCCCTTTCCATAAAACCATCCAGCAAACCCAGCCGTACGCCATTCAAAAAGATCTCGCCTTTCCGGTTGATCCCCGAAAAATGGAGCAGGCATCGCCTGCCACCGCTGACCTCCGGAGAAACGAATTCCGTCTTGTACAGGAAATTCCTGTCGTATTTATGATGATCTGCCTTATAGATATTGTCTCCATAGTTAGGGTCTTTTTCCAGACCCGCCTGAACATAAGAAGTAAAGACAGTACCCGGTACCACTGCATCGATCCACCCGCCAGCCGAACTATCCACTGGACGAAGCTTCCAATTGGAGAGATCGATCCTCGTCTGCGCCGTCGCCGAAAGGGCGAACATCATGATCAGTCCGCCAAAAAATTTATTAAACAACATCATTTTGTAAGCGAAAAAGGTTTATCAAAATCCAAAACACCCCGGTCATATGCCGGTTGGGAGCTCATCTCAAACCGCAGCACACCTCCACGAACAATATCTGCGTGGCTGATCCAATTATGCGTGTACGACACACCATTCAACGTCGCCCGGCGGATATAGACGTTCTTTTTATTATTCCCTACCGCCTCGATAACAAATTTCTTTCCATTCTCCAGCGTGAGGGTCACCTTGGGGAATACAGGACTGCCGATGACATACTGGTCCGTGCCCGGAGTGACGGAATAAATGCCCATCGCGCTGAGGACATACCACGAAGACATTCCACCCTGGTCTTCATCACCGGGAAAACCTTTTTCCGTGGCATTGTAAAGCTTGTCCATCACTTCCCGCACATGGAACTGTGCCTTCCAGGGCTGCCGCGCGTAGTTATACAGGTAGATCATATGCTGGATAGGCTGGTTGCCATGCGCATACTGTCCCATACCCGCCAGCTGCATTTCTTTCATTTCATGGATGACATTACCATAGGTCCCGACCTTGATGGTATTGGGCAGGGAAAAGACAGAGTCCATCTTCTTCACAAATTTTTTTTCACCCCCCATCAGATGGATCAATCCCTCCACATCGTGAAAAACAGACCAGGTGTAATGCCAGGCATTGCCTTCAGTATAGGGACCGCCCCAATCCATCGGATCGAAGTCCGGCGTCCACCGGCCATCGGTCTGACGGCCGCGCATAAACCCGGACACAGGATCATAGACATTCCGGTAATTGTACATCTGCCGGTTAAACACGCCTGCATAAAAGGGACGGCCCGTGACGGTCGCCAGTTGGTACCCACAGAAATCATCATAGGCATATTCCAGCGTCTGCGCCGTAGATCCCTGCGATTCAGGATACGGTACATAACCCAGCTGAAAATATTCTTTCCATCCCTGCCGGCCATTAGCTCCCCCCCACGGACCCTTATTGGTGGCTTCATGATAATAGGCGGCGAGTGCAGAGTCCGGGTTAAAAGTCCGTATCCCCTTTACCCAGGCATCGGTCAGCAGCGATATGGCATGATTGCCGAGCATACCGCCCGTTTCACTGGGAAATGACCAGGCAGGAAGCCAGCCGCATTGTTGTTGTGCCGCCAGCAACGCCTGCATATACCGCCCTTCCATAGTCGGATGCAAAATAGTGTTCAGCGGAAATTGCGATCGGAACGTGTCCCAGAGTCCGTTATCAGTATACATATAACCTTCATGTATCTTCCCATCATAAGGACTGTAATAATAAGGCTTCCCATCCCCATCATACTCGAAGAACTGATGTGAAAACAGGTTTGCACGGAACAAACAGGAATAAAAGGTCGCCCGCTGTTCTTCCGTACCCCCTTCCACAAGTACCCGGTGAAAAAGCTCATTCCAGGTCTTGTAGGCCGCCTGACGGGTCTCATCAAAAGAAAGAGCGTCCCCCAATTCACGACGCAGCGTCACCATGGCCTGCTCAGGGCTAATATAAGAAGAAGCTATCCTCACCTGCACCACCGCCCCCTTCGCAAACTGCAGCCAGGCCCCGGCGCCTTTTCCTTCCCGAAGAACACTATCCCGTTGAATGGTGCTGTTTTCATTCTCCCAGGTCCCATAGGTCACAAAAGGCTGATCGAACTCCAACACAAAAAAGCTCTTAAAATTACTCGGCGCCCACCGGGCATTATCAACCCAACCCGTAATCCTTCGCTCAGCGGGAAAGATATGCACGCCACTCAGTTTTGTATAACCGTCGAGCACAAGATAGCCGTCACCAGAGGCCGGAAAGCTGAACCGCATATGAGCGCCCCTTTCCGTTGGCGATATTTCCGTGCTAACCCCATCATTAAACGTTACCCTATAATAATCCGGCCTGCCCAGCTCATGCCGATGATCAAAAACCGCCGCCCGCTTGTTCTCATCAACCACCAGCTCTCCCGTCTCGGGCATGAGCGTAAACACCGCATAGTCGTTTACCCAGGGACTGCACTGGTGCGTCTGTCCAAAACCCCTGATCGTACTCGCGCTATACTGGTATTTCCAGCCATCTCCGTTCTTGCCGGTCTGCGCACTCCACGCATTCATGCCGAAAGGCATTGCCGTCGTCGGATAGGTATTGCCGTAGCTAAGTCCAAAGTCCGACTGGGTCCCCTGCAGGGTATTGGCATACTTTACGAGATCCTCTTCCACCCCCCAGCTTTTATTGGGCTCCGCACCCATCTCCAGTTCCAGCACACCCCCAGCTACGATATCCGCATGATCCAGCCAACACTTACCATAGGGCTGACCATTCAGCCAGGCCCGTCGTATATAAATATTCTGAGAAGAATTATTTTTGGCAACAATAGTAAAGGTCTTTCCCGTAGCATAACGGGGATCCAATGCCACCACTATCTTCGAAAACACCGGGCTGGTGATCTCGTATCGTGTGTCTCCGGGGCATACAGGATGGATACCCGCTGCCGCCAGCACATACCAGGCCGACATTTGGCCCACATCCTCATTCCCTACCAGCCCTTCCACGCTATTGTGATAAGCCTGGGCACAAATTTTCCGGGTCCACTGCTGTGTCAGCCAGGGGGCGTCGAGCCGGTTGAATAGGAACGGTACATGATGCACAGGCTCGTTCGCATGGTTGTAATAGTCATTCCATAACATATTTCCCGGCGTACTTTGAAAGAAATGCAGCAGGTCGGCAACCACGCTGTCCCTGCCACCCATAAGACGGACCATGCCCGGGATATCATGCGGTACGAACCATCCCTGCTGGTAGGGATTGCTCTCTACAGTACCGTAGAACTGCTTTAGTCTTCCTTCCGCCGGCCACTCCTCCCAGGATCCGTCCTCTTTTTTTGGACGAAACCAATGCCTGGAATTATCGAAAATATTTCGATAGCTCTCCGCCCTCCGCGCATAAAGGGTTTCATCATCCTTCTTCCCCAGCCAGCCGGCCAGCCGTGACAGACACCACTCTGAATAAGCATTCTCCAGCGTATTCGAAATGACAAAGGGAGAATTGCCGTATGAATTACTACGACGGTCATCAGGTTCGCATATATAGGACCAGCCTCTTTTCCCATTGCCATACCGCTCACAGGTGTTACGTGCATAATCATAGGCCTTGCCGATGTCATATCCGCGTATACCTTTCGCATAGGCGTCAGCCAGAACAGAAACGGCAGGGTTGCCGATCATACATCCGGAGTAGGCATTCATCAGCTCCCAACGTTCGAAATAATGCTTGCCCGACTCCTCCGCCAGGTCGGTCAGCGACAACAACAGATCATCCACCACCCCCGGGTTAAGAATGGTCTGTAAAGGCATCTGGCTCCGGAAGACATCCCATCCGCTGAACACCGTCCGCCGCGTCCGCGCCCTGTCACGCATCTTTCCATCTCCACTGGCATCACCACCATTCATCTTTCCATCTCCCGTCCGCGCTCCCTCATGCATCTTCCCCCCGCCATGGATCTTCCCATCTCCCCCCGGATAGCTGCCATCCACATCGGAAAAGATCCGGGGATCGATCATCGTATGATACAACGCAGTATAGAATATCGTTTTCTCATTTTCGCTTCCTCCTTCTACGTGTACCTTCCCCAGGGCATTATTCCACAACCTCCTCGCCTTCTCATGCACTCCATCAAAATCCCATCCGGGTATCTCTGTCCCGAGATTCATCTTCGCATGCTCCATATCGGTAAAAGATATACCCGTCTTCATCAGCACCTGCTCATCCGCTGCAGTCCCGAACTCCGTAAAGAACCCCAGGTGCTTTCCTTGTTGCTCCCGCGTTTGCATCGTAACAGCCGCTGCAGCCACCCGCTCCTGGTACCGGGGACTTCCAACATCATCCCGCTTGCGGCCCCAATCTTCCGGTATATCCGCGCTCCAGACACCATACTTCTTCAATGGTTTGCTGAACTGCGCATAAAAGTAGACGGTATAGTCGGCATGCCCTTCCCCATTGCCCCAGCCGCCGCCATCCGGCGTACATTTCATCCAGCCCATGATCGTATGGTCATCCACCACCCGGACATACTGGAGCGTGGAAGTTCCTCCCACCCGGCGGGCAAGATCGATCTGGATCCGGCTCCTGCCATTGGCAGGAAAAGTAAACCGCATGATACCGCTATGCGGCGCCGCCGTCATCTCCGCCCTTATATTGTACTTTGACAGACCCACCCGATAATAACCGGCACTGGAAAACTCAGACTTCTTGTCAAACGCTGAGCGATATCCCTCCTCTTCATGATCCCACCTGCCTGCCGCAGTCCGCAAAGCCCCTGTCGTAGGCATCACCAGGAAATTGCCCAGGTCTCCATACCAGCCGATGCCGCTCAGCTGCGTAAACGCAAAACCTTCGATGGATTTATGCTCATAGCTATAGCCGGACCCGTTATCTCCACCGGTGATCGTATTGGGGCTCACCTGCACCATGCCAAAAGGCGTGGCGGCGCCAGGAAAGGTCTTGCCGAGACCATGTATCGCCCCGGCCTTCGAGACACTGGTGCTGGCGCCTATGAATGGATTGACATAGTCCGCCGGCTGATGAGCCGGCGGCCGGCCGGGACCGGCGCCAACATGAGCACCGACACCGGCATGGGCACCGGCACCAACATAAGCACCCCCACCGGCATCGGCGCCGGCGCTGGATAAGGTAGCTGACAAAAGGCAACAGATCGACATGAAAAGTGGTCTCATTTTTATCATCATAAATAACCGTTTGTTACAAACCCACCTGCAACCCTACACTGACGACACGTTGGGCCAGATAGGCATCCCCCGCCGTATTCGACTGCACCTCGGGGTCCTGCTGGTACTTCTTGCTGACATTGCTCCACGTCAGCAGGTTGTAGGCAGTGAGATACAGCCTTCCGTTATTGAAGTGCAAAGGCAGCATCTTCCTGGGAAGGATATAGCTGACCTCTACTGTCTTCATACGGATATAATGCGCATTGATAAGCCAGAAGTTCGAATTGTACGCGGCCGGGCTGTTGATGGTCGTCGGGTTGCTGGTAAGCCGGGGGAACTGCGCCGATGCGGCCGTAGCAGGCGTCCACCGCGCCTCATGAATGGGCTGGAACTGTCCCTGGAAAGGCTCGATGGCATTTCCCGACAATCCGAGACTGTAACCGAACGCACCCTGGAAGGTAACGCTTACATCCAGTCCCTTATACCCGACCTTCAGCGGCAGCCCCACCGTAGTGCTGGGCAGGTTCGGCAACCCGATGGCCGTCATGTCATTCTGATCGATGATACCGTCGCCATTCACATCCTTGTATTTCAGGTCTCCCGCCTGCACGGTATAGCCCATCGGCTTGGCCACCTTGGGGTCGGTAACGTCCGACGGACTGTAATATCCCGCCCACGTATAGCCAAATGGCTGCTTGATAGGATGCCCGGTCGCCGCCAGCCAGGGGTACCGCGGTGCAGCTTCCGCCATGTAAAGGATCTTGTTCTGCGCATAGGTGAAGACGATACCGGCGCTGTAACGCACCTCTCCCACCTTGTCCTGCCAGTTGATCGTACCTTCCACTCCCCTGTTGACAGTAATACCCACATTGCCGGGAGACAACCCGATCCCTAGCATCAGCGGGATATCCAGCCGGGACACCAGCTGGTCATACCGGCGCTCGTGGAAATAATCGGCCTGGAAGGTCAGCTTATCATCGAATACATTCATATCCAATCCCACGTCATACTTCTTTGCTTTTTCCCACGTAACATTGTTATTCCCCAACGCTCCTTCATAAACGGTGTGTACAGGCTGTGCGCTCTGACCGAAACTATAATCCTGCCCCTGAACATACACCTGGTTGTACAGGTACTGGCCCCCCAACGCCACATCGCTGCCCACTAACCCGTAAGTGGCCCGCAGCTTGAAGAGGCTGGCGGCAGGGAAGATCTTTCCAAAAAACTTTTCTTTCGCCAGGTTCCACCCGATCCCTACGGCTGGGAAAAAGCCATTCCGGTGATTGGCCTGAAATCTGTCGCTGCCATTGATGGCGCCGTTGAAATCTATCAGGTATTTTTGCTGGTAATCATACCCCAGCTTCAGCGAATAACCCCTGAATTTATGCGGGACATCCGCAGTGACGGGAAAAATGCCGGTAACATCTTTATCAACCCGGAAGCTCTCCTGGTTCCACAACAACAGCCCGGAGACATGATGGGCGGCGAAGACACGCTCATAGTTCAGGTATATCTGGACATTGGTCCGCTGGTTGTCGATGTCGGTGCTTCCCAGCGTCCGGTAAGTGCCATAGGTATAACCGCCCGTGTTCACACCCGTATTCAGATGATAGGTGCTGTCCGTCGGATCGAAATGGTACGAAGGCGGCGTCGGTCTGAACAGCGTCAGCGTATTCTGCTGCACACTGGCATAAGCCACCCGGCCGATGAGGGAAAGCCCCCGTGTAATATCATCCAGCTTCTCCGTAAAAGCCAGCAAAACATTGAAATCCGTCCGCCGGTTACGGCTATATCCCTGCGTGGCCAGCCGCGCATTAAGGGTGGGCATCTGGTCCTGCGTATCGAACGCATACGCCCACGTTCCGTTGGGATTGACAAAAGGTGCGGAATAAGGATGTATCCGGGAAAAATTATAGATCTCCCCGATGGCATTCGTGGCAAAAGGTTGATTGATGTCGCCAAATCGGGCGGTGCCATCCAGCCGCAGGCTGAGATTCCTCGTCGCCTGTATATCCAGGTTCGTACGGACATTATATCGCCTGTAGAAGTAGTTGCTGTTGACGCCATCCGAATTCGTGGAAAAATTCCGGATGGTCCCATCCTGGGTAAACGCCCCGCCGGAAATAAAATACTTCACCGCCTGCGACCCGCCGGAAATGTCCAGGTTGGCATTCGCCTGCAGCGAATAAGGATTCATGATCGCCTTGTACCAGTTGACATTGGGATGACCATAAGGGTCCTTGCCGCTTTTGAAAAGGTCCAGGTCCGTCTGGCTGAAGCGGGGATTGATCCCATCATTGGCATAAGCCTCATTGACGAGCACCGCCGTGTGATACGAGTCGAGGAACTTCGGTGTCCTCACAGGCGACTGCCCCCCCAGCTCCCCCCGCACATTGAAATGAGGCTTGCCCGCCGCACCCCGCCGGGTGGTAACCACCAGCACACCATTGGCGCCCTTGATGCCGTAGATGGCCGTAGTAGACGCGTCCTTCAGGATGGTAATGCTCTGGATCTCGTTCACATTGATCTGCGACAGCTGCTCATACGTATATTCGATGTCATCCACCACTATCAGCGGCTTGTTCCCATCCGGGTTCAACGAGCTGACACCCCGGATAAAGAAATCGGAAGCATCCCTTCCGGGCTGACCGCTCCGCTGCACGGTGATAAAACCCGGCATCTTGCCCGACAAAGCATTCTGCACACTGCTGGTAGGTATATCCCTGATCTCATCCGCATTGATCATGCTGACGGCGCCCGTATTCGTAATACGCTTCTTTTTCCCAAAACCTACGACGATTGCCTCATCCATGCCCGCTGCGGACTGCTGCATCACCACCTCTACCTCCTTCACCTCCTTCCTCACAGCGACTTCCTGCTTCTGATAATTGAGATAACTTACGATCAGGGTATTGCTGCCGCCCCGGAGAACGATACGGAACCTCCCCCGCTCATCGGCTGCCGCCGCATTGGCAGGCTGTCCCTTTTCGGTAACGGTAGCGCCGGCCAAAGGACCATTGGCGTCCTTCACAATGCCCGTCACTACCCTTTGCTGCGCTTGTCCCCACACCAGCGCCGGCAGCAGAAAAACCAGCGCGAGGAGGGATGTCAATATTTTCTTCATAGCTGAAATAATTAAGTGTTAGTTTTTACCTCACCACAATGGATTTTGCTTCATCCGCGGATTCCTCACCACCTCGTTATACGGAATGGGATAGAAATACATCTGCGGGTCCCGGAACTTCGTCGCCAGCACGGAGATGGGGTTATAGAACAGCTGCCCGCTGCTGGACAGCTGGATATCCATTCCTCTCAATGGCGCGGCATTGTACACATCCGCCGCGATCTTCCAGCGGCGCAGGTCCCAGTAACGATGCTCCTCGAACGCCAGCTCGATTCTCCGTTCATTACGGATGACGTCACGCATCTCGGTCTGCGTCATCCCCTGCTTCAATCCATAATTATTGTCCGGCCCGGGGAAAATACCCGCCCGCTGTCGCAAGGCATACAGCACATTGTATACGTCGGCGGTCGGCCCGGAAAATTCATTGGCAGCCTCCGCATAGGCCAATAGCACGCCGGCATACCGGAAGTGGATAAAGTCATGCACGGTATTGGAATAGGACGGCGGGTTCGAAGGAACACTCTCAAAGGCGCCCATGAACTTCCGCATATAATAACCGGTCTTTGTCTGCTGCACCGTACCGCCAGGCTTGTCAAGCCCCCCGTCATACGTTTGCACAGCCCTGTTCAGCCACAGGCTGGCGTTGTGAAAAACGGTCTGGTCAAACCGCGGGTCGCGGTGATCATACGGATGCTCCGGATCATAGCCGGACACGGGGTCGGTAATCGCATAACCACTGTCCGTCGGGTAAGCATCCACCAGGTTCTGTGTGGGACTGGTAATACCCTTGCCGCCCGCGGAAGTATAGCCGGCAGGCGCATTATTCTTCTCAACATCCATATTCGCCCCCACCTGCACCCAAAAAATGGTCTCGGTATTCGTCCCCACCGGCGCAGCCTGTGTGGTAAAGACATCCCTGAAAACAGGCATCAGCTTGTATTCGCCTCCATCGATGATCTCCTTCGCCGCATCCGCAGCCCGCTTCCAGCGGTTGATATCGTAGGAAGTATAGCCGGTAAGGGGATTGCCGTTGTCGATATTGCCGCCATTGTACAAAGGGCTGGCGGCAAACAGCAATACCTCGGCTTTCAGGGCCATCGCAGCTCCCCGCGTGATACGCCCGTAAGTGCTTACGTTCACCATAGCCGCAGTCCGGAGACTGTCCTTGATATTATCGCATTCGCTGACGATATAGTTGACACACTCCTCAAAAGTATTGCGGGGCAGCTGCGCATTGTCCGTCAGCTGCCGGATGGTATCTCCCAGCAATGGCACACCGCCATACCTTTTCAGCAACCCGAAATACAACCACGCCCTTAAGAACCGGGCCTCGCTGCGATAAGCGCTCCGGGCTGACTGTCCATTCGGCAGCTTTTCCAGCATGGGCACCTGGTTGATGTTGACGATAAAGACGGTCGCGCTGCGGATGTTGGCATAATTGCTCACCCAGTCGTCATCGGCATTGGTATTGGTGGAAGTATAAGCCCCCGTCGCCATCGCTTGTACGGCGGGCAGACCGCTGGCGGAAGAGACGGCATCGTCACTGGCCGCATCCAGGTAGTTGCCGCCGATACGGTTGTGCCCGTTGGGCAACGACTGCAGATAAGTGTTGAGCAGATAGACCATCGCATTCTTACCCAGCGAATCCCGGGGGTCGAAGGCAAGATCAGGGGTCACCTGCTGTCCCAGCGGTACGCTCTCGTAGTTCTTGCTGCAGGAGCTGACCACACCCACGACAAACATGAACACGATCAATTGATATATACGATTCATAACAGCAGATTTAAAGTTTTACGGTAATACCCGTGTTGATCACCTTTTGAATGGGATAGGAAGGGAGGGACACCTCGGGATCGACACCCTTGTACGCGGCATGCGTCCACAGGTTCTGCGCATTGGCGAAGATCTTCACCCCTCTCAGCTTTATCTTCTTTACCCAGTTATACGGCAGATTGTAAGCCAGCGAAACATTCTTTATCCGCCAGTAATCCCCGTTCCGCAGAAAAAAAGAAGTGGACATAAAACCGGGACTGAAATTATACCCATTGTATCCGGACGTCAGCCGGGGATAAGTAGCCGTGGCCGCCGCCTCGGGTATCCATCGCGCCAGCGCCTGTTGATAAGCCTGCGAATAACCGTTGTTCTGCCCGATAAAACCCGCATCCACATAACTGTTGTTCACATATTCCTCCCGTTGCATGGCTCCCTGCACAAGCACACTGGCCTCGATGCCTTTGAAGTCCGCACCCACGGTAAGCCCGTACCAGATCACAGGACGCTGTCTCCCGATGGGCGCTGCATCGAACTGGTCGATCACCCCGTCATGGTTCAGGTCCTTGTACTTCACATCGCCCGCCTGTGGTGTAAATCCGGTGATGGTAGGCGCCGCAGCGGCATCGGCGGCCGTCTGGAAAAGACCGTCGGCGATGAGACCGAACCGCTGTCCCACGGGGTGACCGGTATGCTTGTTCCACTCATATTTTTGATACTGCTCATCCATGAAGACGACACGCGACTGCTGCAGGGAAGCATTCCCCGTAAAAAAATAGTTCAGGTCGCCCACACGGTCCTGGTAAGTCAGGTTGAGCTCGCCGCCCTCGAACAGATTGATGCCGATATTCTCCGCGGGATACTGCAATCCCATGAGCGCAACGGCGCTGCCTCGCTGCTGCATGACGTCGAAATACCGTTCATGATAATAGTCGGCGGTCAGCTGCAGGCGGTTATCCAGCACCGATACATCCAGCCCGAGGTCCAGCTTGTCGGCCTTCTCCCAGGTGGCATTCACATTCGCCAGGAACTGGTTGCCATTGGTCCCCTGCTCCGCAAGACCACCCCCATTGGGATAATTGTTGCCAATACCATAGGTACCCGCAATGCCCTGGTAATGCTGACGCCAGATGAAATAACCGTAATTGTCCACGTTCGCATTGCCCGTACGGCCATACGTGGCACGCAGCTTCAGCTTGTTAAGCCAGGCCTCGCCGCTGAGAAATCCTTCTTTGGCGATATTCCATCCCACACCGCCGGCATAGAACCAGCCATATTGATGACCGGGCGCATAACGGTCATACCCGCTATAGGTGCCTGCCCCTTCGATAAAATATTTTTGCTGGTAATCATAGCTGCCTTTCGCCGCATAATTGGTCAGCGCCGAAGGAATGTCATAGTTCAGCAGTATCTTCTTCTGGTCGAATAACAACATCCCGCTGACATGATGATCGCCATAGTTATGGTCCCAGCCGGTGGAAAGCTGTACGAAGCGGTAGCGGCCCCACGACGTGCCTATAAAAGCAGGCACCAGGTTTACCACCTGGCCATATTGATTGTACGCCGTATCACCCGCTCCCCTGATCACCTGCTGGAAGACGGGAGCCTGCATGCTACGGGTGATCAGACCCGACTCGCTGACGGAGACATTGCCTTTCGCCTTTAGCCACAAACCCTTCACCCACCGGTCAAATCTATACGACAGATCCAGGTTCACCATGACATCCCTCGTATGATCCGTTTGATAACCCGAGCCTGTCACCTGCGAAAGAAGGTTTTGGGTATAATTCGTGTTCCCTCCGAATGACCCATTGGCGTTATAGATGGGATAGGCGTTATTGGGAGTGGTCAACAGTCCATTGAGGATGGTGCTGATGCCCACTCCCGGCTGATTGCCGTCCTGCAGACGGCCGAACAGCTGTAAACCCAGGGTAAAGTATTTATTGACGTCGATATCGATCTTTGAATTCAGCGTATACCGCTTGACATCCGCATTCGTATTGTAGGAATTCGTGGGCGAGGTGACGAACATGCCCTGCTGGTTCATATAATTCAACGCAACGAGATAACGGGCAACACCGCTGCCGCCCGCGACATTGAGGTTATAGCGCGTCAGCAGGCGATCGTTCTTCAGGATCGTGTTGTACCAGTTCACATCCGGATGACCGATGGGATCCGTGTGGTTCCGGTACGCATTGAAATCTGCGGCTGTATACGCTGGCGACTTGCCATCGTTGAGCAATGCTTCATTCAACAGGTAGGCATACTGATAGGCGGGTAGGGGCGTAGGCAGCCCCAGCGGTCTCTGCACCCCTGTCTCGGCCGTAAAGGCCACGCGGGGCGGACCGGACTGTGGCCGCTGCGTCGTAACGACCAGGGCGCCGCGGCTGCTGTTCTGACCCAGCAAAATATTCGATAACGCATCCTTCAGAATAGACACGGACTCGATATTCTCAGGGTCCAGCTCGTAAAATTCCCGCTGCACGCCATCGATGACGGCAATAGGGCTTTGACCAAAACTACCTCCATGCCCGCGAAGCTGAATGTTGAACTCGGTGTTGTCGTTCAATCCGGCCCCATTGGCATTGATGGGAATATCTCCCACAAAGATATCATGGTCTGTGAGCGACGCGCTCAACGGCGTACGAAAACCGCTGTACTGCTGGACGCTCAGCCCGGCAAGCCGGCCAGGCAACGCATAAAGATAGGAAGGGGCCGGAGTAGTGCCGAGGAGTCGGGTAGTCGCCATCGATCCCAAAAAGCGGTTGGCATCCTCCTGTCCATATAATACATCCAGCCGCTCAGGCTTCATCAACGAAAGAAGAATGGTATCCCCCGTCGGCACATCCTTCATTTGTTTTTCCTGCAGAGGCCGGGCAGCCAGGGCAAGCGTAGGCTTCAACCCGGCCTGTACCTTCCACTCGCGCACATCGAACCGGGGATGCTCGAACACCAGCACGCTGCCCGCCGCAGCATCGATATGGAACCCCCCATCGGCATTCGTGAATGAAATAGCCTTCCCCCCCTTGATGGACACACTGACACCAGCCAGCGGATGTCCATAATCATCCAGCACAGTACCCGTTACAGCAGGCGCCTGCCCAAAGCCGCTGATCACCGCCAGCAACAGGCACCACCCAATGATCATTTTATAATACATAAAAGCTTTCTTTAAGAGTTAGTTATTGGCATTTAAAAGTATAGGGGAAGGGGTCAGCTCCGCCGCCATATCCCACCTTTATAGTCCCTGTTGCATCCGTAAAATAATAAGCCAGCCGGACGAGGTGCTGCTCTTCATTCAGATGGAAAAGCCCCCGGGGCCAGATATCCTTACGCCATCTGTTCAAACCAAGCGGTTCCATCTTCGTGTCGGCAGTCTGGCTACAGACAGTCAGGCTGTCCCCGCTGGTGAGATACCCTTTTACACAGAGATAAACTTCGGATGCATTGTCCAGCGCCGTTGGCGCAACCCCTCCGTCAAAGGAAACAGTGACGATATCGTTGTCCAGCGATGTGCGGGGATCCACCACCGCCAGCTGCGGGTTACAGAAATCTATCAGGTCGCCTTCCCCGTTGACCCGGAAACAACCGGGGAAAAAGGAAGAATAATATTGAGGATCGCTAAGACCGTCGGAGCTGTTGGCCACGCAGTAACCCAGCTTGAATTGCAGATTGTCGACACTGGTCTTCATCCTGATACTGACAGTGACCGTATAGGTCTTGTTGCCGACAACACTGTATGCCGAGTTGGAATAAAAAGCCACCCATTCATACTCGTTCAACAGGTTGCCCCCATTGCCGATCTTTTGCGTCAGATAGGTCGGCCAGTCCAGCCCATTCCCATTGGGCGCAGACGTTCCCGCCGGTATCACCGTCATAGGCTGATCCCCGGACGTAAGATCGCTGGTAAACGTGATCACCCCATTCTGCGCAACTTTCCAAACCTTCGGTACAAGCACAGCAACCATGAATTTGGCGGTCCGCACATCGTTGGTGTTGATGGTGACATGCAATGTCACAGGCAATATATCGCCCCCGTTGACACTGGCCGGCTGATCGATGCTGTCGATGGTGATGCTGCACCCGGCGATCACCAGCAGCAGGATAATACCAGGGATCTTCCACCAGTAGCTGGGGTGCCTTTTAAAATATTTTTTTATCTTTTTCATGTTAGTCTTGGTTTTAGTTCACTTTCTGCAGCGTATACTGGTAGCTGTTGGCCGTACAGCCGGGACTAAAAGTGATGATGATATTACGTCGCCCGCCCGTGACAGGATACAGCAGGGGGCTATGGGCCGTACTGTCGGGGATCGTGAACGACAGGTAAAAAGGATATTGCGGGTCGTCAAAAGCCCATTTTCCATTCTTGCTGACGATGAAAGGCAGCAGGCTGTCGATCGTATAGGTGCTGTCCGAAAAATGGATCCTGAATTTCGAAAAGTCAAACCTCGCGGTGAGGTCGGTCCCGTTCCGGGTAGCCTTGATCACTTGCCAGCTGCCCTTGATATCCTTTATTGGCTCCGAAGGCACAGCCAGCCGCTCAGGCTTACAGGCAAACAGCAATGTCATCAGCAATAAACATTGCAGGTGGAATATCTTCTTCATAATTAATAGAGGGGGTTTTGCTGCAGCTCCGGCGACTTGGCGATCTCCCAGAACGGGATGGGCCAGAGATACATGGCTTTATTGAAATTATGCTTCCGGACATTGAATGGCTTGTATACGACCGTGGCGCTCCGGTCTACCTCCATCCCATGCATTTGCTGGTTGTCCGTCTGCTCGGCTATCAGCCAGCGCCGCACGTCAAAGAACCGGAAACCCTCATACGCCAGCTCGATCCTCCGCTCATTGCGGATCAACTGGCGCATATCCTCCTGCGTTAAGCCGGGCGTCAGCTGGAAAGGCCGCAGACCCGCCCGCTCACGGATAGCCTCGACAGCCTGATAGACCTCCGGCGCGGGCCCCGATACTTCGTTTAACGCTTCTGCATAGTTGAGAAGGATCTCCGCATAACGCATCAGGGGCAGACACCGGGTAGTGGTGCCCAGGCTGTTGTTTATCAGTGTGGGGTCCATCATCTTGTAGATGTACAGACCGGTCGGCGTGCCCTTGTAGACGGCATCGCCGCTGGCAGCCACGGGCGGATTGACGCTGGTATTCATATACAGCAGCACCGGAGATGGCTGGTTGGCGCCAAATATGGGTCGCAGCGTAGAGTCGTGTATGATCGTATAATCCAGCCGGGGATCGCGGTTGTTGTAAGGATGATCCGGGTTATAACCGCTGGCCGGGTCCGTAATGGGAAGACCATTGCTCATGGGAAAAGCATCCACCATCTCCTGGTAAGCAAAGGCGCCCCCGCTGCCGCCACGGGAAGGCACATCCCAAAAAGACTCCAGGTACTTGTTCTCACCCATCATATGGGCGAATATGTATTCGGGATTGTTGGCCCGCTCGATAAATACATGCTGGAACCCATATCCCTTCTCGCCAGGCTTGGAAGTGCTGTCGACATAAAGATGATAGGCGTTGGAGGCAATGACAGCCCTGGCCGCATCCGCCGCCAGCTGCCAGCGATTGGGATCGCTGTCCGGATAAGCCACGATGGAATCCAGTCCCGCCGTGCCATGCGCCATCCCTCCATTATTGAACAACGGACTGGCGGCAAACAGCAGCACCCTCGACTTCAACGCCAGACAAGCACCCTTGCTTGCCCTCCCCCATTGCGACCCCACCTGCACCAGCGGAAGATCGGCAGCCGCCGCATCACACTCCGAAAGGATATAATTCACACACGCACGGAACGACGCCCGCTTTCCATTGATCTTGTCCGTGGCATTATACACCGTATCGCCGATCAATGGCACCCCGCCATAATGCTCCAGCATGATCGCATAAAACCAGGCCCGGAGGAACCTCGCCTCGGCCTTGGCCTGCACTTTCACGGCATCCGCCCACGGCACCCGGTACAAATTGCGCAACAGCTGGTTCACCGCCCTGATATTGCCATACGGGAGCGCCCACGCATCAGTAGGGACGACAGATGGATTGACAGTCCCCGTAGCAAACTGGATAAAGCCATTGGTGCTGGATGCATTGGGTCCTTCGGCCTCATCACACGCGGCTTCCAGCCCCGCGGCATAGCTCCCGCCAATAAACCGCTTGGGGTCGGCGGCAAAACCCACAGTCGTATAAATACCGTTTAAAAAGGACATGGCATTGCTGCTGTCCGTAAAAGTGGTCGTCTCATTCAGACTGGACGTCACGGTCTGGTCGAGAAAACCGGTCTTCGTGCACGCAGACGCAACCAATACCCACAGGCAAAGGAGATAGGGTAAAATTGTACAGGTTTTTAGACCCGTTTTTCGGAAAAAAAAGTTGGCAACACACGAAACAGAAAGGGTCGTCTGGGGTCTCTTTCCGGCAGATCCGCTAAAAGAACCACCCACAGGAAAACCCTTAGAAGACGTTATGACCGCGATAGGCGCGGATACATCCGGGGGAAAAGCCTCATAGGGAGGAGGTTGTCTTTTTATTCTCATATTCAAGCAATTAGATTGAAAAAATAGCAACGATTCTGCGCATTTATTTGCTATCTTGATAAGAAAGCAGGGTCGTTGTTGTCGATTTAAAAGTAGAAAGAAAACCGATGCTTCCAAGAATTTTACATATTTTTTTGACCTCAATAAATTTGTATATGTCAAAATAGTATCATGATTTCAATTTTTGGCATTTTCCTGGTCCTGGCCTTTGCCGCAGCCTATTTTACCTTTCGTTCGGAGTATAAAAGAACCCACCATTCTTATCAGTTGATGGATACTCTCTTATTGTACTGCGGACTGTTTGGTTTTGCAGGCGCCATCGGTTTTGCCTTTTTTGAAGATCCCCGGCACATTGGTTTTAACGGTCTCAACTTCTATGGCGCATTGATCACCGGCACACTCGTCTACCTGTATATCAATCATCGTCATGGTATCCGCCCGGCTATTGCCGCGGACATCGGCAGCCCCGGCATGATGCTGGCTTATGCCGTCGGAAGAATGGGCTGCCATCTCGCCGGCGACGGCGACTGGGGCATCGCCAACAAAAACCAGCGCCCATCCTGGCTACACTGGCTGCCCGACTGGGCCTGGGCCTCTCGCTATCCGCACAACAGCATCCACCAGGGTAGCTACATCCCCGGCTGTACAGGTAACTACTGCACAGAACTAACCATCCCGGTCTATCCCACCCCATTGTACGAATCGATCATCTGTTTTCTGCTGTTTCTTTTACTCTGGAAACTTCGCCGAACAATAAAAAAACCAGGCCGCCTCTTTGCAGTTTTTGCCCTCCTCAACGGCGCCGAGCGATTCCTCATCGAGTTTATCCGGGTCACCCCCCGCTATACGATCGGTGGGTGGAACGTAAGCCAGGCACAGCTTCTGGCCCTCGGCTGGATCATCGCCGGCCTCCTGACACTGTCCCTCTCAATACAAAAAAGATATCCCCGGAACTGATACTATTTTACCATCACGAAAAAACACAGTGACAAAAAAGTATTTAAAAAGTTAGCTAAATCGATTTTTGGGAATTACTTTAGTCTCATTCAGCTTGTCATCTATGAATCGGTACTTAGCTATCATCGGGGCTTTTATCTCCGGCATTCTCATCTATCTTGCCGCGCTGCACGCGGTCCCATTCCTGGTCTGGATAGCGCTGATACCCCTATTTTTATCTACTCATAACTGTTCATCCTTTCTCCCCGCCCTCGTCGCGGCCACCACTTTCTCCATCTTCGCCTTTGCCTGGATGATCCCCGGCGCCCGCGCTTTCACCGGCGCATCCACCGGCTATGGCATCATCATATTCGTAGTCTGCGTGGCAGCCTTTTCTTTCGGTTGCGCCACCCTGTTATGGTTTACCCCGCCGGCGCTCATCGCCCCTGTCTGGATACTGGCGGAAATGATCCTCCAACAGGCAGCGGAAAAAATGCCCTGGTTTCTCTTCCACATCGGTAATGGTCTTGCATCCAGCCTGTATGCCATACAGCCTATGTCAGTCATCGGCGTCGCAGGAGCCGGTTTTATCGTAATAGAGGTCAACTATCTCGCCGCTCTTGCCATACGCCGCCGCAGCTGGAAATACGCAGGAGCGCCGATGCTCCTCTTTATATGCTATATGACCTGGGGCTGGTGGCTACTACCCCCTGCTCCATCCGAAGCAAATTCATCCACCGGACAACATCCTTCATTCACCCTTTCCATACTCAGGGAGAACATCCCACCCGAGATCACATGGGATCAGGCCAATGGACCGCAGCTCGTACAACAACTGCTGCAGCAGGAAGACCGGTGTATTGCCGGACATCCTCAAATGATCCTTTGGGCCGAGTCCGCCATTCCCTGGACATACTCGCCGGACGATGACCTGGTGGGCGAGCTCCTGCGACATTCCCGTCCCCAATCCATCACCCATATCCTTGGTATGAATACTGCCATAACCGCCAACATTAATACCAACATACCCACCAAAATCAACACGAACATATCCACCGGCACGGCCATATCCACCGACACCAACCCAGCCGCATCCAACATATCCTCTGGCACCGACACAACTATATCCGCAAACGTTGTCCGAAACTCCGCCTACTGCCTGCTGCCGGATGGAAAGATCGCCGGGCGCTATGACAAAAGAAAACCCTTGCTTTTCATCGAGCAACCAGGCCCGGGCGGCTGGCTCATCCCTTTCTTTTCCTCCGGCGGCTATTCCGTCGAACCCGGGGACAACGACCTGCCCCTCACAACGCCCTATGGAAAAGCCGGCGTGCTCATCTGTAACGAATCGGCCCTGCCCAGCGCAGCAGCCTCCCGCGTGAGACAAGGCGCGCAATTTCTCCTGAACATGAGCAATGACGGATGGTTCCGCGACACCTGGCTCGTCGCGCAGCACTTTTACAACACCCGGCTTCGCGCGGTAGAGACACGAAAGGATATAGCCGTCAACAGCAACAACGGCTGGTCCGGATGCATCTACGCCTCAGGCCGGGTCGACCAGGCCGATCGAACCGGCCACGCTGACCAGGTCGATACGACAGCAACTGTATTCACGATCCATCCCAACAACGACCGCCCTATCGCCGTCCATTACCCGCTGCTTCCCGCTTATGTATGCCTTTTCTTTCTATTCACCATCATCATAAAAACAAAACGCTTATGAGATCGATCATCCTGTTTCTGCTGCTCATCACCAGCAGCCACCTATTCGCCAATTTCAGCCAGGCACATTGGCGCTGGCGCAAAGACAACGGATCCGAAAGACAAGCCACCGCGCTCGCGCCCCAGGACTTCCCATCCACGCAGCCCTTTGTCGTGGGGCAAGCCGGCCGTCTCCGGATAGAGATGTACAATAGCCTCGGCAACGATGAAAAAGGAACTATCACTCTTCAATACCAGTGTGGCAGCAATGGAACATGGACCACCATCTCAGACACCAGCGCCGGTCACCATTTCATCATGGCCGGCGTCAGCCCCTATGTCACCGACGGTCAGCTCACCACTGCCTCTCTCATCCGGGACGACGGCGCCGGCACTTTTTCCGGTGGACGATTCCTGGTCAGCACCTGGCATTTCACCGATACATTGAGATCCGGCGCCAAAAAAGAATACGAATGGTGCATCAAGCCGACCACCTCGGTCATCCTCGACTCGGTCTATCAATTCCGGCTGCAGTTCACAGGTACACAGGATGCCATGAACTACGGCTCTCCCCTGCCCGATATGATGTACAGACCGAACATCGCCATACCCGGTAATGCCGGTATCTACAAAGATTCCCTGGTGACTGGCTTCTTCGACAGGGACAGCGGCTGGATCGCCAGCGACGGCGCCTTTTCCATCCCCCTTTCCGACGGCAGGAACCTTTGGGCCATGAACGATAGCTATATCAATAACTTCGATACCGTGGCGGGTACCACCGGCTGTCTCTTCCAGGTCCGGAATTCCGCCCTGGTCCAACCTATGAACAATTGGAACTGGACAGCGACGACCACCCGCATCGGCAGTGGTCCGGGCATACCAAGCCTGTTCAAAAACAACACGAACGACAATTACCTGCTGTGGCCGATGGGTGGTTATCAGCATGGCGACACAGTCTATGTCTACAATGCCAATATCATGAACTCCAGCGGTGGGCTCGGTTTCACCAGTGGTGGTAACGACTTCCTCGGCAAAATGCTCATGCCCGGTCTGCAGGTGGTAGGCTTCGACTCACTCGGATACTTTGGAGGCGTCACCTTCGGACTCGGCTTCGACACCGACGAACCCGGGAATTATATCTATACCTGGGGAGTAAAAGGCGCATTTATCACCAGCAATATCGTCGTGGCGCGTTTTCCCAAAAGCAATCCCCGCGCCCACTGGCAATTTTGGAATGGTGCAGCCTGGGATACAACCGTCGCCAATATGGCCAATATCACCACCGGCGCCTCCAACGGGGCATATGTAGCGAAAGTGCGTAACAAATACGTCCTGGTCAGCACAGAATTCACCGTGTCCTGCGACGCCGGAACACGCATCTACGTCGCCACCAGCGACAGCATCACCGGTCCTTTCACCGACCGGAAGATCCTGTACACCATACCCGATAACGTACTGGGACATTCGCCTTTCTTTTACGCTCCTATCATCCATCCGGAATACATCAACGCAAACAACGAGATCCTCATCACCTACGACATCAACGGCTATAGCAACTGCGAACCGGCCTGTATCAACAACGGCTATAACCCTGACTATTACCGTCCCCGCGGTCTCCGCATTCCGCTGGCGCTCATCGACTCCGGCATCTATCAATTGCCTGCCGCTGCACCCCCTTCCCACGGCGGTGTTTTTGGCAAAGGCTGGCAGCTCCTCACCTACCCCAATCCCGCACATACTTCCTTTACCATCGGGATAAAAGACTGTCCGGAACACGAGGTGAACCTGCAGTTGCTGAGCCTGGCGGGCAAAATAATTTATCAGACCCGGCTGCCCATCACTGGCGCCTTTTGCAGCAAGACAGTCTACCTCCCCGGCAATATCTGTAAGGGACTTTATTTCCTGGTTGCCCAGGGCCAACGTTCAGTCCGGTTTGAAAAAATATTGGTGGAATAGCCGCCCTAAGGTGCGGCAATAGCATTAGCTTTGTCGCACCTTAAAAACATCCCATGAATTTTACAAAGCTGGTCCCCGAGCTCTATTACACCGACATCAGATCAGCGCTTAAAACATTTGTCGAATGCCTCGAATTCAACATTGGTCACGATGAATTAAGCTCCGATAACCCGTTCTGCGTAGTCGACAAAGATGGAATGAGCGTAATGCTTTTTCAAAACAAAGAATACGCGGAGAAATACAACCCCCTGTTCAGACTCGTGACTAATGATATTGAAGAGGTCTATAAAAAAGTAGCATCAACCTATCCTGAACTGTTGCATCCAAACCTCAGCAAAATAACTTTAAGACCATGGGGGGCAAAAGAATTCGCATTGCTGGATGGACAGATCGGTATTGTTGTCCAACAATGGTAAAGACATAAATATTATTCTTATGTTAAGCGATATCCTGGCAAACTTTTACGAGAGAGACATCCGTAAGCTGAATGAAGAGGTCAATCTGTTTAAAAATGAAGAAGACCTGTGGAGAACCCAGGGGGATGTGAAAAACTCAGCCGGCAATCTTGTATTACATATCATCGGAGGTACGAGCTATCTCATCGGGACCCAGCTTGCACAGACGGGTTATGTCCGGCACCGTGACCAGGAATTTATTCAAAAAGGGGTAGGACGAAAAGAGCTCGTGTCGCAGCTGGAAGCGCTTATACCGGTGATCACTGAAGCGCTGAACACCCGGCAAATGGAGGAAGAGTACCCGATACTTTTTGATGATATGAAAGTGCCGAATGAATACGTTTTCGTCCGGTTACTGGCTCATTTGGACTATCATCTGGGACAGGTGAATTATCTCCGCCGTATGCTTGAATAAACTGTCCAAATCACCCCATTATAAAGTCCATATCTCCCATTTTCCATGCTGCCTTTCCATAATACATTTGGTTTTCGACCGTTTTTCCGCGCTCAAACGTCAAAAAGGAAACACACCAAATCAAATGTATTATGGATATTGTATCCTTCCAGGCCCTGTTTGCCGAATTTCAACATCAGCTAAAGTCATACCTGTATCGCCTTCTCGCCGACAGAAATGACGTAGAAGATCTGACACACGACACATTTATAAGGGCATACGACAAGATCGACAGCTTCAACCAGGGATCTTCCCTCAAGACCTGGGTATTCAAGATCGCTACCCACCTTGCCTATGATCTGTTGAGACAACGAAAACGATGGCAGTTGGAGGCACAGGATCAGGCAAGACAATTTGTACTGGACAACCCTGACCTGAAACAGGCCTGCCGGATAGTACATGCGACCTCTCCCGCAGGCGCCTATGAGATAAAAGAGCATATCGACTTCTGCTTTATCTGTATCTCGAAAACCTTACCGGTGGAGAACCAGGTCGCGCTGATCCCATCGGGGAAATCACGACGCTGCTGTTGCTCCTTAATCATTTTTAAATCAATAAATATTATGAGAAAGGTAATTGTATCCGAATGGATAACTTTAGACGGCTATGTCTCCGACAGAAATGGACAATTGGACTTTTTTGCCCCCCTGGTACGTCAGACATATGCTGAAGCCGACCAGGAGAAGTTCCTGGCAACTATCGATACCATATTGCTGGGCCGCAAAACCTACGAACAATTTTCGCAGATCTGGCCCGACAGGTCACCGGATGAGGCCGTGCTTGCAGACAGAATGAACAGGGTAAAAAAAGTCGTGTTCTCCAATACATTAAAAGACGCTCCCTGGGGAAAATGGCCCAACGCAGAGATCGCAAAAGGCAATGCAATAGCGAATGTCAAACAGCTTAAGTCGCTGCCCGGGAAAAATATCATCGTATGGGCAAGCATATTCCTTGCACAGGCCATGATGAAAGAAGACCTCGTTGACGAATATCATATCTTCCTTTGCCCTGCATTGACAGGCGGCGGCAGAAAACTTTTTACAGAGGAAATAAATCCAACTACCCTAAAGCTTTCCGTGGTCAGCCATTATGACACAGGGATAGTATCCCTATACTATAAAAAATAAACCCCATCTTACGGCTGCTTCTTATTCACCGTCCAGTCTGACAGCTGAAAATCGCGGCTGCCATTGTTGGCTTTGATGCTCAACCGGTAGAATTTATATGCCTCGTAATTATCAAAGAAGTAGAGGATCTTTTTCTTTCTTTCGTCGTTTGACCATTGTGTTTTATTGACGGTGTGCAGCGTAATCCATTTTATGTTATCCGTCGAGCCCTGCAGAGACCAGGTTTTGGGATCCCGGTCCCAGGAATCGTTGCCGGAGGTCATGGTGTAGGCTCCGGCAACGACAGGGCTATCCAGCTCGAATTTGATCCAGAGGTCTCCTGAAAAGCCCGATTGGAAGAACTTGGTATCGGGGTTCTCATCGATCACGCGTAAAGACCCTTCATTTGCCGTAGGACCGCCTCCATTATCCCGCGATACGGAAAGCGTCCCGCCGATGGTCTTGATATAATTCTCCCCGACCTTGGTAGGGTCGAAGGTAGGGTCTACCACTTTGAGCAGGACCTCCTGGGAGGCCCAGTAACCCTGCCCGTTTGTCGTATTCAGCACAACGTGGTATTCGCCGGGAAACCGGTAGGCATGCATCGGCGCCACTTCCGTGGAGCTGCTGTCATCGCCGAACTGCCAGAGCAGCTGTTTATAATTGGTCGATGAGCTGGTGAACTGGTAGACCAGGAATTTGCTGCTGTCAGGCATGGAATAGGTAAAAGTCGCCGTAGGCTTTGGCTCCTCCGGCACCGGAGGCGGTGCTTTGTGATCTTTTTTGCACTGTATAAACATACCCAGGGAGAGAATCATCAATATCTTCTTCATATTTTTTGCATTTAGGGGGCCGGGAATAATTGGGATTTGGGAACGATACGCCGGGAGATCAGACCCTGCACCTCATATTCCAGGTGGGCCTGCTCGCCGCCATAGTTCTGACGATGATCAGCCTCTATCTTATAGCGTTGTCCTCTTTCCAGGTGGATCGTCGCATTCCGGCTGGGCTTATCCCATTCCACCGTAAAATCGTCTATGATAGCCACGCCATCGATGAACAGCCTGGCGCCATCATCCCAACGGGTTTGGTAAAAGATATATTGACCGCGTACAGGGGCGAGGAATTCACCGGTCCATCGGGCAGAGCTGTTCTCCTGGCTGATAGCAGAGCCCTTCCAGTGGTCCTGGAAATCGATGGTCTCGTCTATCCGCACGATGTCCGCAGCTCGTCCGTCAAAATCGAGGAATTGATTGTTGGAGAAGTATTCGGCCTTCAGTCCTGTGCCATTGCCCGTGATATAGGAGTTGTTGTCCAGGTTCACAGAGGGGTTCACCAGGACGACCACCGCACTTTTCGTCGGGTGCAGGATGTGCCGGGTAGGCTCGGCCAGGGTTACATAAAAAGCAAAATAATTGTTCGCTGTGATATTGGCGTCGAACACAGACCAGGGAATGGCCAGGTTGATAATGGCCGAGTTCAGGTTGGAGCCCATTCTGACGAGGGTATCGATGGAGAACTGGTTGGCGCTAAGCTGGACAGTGTTTGCCGGCAGCACATTCGCCGCAATGAGCTTATCGATCGTGTCGGTGTTGAGCCTTACTTTTACCTCAAAGGCTGCGCTGGCCTGGTTGGCCAGGCTGATGATCAGCGGGATGGTGACGCCGCCGGGGTTGCTGGTATAATTATGCTGGTAATCCACGTTTAAGATACCACCGCCTCCATTGGAAATAGACAGCGTGTGAAGATCGTCAGCGCTCATCAGATCCGTGGAATTGATCACAACGAGACAGGTAGATTTTTTTGCATCGACCTCATTGCCTTTGCCGGGATTCATGAGCCGGATCATAAAGGCTATATTCTTACCATAGTTGGCCTCCACTTCCGAGAGTTTAATGGTAGCGATGCCCGTGGCGCTGTCTGTCCCATACGCCACATTGACCACGCTGGGAAGAGAGACGGCGCTTGCGGCAGGCACGACTGTGTTCTGCAGGTCGCCCCTGGCGATCAGTTGGGCCACTGTGTCATAATTCACATCTATCGCGACCTGGAAAGCCTTGCCGGCCGGACCGGAAAGTTTGACATGGAACGGCACCGTAATAAAAGAATTGTCTTTCGTGATCTCGCTCGCCACGATGTTTTGCGCCGATACGATCCTGGGTTCAGCCGTAATGGACGCCAGGTCCTGCAGATCTTTTTTCTTGCAGCCCATCGTCAAGGCTACAATACACATAGTTATGCGCAGGAAATACGCTTTCAGAAAAATAGCGTATTTCCTGCCAAGAGCTAATATCTGGCCTTCGGCCGATGGACCTCCGGTCCATTTAGAGCAACCAATTTTTTTCATATCAAAGTTGTTGAATGTTTTCAATCATTGATCCAGCCATACCCTCCCATCAAGGTTCCAGTTTTCCTTGCTGGCAATTTTAAGCCAGGTGATGATCTGGACAGGTATATCCGTCGTTTGGGGTACCAGGTCCGCCAGGGAAAGGTCCGATGGCGGGCAGATCAGGTCGTTGAAGCTTTCCCAGGGATAGGCTCCCTGCATTACAAAATCGTGCTCCAGCGGACCATAATCCTTTATAAGCGTCCCTTGTCCATCCGTCGCGGGCCAGTAGCCGGCCAAAAAATTAAAATAAGGATGGCTTTGATCGATAGACGTCTCGCAGGCATACCGGTCGATGGTCGCGTCGGGCAGCGTGAATCTAAAGAAGCGGATGTCCGTGATATATACATCCGGCGTCCCATGACCGTTGCCGTTTAAAAAACCCAGCTTCAGGGCGTTGTTGTTGCTGAGGCTCCCCGATGCAGTGATCTCTCCCTCATTGTTAAAGGCGCCATTGGTATAGGTACGTATAAACCTTCTACCTGAGCGTGTTTCACATTTAACGGAGATATTCTCCCACTTATCCTTCTTCAGATCGGCCCCTCTCACCTGTTGGAAATCATGGTCGTTGACGCCCCGCCATTCAAGGTACCAGTAAGTATTCTCGAGATAGATCACCCATCCGACGCTGGGGTGACCGGGGGACCATTCATTTCTTTTGCCGAGAACGCTGGGCCAGAAGAAGGCTTCTTCATTCTTCTTGATCTTTAGCTCGATGGTAAAATTGGTTGTGTCGTCGATGTTATAGTCGGCCGCATCGTCTATCTGCGCAGTGACGGCATCCCCTTTCAGCCGGATAGTCTTGCCGATATACCTGTTCCCGGTGAAAGGCTTGACGATGATCCTCGGCTTGTATCCCGGATTGTAATAAATGATAAAAGCATTGGCAGCAGGGTTGCTGAATATGGTATTGTCGTTTTCATCGGGCGGAATGGTAAAGGACCCTCCGCCGCTGGAGGCGATGACGACCAGCCAGTCCTCCTTCGCGAATCCCGGCCGTTGCTCCAGCGCTGTCATGATATCTCCCACATAGCCGTCGAATTTTTCAATGGCAGCCTTATAGGCAGGGAAAGATGTGTCATAGCCCGATTGCGCGCCGGCCTTGTCCACTTCGGTGAAATGTCCGACGATAAAAGAGGCTGTGTCCTTCTTCAGGCTCTCCACTACCGCCGTCCGGGTCTCATCATCCGAGCCAAGCAGTTTCGACACATCCGCACCATCCGTAAGATGTCCCGCAAAATCCGCAGACGAAGTAAAAGCAGCAATCCCGATACCTGGATTGCTCTGCTTGATGCGCCGGAAGAGAACAGGATAGTTCTGCAGGTTCGTGTTGGCAAACGTCATATCCACCACCTTGTGTTTTTCCTTTTTCACGCCGGTGAGCAGGTCTGCCCAGTTGTTGGCAACAGAGGTAGCGCCCGGATCATTCACAGACACCCAGCTATAGATGGAATGAGGCAGCAGGGACTTGATATTAGGTGTATTGGATGCGTTGACAGAGGTGCCCCTTGCACCGTCTACGATCAGGTAAAGTACCTTACGCTCTCCAAAGGAGACAGTGGCTGTGTCTGTATACTTCGTGTCCGGCAGCATCCGCGTGAACTTCTTATTACAGGACACTACCGTCGTAGCCATCACACACAGGATCGGATAAAATAAAGACAGGTATTTTTTCATACTGGTCAGTTAATTCGTTAAATAATAAAACAGTCCGCGCTTATTCCAGGGTTATCCGTATTATATTGCTCACGGGTTGGTTGTCAAATCTGTAGATGGAGCCTATCAGCAACAAGGCCCTTTTCCCATCGGCGGACCGGGTCTCGATGATATCCGCCAGCCCGCCGGAAAAGGTTCCCGTGGCATTATAGCCCGCCGCAAAGTCCCCGGTGGGTGTCAGCACCATGAAACCGTTGCGCGTAACGTTATTGTATTTCTTAAAAGTTCCGCTGACGACGATAAGGCCATCATTCAGCTGCCTGGCCATGCCCGGAAGACCGCCTTCGAATTCCTTGCCGGTAAAGCTTTCATCCAGGGTGCCATCCTCGTTCAGCAGGGCGATACCCAAGGCGTTCTTTCCGCCATAATGCCTGAATCTGCCGGTGATGAGATATTTTTTGGTGACGGCGTTATAGGTGAGGCTATTGATGTCATAGTCGGCGCCGGTACCCGGCGTAAAGGTATTGTCGATGGTGCCGTCGGGATTCAGCCGGGTGATGCGGCCGGCCGGCTGCCCGTCGAAAGTGGAAAAGCTGCCGAAGACCAGCAGCTTTTCCAGCTTATCCGGTTCATAATGCATAAAAGTGCCGATGGGACCGTTGGCTGCAGGAAAGCTCTTCCCCGTCGCCTGGTTAAACCGGAAGCTGCTATCCAGGGACCCATCCGGGTTGAATCGAAGTATCTGGCGCATCTCCGTGCTGTCCAATATCACTGTGTCTTTCGTAAACGTGGAATTCGGTTCAGTATACTTTCTCGTAACATAATATCTGAAATTGCCCGTGGCCAGTATCTTGTTTTGATGGACATACAGATTGCCAATGAAGTCATTCGTCCCGCCGTTGAATTTCGGGAAATACATAGTGGTGTCCGTCTGTGAAGGCCTGCGGTACGTCTTCACCCCCATCGTATCGATGGTGCCATTGGAATTTAAGGTAGTGATATTGCTGATGTTCTCTGTCCGTTGGTCATAACCGCTAAGGCCACCGGCGATGACAAATTTGCCACCCAGCTCGATAATGCCGGTCAAACCGCTATTCGCCCCTTTCCCCGTCCGGAAAGTACGGTCCAGGTCACCGTCGCCGGATGTCCTGACGATCCTGTTCAGCGGTGCGACATATCCCTTATTATCATAATTGGTAAAGAATCCTATGATAATATCCCTTCCATCTGGCAGCGGGTAAACCTTCGAAACAAAATTGTTGGCGCCACCTTGCGCACGGAACGTGGGGTCGATCTTTATAAAACCCAGCACGGAGAATTGAGGACCAAGCACCAGCTGATCATCCACGTTGATGGAGGTTATGCCGCTGCTGGCGCCCGCCGGCACTTTCACATCGATGCCTGACTCCGTGATCCCCACGATCTCCGCTTTTTCTCCGTTAAAAAGAAAGGAGAGCTTATCCTTGTAAGGGACGAGACCCGTAGCCTGAAAATGCACTTTGGTGCCCGCTATCCCGCTGGCGGGATCAGGCAGAACGGCCCGGTCCAGCTTAATGCCTAATGGCGGTTTAGGATTGGCATAAGGGTCCTCGTACACAGTGTCAGTTTTTTTACAACCTTGCAGGGCAAGCGTCATTGCGGCAATGATCAGAAAATAGCTGTATGCTTTCATTTTAATCCGGCATTATATACTTCGGTGAAAAAATTTAACGGGTCATAGCCCAGATACATACCGTTGGTCAGCAAGGCATGTACAACCCCGTTCTTTGGTTTGATATCCGCGGAGGAGACAGCATAGGTTGTCCAGCCGTAATCCGGGTTCGAAATATCCGGGATATAGGTCAGCTGCAGCTGACGGTAACCCAGGTATTTGATGTCATTGGCGTCGGCGAACGTAACGCCGATGTTCATCACATTCCCGCCCAGGGTATAATACAAGCTTCCCGGATAAATATTCAACAGGGCAAAATCTATCTGGGGATAATCCTTGAGCCTGTTGACGCCCTTGAAAATATACTGCAGGAGATACTTTCTCCAAATGGAGGAATCGATGTCGGATAGGTCCCGGACAGTATCTCTGCCCCGGCTGTACAGATAGCTATTCAACCCGTCTGTATAGATGGTGCCGATGGTACGATAGATCACCTGGTCATCCGGCGCGAAAAAAGTGATGTCCTCTTTGTTGAACATGTCGGAAAGCCCGGCCAGCCTGACGATCCTGGCAATGCTGTCGAAAGGGGCAGGATGCGCATCCAGGTATTCCAGCATGGTGCCCGGAAAATTTGCCTGGGCCAGACCGCCGTCCTTATAATATTTATCACGCTTGCAGGCGGTGAATGCCAGCAGGATGAGACCGCAGATCGCAATAGTATTTTTTATCATAATCGATGGATGGATGGGTTAGTTAATTGCCTCCGTTGGTCCAGTAATCGTTCAGTGTCATATAGGGGTTGTTGGCAAGGGCGCTCCTGCTGATGGGCCAGGTCCATGCTCCCCTGTTGAACTTATCCAGCGTCAGCACATTGTATGACCAGGTGCTGTTGAGGATCCTGTGCGTGCGGACCAGGTCGAAATAATGATGCCCTTCACCCATGAGCTCGCGCGAACGCTCCAGAAAGATAAAGTCCTTCAAGTCCTGGCCGCCGGCCCCGGTGTAACGGCTTGCTTCAGCCCTGTCCCGGACCATATTCACCATACTGATGGCTTCATCATCCCTTCCCAGCTCTGCCAGGGCTTCCGCACATAAGAGGATCTCGCCGGCATACCGGAAGATCATGAATGTATTATCGGGGTTCTTATCTTCATCCCCGGAAGCGTAGGTATTTTGCGCGAACTTGAGCATCATGAATTTTCCATTGTCGGCATAGATGTTCTCGTCAAACCATACCGTCGCCCTTCTGTCGGCGCTGCCCAGGTATAGCTTCTGCATATATTCAGCCCTGAAGTAAGCAAAGCTTATCCGGTGAGTATATTCAGGCCTTTTATAGGGATAGTGGAGGAACATGTCGGAGACAGGACTGATCGCTTCGTTATTGTCTCCGTAATTGACGCTCCGGTAGAACTCGAAGAGGCTTTCCTCACTGCGGCCTTTGACCACCGTAGCCCATTCGCTCAGCGGCAGGAGCCGGTAGGCGCCGCTGTTTACCAGCTCTTTTCCCAGCGTGGCCGTCTCGTCATAGTACTGCTCGGCCTTGCTCTTGTCAAAACCCGCGTTCCACATGTTCATGTTCATCAGCAGGGCAATGATGCTGCCCCGGCTGGCCCGCACCCCTTTCAGGGCAGGATCGGAATAGCTCCATGGAAGATTTTCCTTGTACTTCGTCAGGTCGGCAATACAATTATTGATCACCGTTACCATCTTTTCCCGGGGTAACGCCGTCGAATGGAAGGCGTCGGTAAAATAGGGAACATCTCCATACAAGCGCACCATAAAGAAATAGGCCAGCGACCTGGCGAATGCCGCCTCGCCTTCGAATTGTTTCTTCTCCGTTTCAGAAAGACCCGGTATGCCTTTTTCCAGTTTGTCGAGAAGGATATTGGCTCCCTGTATCACCTGGTAATATTCCGTCCATTCCGTGATCTTCCAAAAATTATAAAAATCCCAGGGACGGTTGCCGCTGAGCAGTGTGAGCAGGTCATTCCTGCCAAGCACTTCGACATATGCCCGGGCAGGACCATTATCAGCCTGAGGCTCCGATAATACTTCACCCGACCGGTATTCACCCGTCGCACCGATGAAGTGGGTCTCATTGACCTTGTTGAAAAGTTTCCGGGACAGATCGTAGATGTTGGCGACAACGTCCTCTTTGGACTGGTAGAAGTTATTACCCGACAGCTTATCGATGGGCTGGATATCCAGGAACTTCTTACAGCCGGGCGCAACGAGGCTGCCCAGCAGTAGCATTATATAGAAGGTATGTTTTTTCATTATGATGAGGTTTTAATTGCCGGTATTAAGTTCTATGTTCATCCCGATGTTGTATTTGCGGGGGACGGCATATCCGCTGGATACATCCCTGCCCAGGGTAGTGACATTCTCAGGGTTCGGTCCGCTGTAACCTGAAAAGGTGACGAGGTTCTCCGTGCTGAAGTAGATCCTGGCGCTGTTAAAGCCGATCTTCCTCACCAGGGCCCGGTTGAACATATAGGACAAAATGATATTGTTTATTTTCAGATAGCTGCCTTCCTCGGCCCAAAGGGTCTGGTCAGGCCGCAGCGGCTGGATCTGGTTGTACCTTCCATAATCGTAAGGATTCGGATACCTGGCATGGTCTCCCGGCTTACGCCAGATGTCGAGGTCGGTCAGAGGTACCACCGCCCGCAGATCGAAGGGATCCCTCGTAATGGCCATGCGGTCGGAGAGCGCATTGTTCAGGATGGTGCGTTTGGCAGTGAAGGTGGCGTAGATGTTCACGCCGAAATTCTTATAGGTCACATTCGTGGAGATACCACCCGTCACCAGGGGCTGCGAGTTACCGCCAACCTCATAATCCCTGTCATCCAGGATATAATCCCCGTTGACATCTTTAAAACGGGGGTCGCCGCCCTTGAACGCCATGCCATTGCTCTGGTATCGCTTACCCGTCACCGGGTCCACGGGCACATCGCCGTCTGTACTATATACGCCTTGGTTCGTTAGCAGGTAATTCGACAAGGTATTACGCCCGACACGAAATACGTTGTGCTGGCGATAGTCGCTATTGTCGATGCGGATATACTGGCCGTTGTACTCCGCCGGCAGCTTCAGCAGCACATCCCGGTTGATAGCCCCATTCACCGTGATAGTCCAGGTAAAGTACTTCCTTACAATAGGCCTCGCCGTTACCATCAGCTCATACCCATAGTTCGCAATACCCGCATCGTTGCTGACCAGCTTGCCAAACCCTGTATTCGTGGCGAGGTTCCGGTCGAACAGCAGGTTGTCCACCCTTTTGAAGTAGGTGTCGAAGTTGATGATAAATTTGTCGTTGAATAACCCGGTTTCAAAACCCAGGTTATACTGTGTGGTGGTAGTTGGTTTGAGAAAGGGATTGGGGATCTGGTCGTAATTGATCCCTATCGTCGGGTTGTTGTTGAAATTGCCATTCAGGTTATAGATACCATAGATGCTCTGGAGATTTCCCGAAGGCACGATATTTTGTCCCCAGGTCAACCGCAGGGCGCCGTAGGAAAGCCAGATGAGATCCTTCAGCCACTTCTCTTTGCTGAAATTCCACCGAAGTCCGACGGAAGGGTTCTTGGAGTAAAGATTTTCCAGTCCGTTGGAAGAGGTGCCATCCAGCCTGTAAGAAAATTCCGCTACGAACCTTTTTTGATAATCGTAGGAAATGGAGCCGGCAAAGGACGCAATGGTGGCATCCTTAAAATTCGCCAGCACCCCGCCGCCCCGTGAAAAATAGGAGTCGAAGCCAATGGGACCCTGCAGCTGGTCGTTCGGGGTCCTTTGCTGTTTCGTGACACGGGCTTGGGCGCCCTGTTTATAGATCTCGTTGAATGCGTTGACAAAGATCGTGTGATCTTTTGCAATGGATTTATAATAGGTAAAGTTATTCCGGTTGTACAACGTAAAGGTCTTGCCTGTATAGTCATAGACACTGGCGAACTGTTTATTGGCCGCAGCAGGCGTAAAAGTGGATTCCGTCTCCGAAGTATTGTCATAGCTCAGGCTGGATGAGAATGCCACACCGGAAAATGGTTCATAGCGCATGTCCACATTTGCCCGCAGGTTCCTGGAATTGTTGTCGTTCTTGGTTTTCAGGGCCGACACCACAGCTCCCGTAGCCTGGTAATAGGAAGGCGGAGGCAGTAAGGTGGAAGCCTGTCCGTTCTCGGCTACGCCTTGCTGCAGGATGCCCAGCCCATTCCCCTTACCCTGGACGCCCAACGATCCGAAGAGGGAGCTGAAGACACGGAACTTGTCATTGGGTTTGAACTCCATGTTCATGTTCAGGTTATACCTGTCAAAGCCCGTGTTCTTGATCACCCCTTTTTCAGTATAATATCCCAGGTTTGTCTTATAATTGAACCGAGTATTGCCCCCGTCAAGCGCAAGGTTATGCGTCTGGTTGTAGGTGGTCCGGTAAAAGACAGACTGCCAGTTGGTAGAGTTGTTCCAATAAGGGTTCAGACTATCCGCCAGGAAAGCCGTTCGATTGATCCGCGTAATATCATCATAGCTGCGGGCATTGTTGATGATCTGGGCGATCTTCATCTGGCGCTCTGCATTGCCGCCCAGCGTCTCACGGAGCTTGGGAGGCGTGGTCATAAAATAGTTGGCGGTATACCTGACCCGGGGAACTTTGGAATTACCTCTTCTGGTAGTGATGATGATAACCCCATAGGCGCCTCTCGATCCATACATGGAGGTCGCCTGGGCATCCTTCAGGACCTGGATGGATTCAATATCTTCCGGCGGTATCAGTGACAGGGGGCTGACGCCGGGGCCCTGCGTCTGGAACCCATAGTCCGACGCCTTGTCGGCATCGATGGGCACACCGTCGATGATATAGAGAGGAGAGGTGGGTTGAAGAAAGGATTCGCTGCCGCTGCCCGAAACGCTGAGCGTGGAAAGACCCCGCACCTGTACTGAACCTCTGAAACCGGGCGCACCGGTGTTGTTCTGGATGTTCAGGCCCGGTACTTTGCCCTGCAGCAGCTGTTCCACATTGGACACAGGCACATCCTGCACTTCTTTGCCCATGACGACATTGACGGCTCCCGTCGTCGTCTCCTTCGTTCTCTTCTGATAGGCAACGATGATGACGTCATCCATCGACCGGTTACCTTCTTCCATCGACACTTTTATATTCGTCTGGCCCGGCTCCAGCTTCACTTTTTTGGGAGCGTGACCCACCGAGGTAAAAACGAGCGTGGCATTGGCAGGTACCCTGATCTCAAAATGCCCGTCGGCATCCGTAATGCCCACGCCTTTTCCGGTCTTTTCATTGGCGATGCTGACGCTCTGCAAGGGTGCGCTGGAACTCTTGTTCACCACTGTCCCGCGGATCGTGATCAGCGTAGGAGCAGGAGCTTGCGCGAGCAGGGACCCGGCAGAGAAGAGACTGCCGGCCAGCAGGAGAAGAAAGTGTAGACGTAGTTTCATTTTATTCGTTTGTTAGCAGTTAGTCATTTTCAAATTTTGGATTCTCGGTCCTGAAGAGAAATACGATCTCCCAATCCCCCGGTCTGTAGATCGCAAACTCCAGCCCGAAAGCGGAGATTACCCTCCTCCCTCCAAACACGATCCTGGAATATCTCAATTCCGCGCGCGCCCTTGTTCCACCGGGGGCATAGGTGGTAGGGATCTCCACCAGCGGTATGGGATAGGCGACGTCATACTGAACATACTCGTTCGTTATTTGCATATTGAATCCATGTATCATGTCCTTCCAGTTCGTTTCATTAAAAGTGGAAGGATTGATGGGAAGGGAATCCTTATCCAGCACCTTGATCCGCAAATTGTGACCATTGCCCCCGCTGAACGGCCGGATAAAGGCGACGATGTCTTTCCGGTCATCGTTACTCACCATGTAGATCTCGGAAGGCGTGGACAGCACCCCGTTTATAAAGGGCCTGATATAATCCCTGTCCGCGGGATTGGTGGGGTCCTTGGGATTGGGCGCTACGCCGCCTGTATAGATGTTCATGTCATTGGAAGGTTCATAGGGACGCTCCCGCCAGGGACGCACCTGGAAATCTTTTATCAGCATCTCGCCCCCCGTATTGCTGACCTTGAGATCGAAATACCGGGTGTTCTGGGGGAAATTGCTGCTGTCGGTAGCGCGGGGTGGGATGAGCTCATTGGTAGAGGCGCCCCACATGATAAACTCTCCCGAACGCCGGATCTCGAAGAGCGGATGCTTTTCCTTCTTCCGCTTGGCTTCTATCTCGTCCAGGCTTTTCTCATAGCCTGTATAGGTGCCGGTCCAAACGTAAGTCTCGGCTTCGGTAAACAGGTCCGTCATGGGTCGCCCGTCTCCATATCTTGCATTGACGATCTCGAATTTCAGGGGCTCCGTGCTATGGTCCGAATTAAAACCGCCCATAAGGGTTGTCCTGCCCAGGATGGGCTCGAATATCTTATTGGAAAAATTGAGGTTGGAGCTGAGATAATCTTTCTCCGCGGGCAGGTTGTACATCTTTTTACACCCGCCGGCGATCATTCCCGTAAGCAGCAGGAAGAAAATCGTTGTTTTTTTTATGACGCGTTGCATGATCATCTTATTTTGTTGAATTGATAGTCCATTCGGCTTGCTGGTAAAGACCCGACCCATTCACCTCGGAAATATTGATCCTGTAGAATTTATACGCTGTGGTGTTGGAAAAGGAGAAGACCTTCAGCTGGTAGCGCTGTTCGAAGAAGAAGTTGAATCTCCTGTCCAGCTCATCCCAGTTGACGTCATCATTCGATCCTTCGAATGTCCAGGCGCGGGGGTCGCGGTCCGGCGCGTCATTTGCCGAGGTCAGCGTATAGACCGAAGACACCGCAGGTTCATTCAGCTCGAACTTCATCCATACATGCCCCTGGAACTCACAGAGGAATTTCGTGTGATCATCCCCGTCGATGACTTTTTTCGACCCTTCGCCATTGTCGGGTCCGCCGTTGTTGTCGCGTAAGACACTGAGCTTGCCGCCGATGGTCAACATCAGGTTGGGTGGAGGGGGCACGAAGGTCAATCGCTTTACGAACTCATCGAATCCGAAAATATGATCGGGCGTCACTACATGGACCACCCCATTGGTCGTTTCGATATTATTCGATCCCGTGGTGGTGCTGGACCAGAATTTGACGAATTTGCTTCTTTTCGTATTGCTGAAGTCGATCACTTCCGGACCGCCCTCCTGGAATCCCGAGGCGGAAGCCCGCGAGCTTTTGGCATGCATGGGATAGCCGAATCGCACGCTGAAAAGGTCCAGTCCATCCTGCAGCCGCAGGGAATCGGACAGGTAGTTTCCCCGGATGATGTAGTACGACACCATGGTATCCAGCTGCGTGCGATCGACAATGGACAGGTACTCGGGATCTTTATCCGATTGTTTCCGGAGCCTGTTCAGATTCGTCACCGCCAGCTGAAAGCTTTGATTGGTGACGGCAAAGAGCGTGATGCTGCTGTCCGTCAATGTCTCTTTCAAACCCAGCCTGTCGATGACGGCGACCAGGGAGTCGAATACGCCGACCTTGCTTTTCAGATAGTCGTACGTGTTCATGGGGATCTTTTTCTCTGTGTTGGGCGTGTCATGATACCCGCCATCCTTTTTACAGGCCGGCAGCGCGAATGACAGGATCAGCAGAAATTGTATGGCTCGCATATACGTTGTCATGTTTTTCAGATTGGGATCCCTTATTGCCAGTAAGGATTTTGTGTTAATAAATGGTTCTGGCCGATGAGCTTGCGGGATACGGGCCAGTATATGCCTCCCGAATTGATGAGCGCTGTAAAAGCCGGGTTATTTTGCTTGATCTTGTTATAGCGCACCAGGTCATACCAGCGGTGCCCTTCTCCCAGGAGCTCGCGGTTACGCTCCTCGAAGATGAGATCGATCAGCTCTTTATTCGTTTGATTCAGGGCCGTAATGCCCCGTTTAGACATGACAATACCTAACTCGACCGCAGCACCGCTGACGTCACCCAATACGGACAGCGCTTCAGCACGCAGCAATACGATGTCTTCCAGCCGGGTAAATATCAGGGCGCTGGTGAAATACCTGAAGTTGGGGTCGATGATACCTCCCTCCATAACCTTGATCTTGCTGAATATGGGATATTTGCCATTGAAATTCGTGAAGTAGCGGTCGGAGCCGGGCGCTCCCAATGTATCGAGATTAAATCGTTCATCGTTGGGCTGATCGAACATGCGTACGATGGTATCCTTCGGCAGATAGATATCCGGAATAGCTTTGTTGATAAGGGGCTGAGCGAGGGTGAGCTCTTCCAGGTGACCGGTGGCCGACCCTTCTATATGTCCATAGTCCGAATTAAAGCCGAACATCTGGCTGAAATTCTTGTTGTAGAAGAACCCGTTGGAATTCGTTAGATCTGAAGTGGATTGAAAGCCGATGTTACTCCTGCCGTAATTATCCTCGACAAACTTGGAATATTTTGCCACATTGGAATAGTTGCCCACCCATGCCGCTACATGTGACAGGATCGCATAGGCGGAGATCTTTGTCGCCAGGGCGCCGTTCCACCGGCTTGCATCTTCGTTGTAGTAGTTGCCCGGCTGCTGAATATCGCCGATGCTATAGCCGAACGGGAGGTCTTCCGCTGCCGCCAGCAGCTCCTGTTCCACCCAGCTCAATATTTTCGCCTGCTCTTCCCGGGGCTTGTTCTCGAACTGGCCGTCATGGGATGTGATGATAAAAGGCACATCACCCCAGATCCTTACCATGTAGAAATAGGCAAATGCCCGTAAGACCCTTGCCTGCGCCAGGTCTACCGTCATATTGCTCGTCGAATAGCGTTTGTCGTTAGCCTTGACATTACCCACCCGCTCGATAAAAAGACAGGCTGCATTGACGATGGCATAGAACCTCGTCCAGTCGGATAAGGCTTCCACCACAGGGTAGGCGGCATTCAGGTGATTGTCGATGACGGCTTTCAGGTCCTGGCGCTGAGGGCTGTAGAACTGACCCGAACGGACATCTCCATAGATCCAATGCCCGTTGTTGTCGGAAAGCGCTGCACGGGTAAGGGCATAGACACCCATAAGCCCCGCACGGGCATCTTCCAGGGTATTCCACATGTTCTGTTCCGCAACTACCCGCACGGAGTCTTTGTCCAGTACCTTATTACAGCTGAATAGCACCGGTAACAGGAGCAGGATGGCCAGCAATGATTTTTTCATTTTATGATCTGCGTTTTAGTAAATACTTCCGGTTTTTATAATTCGGTCTTGATGCCGAGCATGTAGATCCTGGGTATCGGTTGACCATAACCCGTATCATACCCGTCGTAGCCTATGAGCTCAGGGTCCACACCGGTATACGGCGTTATGGTGAAGACATTGTGCACGGATGCATATACGAAGAACCTGTTCATCTTAAGCCCTTTCTTCGCGAGGTATTTGCTGAGATCATAGCCCAGGACGAGCGATCTCAATTTCAAAAAAGAAGCATTTTCAAGAAAAAGGTCCTGGTCGATACGATAGGGAATGACGGTGCTCCATGGGTTATACAAGGGATATTTGCTAAAGTCTCCCCTATCCTCCCAGAAAGTGATCTCCTTGACAGAGTTCATATTCAGGTTACTTTCCCTGTTGATAAAGTCGAATTTATTAGCCATCTCCTGGTGCATGACCTTTCTGCCAAGGGCATAGTAAAAGTCGAGGGACAAACTCCAGCTGCCGTATTTGAAAGTGTGGTCCATTCCTCCCGAAATGACGGGCAGGGAATGTCCTTTCAGGACCTTATCGTTATTGTCGAGCACATTGTCTCCATTGATGTCCTTCCAGCGGGGGTCGCCGGCGCGCAGGGCGATCCCATTGTATTTCAGGGGCTGTCCTTTTGCCATCGGCACCTGGTCGTCCGCCGTATAGATGCCCTGGTTTACAAACAGCCAGTATTGATCCGCCGGCTTGCCTACCTGCAGCAGGCGGTTGCCGATGACGATCTCTTTCAAACCCCTCGGCAGGGCTCTCAGGCTATTACGGTTATAGTTCACGTTGATCCCCGCCGACCAGGAAAAGCTTTTCCTGGTGAGGACCTCTGCGCGGACGCTAAGGTCCAGCCCCATATTGCCGACAGACATGCCGGGCTCGATGGATTGTTTATATCCATACTCGGCAAAAGCCGGTATCCCGATAAGCAGGTCTTTCTCGATCTTGTCATACCACTCCAGGGAGACGTGCAAACGATTACGAAGCAGGGACGCATCCACCCCGACGTTCACCTGGTCCGAATAGCTCCAGGGAATGCCATAGCCTACCCATCCAAAGGAGTAGGGCCTGGTCAGCACGCTGAAAGCGTTGTATCCGGGTACGGTCAGGTTGCCTGTATATCCGGTGGAGGCCGTATACTGAGGGCCCTGCGCATAATTGTCGTAGGCATTCAGACGGCCCAGCCGTCCCGCGCTCGCACGCAGGATGAGGTCATCGATGCGTTTGCTCTTTTGCAGGAACTCGTTCTTCAGGTTCCACGCTGCCGCCAGCACAGGAGAATAGAACCACCGGCTGGTGGGCTGTGCATTGGAAGAGCCGTCAGCACGCAGCGAGGCCGAAAGAGTGTATTTATCCCGGAAGGTATAATCCGCAGTGCCATAGAAAGAAGCCAGCACGTCTCCGATCTTGTCGAGGAACCGGTACGTCAGCTCCCTGGGAAAAGCGATAGGATTGAGATAATTGGGGTTGTCGTTACCGTCCTTTTTCGGATCGGAGTCCAGCAGGTTGATCTTGATAAAGTCATTCGCTCCCTTGTAGGCATAGGCATTGTTGTACTTGTAGGTATCCCATTGTACCGCCTGGTTAAATTCAACGTGCAGTTTGTGTATAGTGCGCAGGTAAACATCATAGGTTGCCTTGTTGATCCACTGCACCCGCTGATTAAAGCCATAGTAATTCGAAGCATAGCTGGTACCCTCCAGAAGAGTACGTGCGTAGAATACATCCCGGTAACCTTCGTTGTAATCGATGTTGAACGTAGTGCTGACATTGAATTTACCCAGGTCCAACGCCAGCCTGGCGTAACCCTGGATGAGATTCGTTTTGTTCTTGTCAAAGCCCTTATCGAACTTGGTGAGGTATTGGCGATAATATTCTTTGTTGGGTGGCAGCGGAGCGCTGAGGTCGGGGAAATAATTGATCTGGGCAAACCGGTCACGCAAGTTCTTATTCCTTTGCCTGTCCAGCATATTCCCATTGATCATGGCGGAAAACAGCAGCCACTTGACAGGTTTCATGTTGATGTTGAACATGACGCTGTACCTGTCCAGCCCCGTCTGGTCGGCTACGCCTTTGCTCTTGAGATCGCCGAGTGAAAATCGGAAGTTGGCCCTGTCAGTTCCCCCTGAGATGCCGAGATTGAGCCCATATACCACTGCATTCCGGTAATACAGGTCCGACCAGTCGGACTTTCCGCTGTACACATTGTTCAACGAATCGCTGAGATAGAGGGGATATTGTTCATCGCTCGAATATCGGCCGTTCGTGGTATACAGGTCATAGAACCTCTGTCTGAATGCATTCTCATATTTCCCATTCGTGGTCGCAACATGCGGTCTCTCCGCCACACCGACATAGGAGTTGAAGCTGATGCTCTTCTGGTTGACAGCGGATTTGGTTTTGAGGACTATCACCCCGTTGACACCCCTTGGACCATAAACCGCGGTAGCCGCCAGATCCTTCAATACTTCCACGGACGCGATATTGTCCATGTCGATGGAACTGTACAGGTTCGTTGCAGGACCGAGGCGATTGAAGTCATATTGCTGAATATCGAAGGCGAAAGGATGCTCATCTACCAGTGGAACACCGTCCAGCACCACCAGCGGCTGCGACTGGTATAGCTCCCTGCGTGAAAGGAGGGGCATGGGTGCGCCACGGATAAACATATTCTGCACCGAGCCCGGCTCTCCGGAAGGTTCCTGAACGTATAGCCCCGCGAATTGCCCCTTTGTGGACTGTTGCAGGGATGCCGAAGGGAACAGAGCCAGTTTGGCCGTATTTTTGCCCACACTATCCGCAAGCTTGTTATATACAGTCCCTCTTTTGACCACGATAATGGTATCTCCTGCCATCTCCTTGAGAGGGGCAGTGGTATCGCTAAGTAGTACGGAAGGGTTTGCAGATGCGTATAGTCCTGTGGCCTTCAGCAGCAGAAGGCTAATGAGAAGAAAGCAGATGTTCTTCATATAGCGGTGGCGGTTAGCTTGGTTATAGAATCGTTAATAAGTGGTTAAAAATAGAGACAAATCGATTTAGCAAACGATTTAGCTTTTAAAATTTTTTTCATACATACGGCTCCGGCTATACGAAAAATAAATTTTTATAACGATTCAGTATATGCGCATTTTGTCGAATTTACAATCTATTAACAATTTTAAAAATTGCATTTCTTAACTTTCTTGATCAGGAGGCTACAAATGGTATTTTTTTACATTGTAAATTTTTACATTGCGTTGCCATCGGTTGCAAAAATTGAGGCTCAGCTGATAACGGAATAAGAATACCAGTCCAAAAAAAAATTGTTAAAAAAGAGGATTTAGGGGGCGGTTTTAGGAATGATAGGTGTATACCCCTAGTTTCATATAATCGTAAATTCCGGATATTTTATAGAAACCCTGACTAGGGTTTTCAGGGTTTCCCCGATTCCAACAGCTCAAAGATGCCTTCATTCTCGATGATCGACATCCCCTGTCTGTCACTGGAGATACCTTCTGCAAGCCGGTAAGTATACTGGGGCACATTCCCTGTCATCACGGTTGGCATGAACCTGAACAGGACGTTACCGTTTGTTTCCGGCAACGCTTCTCCTACTTCAACGATATGGGTGGAGATGATAAAAAAACAATTCCGGTAAACAGCCAATGCCCTGGTGACGGAAAGCGTCGCGTCATAAGCATCCTTTACATTGGTCCCTTTAAACAATTCATCGAATATGACTACCAGGTTATGCCCGTTGCTCACCTGCTGCGCCACATGTTTTACCCTCAGTACCTCCGCATAAAAATGGCTGTAACCCATACTTATGTCATCAGGTACATTGATGGAAGTAAATAATCCATCAGAAACAGAGAATTTCATAGCGCCCGCGGCAACGGGAAATCCCATATGGGCCAGGTATACGGCAATACCGAACGCTTTCATCAGCGTAGACTTCCCTGCCATGTTGGCTCCTGTGAGGAACAAAAGGTTCTTGCTTTGCCCGAACGACAATGTATTCGATACACCATTGGAAAGACCGGGATGTCTTAATGCAGAGGCATAGAACACCGTATCTTCTTTTGGGAACGCCACTGCATAGGAAAATTGGCGGGCGCCCGCCACATTGCTTACGGCTATGTATACATCGATGTGATAGGCAAGATCGAGGACCTTTTCCATTGCCGCCCGGAATACCTGATGCAGCAGGTAATGGTACCTGACAACCTGCATAAAAGAAAAACGCTGCCCGCTATGCCAATGCTTCAGCCATTGGAGGCGCTCATCTGCAAATATTTTCCTTATAGGTTCCAGCTCTCCGGGTTGGGGATGATCCGTCAATTGATCCAGCAACCGTGAGAACTGCTGTAGCATAGCCGTAGCCGCTGTTATGCCGGTCAGCAATTGATCAAATTGCTCATCCCGGACGGCTATCCCGGCTATTTTTTTACGCGCTACGTTCAACATGATCATGGGCAACCGGCCGCCTCCTGAGGCCGCCAGATAGTTTTCCGCCTCCCGGAACAGGGAAGATGGCAGAGAAAATTGGATCCCCTTGTCCTGGAAATACTGGAAGAGCTCGCTCCGCCGGTTGATAGCCCTATGATCCGTCAAGGGGTTCCTGAACATTTTTTCCAGCAGCCGCTCACCCCCGGCAGTATGCACCCGGTTAAAAAGGCTGAATATGGATTGCGGTTTGAACTTACCCAAAAGATTCAGGTCTTCCAGCGTCTGTTTATCCGTCATGAAACTATTCATCGCTGATCTTCACTTATTCTTTCCGTTTTTTAAAATATCGAGTATGCCCTCATTTTGAATGATGACCATACCATGTCTGTCGTCCGTAACTCCCTGCTCGACCCGGTAGGTATAAACGGGTAAGTGACCGTTCATGCGGGTAGGCAGATAAAGGAATTGGATATTTCCGCATTGCGCTTTCAATATACCTGCCGCCTCTATAATATGTGTGGATATAATAAAGAGACTATCCTTTCTCCAGGCAAAACCCCGGGTAACGCCAATGGTTGCCTCATATGCATCTTTGACATTGGTACCCCGGAAAAGTTCATCGAAAACGATAAATAGCTTTTTGCCTGCCGCCAGCTCCCGGGCCATCTGTTTCACCCGCAATACCTCGGCATAAAAATGACTGGCCCCCAGGCCAAGATTGTCGGGGAGATTGATGGTCGTGTACATGCCATCCAGTACAGCAAACTCCATCCCGGTGGCAGGAACGGGCATACCCATATGAGCCAGCAATAGCGCAATGCTCACCGCCTTCATCAGGGTGGATTTGCCGGCCATGTTGGCGCCGGTGAGAAAGATGACATTGCCCGCCGGCGTAATATGCAATGTATTGGCAACCGCCTGCTTTACCAGCGGGTGGTAAACCCCTTCGAGCATTACTTCCTGCCGCCCCCCGGCTATCGCTTTCGGAAAGCAGAAGTTACGTTCCGCCGCCACTTTTGCCACGGACACATAAACATCCAGCCTGTAGAGGTGACTAAGCAATTGAAGGATGAGCTCCCTGTGCCGGAACCTCAGTATCGCATCGAAAGGTGCAAAAGAGGTTGACGGAACTTCATCCTGGCAGTCAAGTACCTGGAGAAGCGAAGGATCAGCCAATACCGAGCTAATCCCTGCTATCTCCGGTGGATTTCTGCTTTCAAGGGTCAAACATGAGGACATAACAAAATCGTGACATTCTCTCAGCAAATAAACGGCAGCCTGGATGCCTTTCCTGATCTGTACAGTTTCCGTATCCTTCGCGACCATATTGCTTAATCTGCGGCTTAGGGAAACGCTTTCCGCATCAAGCCTGGTGCGTTCGTCGGTGTTCGACAGGTAGGTCTCCACCGCATCGAAATAGGCGATGGTGAAAGGGAAGCCTGTACCGGCCGCCGCAAATCTCTTTATGATGCCGCTGCGTTCATTGATGGCCTTTTCATCGGACAGGGGATACCTGAACATCTCCTCCAGCATGACAGTGCCACCCCTTGTGACGCAGCGGTTGAAGAGCTGGAATATACCCTCCCCTCCGTGCTTTCCAAACACATTCAGGTCATCCAGCGTCTGCTTGTCCGTTGTAAATGCCATGATCGACTATTTCCTTTTTCTGCGAAGCAATAAGATCGTCCCAAACACCAGCAATATCCCCGGCAGCACCCACAGGTAAAATATCCTGTGCATTTTCACCTGGTCTTTTGTAACCAGGACCTTGATGTCGATGGCCGGCGGCCTCGAACTATAGACAGGGAATTCTCCGTTGCTGAGCCAGCTGAACAGGCCGGTATTAAAAGCGAAGTTGATCGATCGGACGTTGAACCGCTGCTGTTCTGTATTTGCCATAAAATCCGCATCGCCGGCGATAACAATGCGCTGCTGCCGGTGGTTGATCTTGCGGGTAAGGCTCACGGCCGTCGGCAGGTCTTTACGCTCGTCACCCTCTTTCGCCATATATTCTATTGCCGCCGAGTCTGTCACCACTCTCCCCTTTTTGAGCCAGCTTTTTGCTGAATCCGTCATTAACAGCGGTTTGATGGTAAGATCATTCGTCCCCTCATTCTTTGTTCCGTTTGCCGCTTGACCCGCATAAGACAAGGCGGTAGCCGTGGGCATGGTGACCACCGCCTTTTCATGTTCGCTATGCTCAAGACCCGGATACAATTCCGGCGTTCCTTCTGCCGCATGGGGAACAGCGAGCTCCGGCTGAAGGTCTTTGCTGCGGTAGATGATCGTTCCGTCCATCAGCTGCACTCCGAACTGTTTGATCAGTGGATTGATGATGTATTGTTTACCTGGCTCTCCTGCAATAAGCAGGTTGCCTCCCTGATCGATGTATTGCTGAAGCTTCCCCATCGCCGCCGGCGACAATACAGTCCTGGGATCTGCCAGCACCAGGGCGGCAATGCCCGGAGGTATGACGTCTGTTTCAAGCGATACCGTATCTACGTCGAATCCCTGGTTCAGCAGCGAATGGCGGAAGCTTTTCAGATTGGCGATCATACGGTACTCCCGGTCTCCCATTTTATCGATGCGTCTTTCCAGCTGCCCGGTGACAAATACGATCTTTGGCATCTTTGCCTGCAGCAGCCGCTTAAAGGCGGCCGACACCTCTGTTTCGGAGGGCCATCGCTCATTATCGGGGAATACCCTCAAAAAGGTCGTTCTGTCTTTATACTTCAGCTGCATCGTATACCAGCCAGGCTCATCCGACAGGTCGATGATCTTCCGGATCTCCGCCGGCTTCTTAAGCTCGCTCAGCGGCAGGTCCCTGCTGTCAGCCACCTGCTTGGCCACCTGTCCCAGGTTCTTCCCGGGATACCACCTCATCATGTTGTTGGTCTGGTTGATGGTATCATAGTACATCACATTCTTCAGAACTATATTATGCTTGAAACGCATATACGGCTCCCATTTTGCCAGGTTGCTGTTATATGCATCCGGACTCCCGAACTCAAAGAACTGGTCCAGCATATTGGCATAACCGGTCACCTCCAGAGGTGCGTCGCCCAACTCGGCAATGATCCGTTGCCCCGCAGGAGTGATCGTATTTTTCTGATCCCGGGTGACATCGAAATAGGCCACCAGCTGGGGAATGGAGCTGACATACCCGATCGTCAGAACGGAAGCAAACAACAGGGCATATCTCCCCACCCTGACGACAGCAGGCGTCGACTCCATACCCGCTCTCAGCTTATACACGGCGAGCCCAAGAAAAAGATAGATGATCAAAATAAAATAGATCAGGTCCTTGCTGGTGATAAGCCCTTCCAGCATTTTGCCGGTGCGGCCGGAGATCGAAAGAAAATAGGTCAGGCTTCTCACAAAAGCGACACCCTGCCAGAGACCGCCGACATATTGCAATACCCATACGACCACGAATGTGCAAACCGCCGCCACCACCTGGTAATTCGTAAGGGAAGACATGAACAGCCCGATGGCCGCATAGGAGAGGAGCAAAAGATAAAGCCCCAGCAGGCTGCTCAACAGCTGACCCGTGTCCGGTGACTGCACCGTAAAATAGCTGGACACGATGAATATACCTACCACGGCCACCAGCAACAGGCACATGACCATCATGGAAAGGAACTTCCCCAGCACGATATCCCTCACATGGATCGGTGAAGAATACAGCAGTCGGATCGTCCCGCTGCTGGTCTCCCGGCTGATCAGTCCCATGGTCAGCAGCGGCAGGTACAAATAAAGGTTTTGCATCACGGAGCTGAATACGCTCCGGTTGCCAAAGAATATTACGTCTATAAAGCTGATGTTAAGCTTCAGACCGGCATCCTGGTCCCGCGCAAGGGACTCGAGCGTGGATATATAAGGAATACCCGCCTGTATAAAAAAAATGATGATCAGGAACCAGGCGATAGGCGAATAAAATAACGTCTTTAATTCTGTGCTTGCGACTCGAAATATGGTCTTCATTTAGGATTGTCGTGAATGTTGGGATAATTGTTTAAATACTTCCTCCACGGAATTCTTCTCCAGGTTGATCTCCCGGAGACGCCAGCCATGCTGTACACTTGCCGTCACTACCCTTTCCGTAATATCCTGGTCCCCATTGAAGAAGACACGCACCAGCCGCTCTGTCACCATTTGCGTATTGATGACGCCCGGGATCTTTTCCAGGTCCTGCGCAGCCGGCATGTTGCCAAAATGGACGAGCATGCTGCTGGGCTCGATATAGTTGTTAAATGCATCCATCGTGTCGGAAAAGACGATCCTGCCGTTCTCTATCATCTTGATCTCCTGGCACAACAGCTGCACTTCGGAGAGGATATGGGAAGAAAATATCACCACTCTTTCCCGGGCAATCTCCCTGATCAATGCTCTTACTTCGATAACCTGGTTGGGGTCCAGCCCGTTCGTAGGTTCATCCAGCACAACGACCCGGGGTTTGTGAACGATGGCCTGCGCTATCCCCACCCGCTGCCGGTAGCCCCCGGAAAGGTTCTTTATGAGACGATCGCTGAAATGGGCGATACCACAGCGCTCCTTCACTTCGGCAACGGCCGCCGGGATCGCCTGCCTGGGCATCAGCCGCAGACCCGCGCAATAGCGCAGGTATTCGTCCACCGTAAGGTCCATATACAACGGCGGGTTTTGAGGAAGAAAGCCGATCTCCTTCTTGGCCAGTGCCGGGTCTTCCCGCATATCGATCCCGTTGATATAAACATTGCCTTCCGTCTGTTTTAGCGCCCCGCATAGGATATTCATGGTAGTGGATTTCCCGGCGCCGTTGGAACCCAGCAGCCCTACGATGCTTGTCCTGTCGATGTCTATATTAATGTCCCGGATGGCCCAGTTGGCCGTATATCGATGGGACAGCCCTTCAATCTTTACTATGCTTTTGTTCATTATGGATTTTGCTTCAATTATTCATTTACCGGGCGATGATCAGGGGTTTTGCTTCATCTCGGGGTTCTGCGAGATCAAAATAGGCGCAAGTGGGAAAACAAAGCCGTTGCTGCCCGGTGCAAGCGTATAGGTGTTGCCCTTCAATATCCTCACCATCGGCTTTGCGAATAGAGGATCCTTATCCAGCCGCCGTTGGTCGAACCACCGCAGACCGGCGCCAAAGAACTCCCGTCTTCTCTCATCAATGACCAACCGTAAAGCATCGTCGGCGGTGGCAGCCGTAAGATCGGCATAGTCCGCAGGCCGAAAACGGAGCTTCCGCAGGGTATTGAGCATAGCGATGGCTTCATCCTTTTTTCCGCTCCGCGCCAGGCACTCCGCTTTGATCAGCCACGTCTCGTTCACCGTGAGTCCCACAGCCGACCCGTCGCCATAGTAGTCCCTCGACCAGAAGCCCATGCCGGAGAAAGCGGGATAGAATGTATTGCCGGTGCGTACAAAAAGCGCATACCGCAGATCCTTTGTACCCAGCAGGTCCAGCAGGGACTGGCTGAGCTGCGGGGTGCCAGACAACTGACGGGGCACTTTACGCAGGATCACCTGCGGATCGTTGAACTGTGTGGGGAAAACATAAGGGGTCGACGCCACGGCGGTATTATAGTCATACAGGCTGCCGGAAATGGCCAACGTGCTGTCCGCATAGGCCGCTGCGTTGGTAAAATCCCTCATGTTGAGATATACTTTCGACAACAGCGCATAGGCCGCAGCTTTCCCGGCCCTGGAATTGATCTGCTGCACATTGGGCAGCAACGGTATCGCCTGGCGGATGTCCGCCAGTATCCGGTCATAGGTGGCCTGTACCGAAGCCCTGGTGAGATCCACAAACAGCTCCGGCTTCAGCAGGACGGGCACCCCCGGGTCTTTTGCCGCGGTGGATGCATCGTACTGCCGGGCATACATATTGACAAGGATAAAATAGTTGAAGGCCCGTTGGATCAATGCTTCACCCAAAAGATCATTCTTTAAAGCCATATTGCCTCCCTTGCTGTCCAGCACTCCGTTGATGACGACATTATAGACATACATGGCGGTATACAGGTAATTCCAGTCATAGTCCTGCTGATCTACCTGCAAGAACGGCTTGGCCCAGGTGTATATAGCCAGCCGGATCGCATCGCTGCCGAAATAGCTCGCTAATGCGGTATCTGCCATGTCGAGATCGTCGCAGCTCAGCTGGGGAGCAGAACCAAGGCCCACTTCCTGTTTATCCCGGTTATCCATCAGGGCCCGGTAGTCGTCCGTATATACCAGTACCCGTTGCCCCTGAACGGGTACATCCTCGACATATTTACGGCAGGAGGCCATGGAAAAAGCAAACAGCAGTATCGTGATTATTCTTGAATGCATATGATAGTACATTTTCATTTTAGAAATTCATGGAAACCCTAAAGGAATAAGAGACAATGGGCGGTATCTGGTAGTTGTTGCCCGTCGTATACAGATAGTCGGGGTCCATCTTCTCCTTATTGGCGGCCCAGATCATACCCAGGTTGCGCGCGACGGCGGATAACGACACACCTTTGGCGCCCATTTTTTGCGCCCAGCGCAGCGGCAACGGATAGGAAAGCATCACCTGCTGCAACTTGATATTGCTGCGGCTCCGGATCAGGTAAGTGGATTGGGTGTAACGTTGCAGGCTGGTGTAATAGACGGTGCCAGGACCGAATTCCAGACCGGGGACATTGGTAAACGCTTCGTCTCCGGGCTTTTTCCAGCGATGCTCGAGATCGCCGCTCCGGCCGACATAATTATTGTTCGAATACCCGACGTCACTGACGGATGGTTTGCGGAAAACACCGCCAAAAGCATACAGGAACTGTACATTCAGCTCAAGCCCCTTATAGTTCAGGCTATTCCCAAAACTGCCGAACCAGGGAGAGGTGGTACGCCCGGAGTAGACGCGGATATCCTTATAAGGATAATCCAATACGGTGTAGGTTTTATCCTTTATTTTCGGATCGGCGATCAGGGACTGACCGGTACTATCCAGACCGGCCCATTTAAAGGAGAAGAGGTAATCCGTAGGGTATCCATCGTACAGGGTTTCACGATCGAATGACAGGGTAGGCTTCTTGAAACGAAGATCCCTGATGATATTCGTATTGTAGGAGATATTGAGGTAGTGGGACAGTTTCCAGTCCTTTGCTTCCAACGAAATGACATTGAGACCGATGTCGATGCCGCTGCCATGCAGGTTGGCGGTATTGAACGCAAGGGTGGAAAAGCCGTAAGTACCGTTGATCGGCAGCTGCCAGATGATATCCGTCGTATATTTTTTGTAATACTCAAGGGAACCGGAAAACCTGTTCTTGAATAAGGAGAAATCCATGCCGTAATTGATCATACGCGTTTTTTCCCACGCCAGGTTGCTGATGGCCGGGGTGGAAATATTGCCTGTCCGGAGACCGGTGTAGTAGTCTCTGTTCAGGTTGACGATGGTCACCGGCGCATACCCTTGCGGCGCATTGCCGCTGAAGCCATAGGTGAACCGGAAGGCAAGACGGTCGAGCCAGCCGATGTGCTTCATAAAGTCTTCCCTGCCGATGTTCCATTTTACTCCGGAGGACCACAACGGGATGGCTCTTTTACGACGCTCTACGCCCAGCAGGTTCTGGTCGTCAAATCGTGCACTGCCGGAGACGGTATATTTGTTGTCGAATGTATAAGCGCCGTTGCCGTAATAGGACATGGACCGGATGGTTTGCTCCGCTACGGGCTGCGACGTGGGCCCGATACCCGACTGCGTGGTCCCATATATATCGACATATTTCACGTATGGGTTCACCGATGAGAAGGCATTGATCGTTTTATCAAATCCATAACGTGTCTCGCCGGATGATCTGTTGTAATTCTCCCGGATCTCGCTCCCGATGACCATGCTCAGCTGATGGCTGTTTTTCCAATTCTTGTTGATGTTCAGCAAACCCCGGACGCCATAGCCCCTTCCCAGGGTATTGCCAAGCTGATCCTTTCCTCCGGGGGGAATGCCGTAGACACGCCCGCCGGTGGCATTGAGGCTGGTAGCCGTATTGACCATTAGCCGGGCATCATAGCTATCCGGTTCCCAGTAAGTTTCCCTATCCGTGAATGTCCGGCTGATATTGCCCGCTACCACCGCATTCAGCCAGGGGGTTATTTTCCCGGTAATGGAGGCGTTGAAATTGAAATTATTGTTATTCTGGATGGTATTGGAGTAGTTCAGCTCGTCAATAGGAGAATACCGGAAAGGCAGGTAACCCTTGCTTTCCAAATTGCGCGCAATGGCCGGAACAAGGACCTCATCGTAATACACCACATGCCCGGAATCGTCCATCAGACGGTCATACGGTCGCATGCCGCGATCACCGACGCTCATGGCGTTTACCGCCGCCGAATTTATCTTATCCCTGGTATTGCCAAAAGTGAGATCATAAGACGCCGTGATCAGGCCATCCAAAAAAGAGGAAGTACCGCCCGCATGCAGGGAATAGCCTTTGTTGGTATTGCTGCGGTAGATCCGCTTGTCCTGGTAAAGATAGCCGGAGATAAAATAAGAGCTGTTGGTTCCCCCTCCGGAAATGGACAGGTTATATTGCTGGGTCGAAGGAGACTGCAGCATGTATTTGGCGATCTGGTCGCCATTGTCGATGGCCGCCAGCGCATTTAATTTTTGATCCAGCTGATCCTGGGTGATTTCCCCGCGCTTGTAGCTCCAGTAGATGGCCTGTGCCTGGCTGTTATTGGGAGGGTAAAAACCGGAAGTCGTGAGGGTGGGATCATAGAGCCTGCCTTTGTCGATCAGCTCCTTTTCCATCGCAATGTAATCCTTCATGTTCATCAACGTGCCGTACTTTGCTCCCGGCTTGCTGCTCGTACCCAGCGTGGTGGTAAAACCCAGCGTAGGTCTGGCATTGCGCACACCCTTCTTCGTGGTCACTACGATCACCCCGTTGGCCGCCTGGATACCCCATATGGAGGCGGCGGCGGCATCTTTGAGAAAGGTGATCTGCTCGATATCATCGGGGTTGAGATAATCCAATGCCCCCTTGGCAATGGACATCTGGGAAGGGAACCCGTCGATGACCAGCAGCGGAACTGTGTCCACCACCGTATAGCTGCTCTTGATCGTGGAGAATCCCCGGATGGTGACGGTGCCGTTGCGGCTCTGCCCCGCCGTCGTTCTCGTGGAAATATCCACGCCTGGAACCATCCCCTGCAACCTTTCCAGCACGCTCACCACAGGCACCTGGGCCAGCTGTTTGGCCGTAACGACCCCAAAAGACCCCGTGGCCCTTTCTTTGGGCAGCGACTGATAGCCCGTATTTACCACGACATTCACATCTCTCAGATTATCGATGGATTGCCGCAGGCTGATATTGACAAATGCATTCCCGATTTGAGCTGCGGTAAGGGCGACCTTCCTTGTTTCATAACCCACAAAAGAGACAACCACGACATCGCCCTCATTCGCACTGACTGTAAACATGCCACTCCCATCCGTAAAGCCCGCCCTCCTGGCATTTAACAGGACGGAAGCCCCTTCGAGAGGATCGCCAAGCGAGTCCACTATCCGTATCTTTACAGACGATGGTGTAGATTCGGTAGGCCCGGGCGAAGCGCCTGCCTGCTCTTTTCGGGAAACCAGAATGGTTTTCCCCTCGATGACATATTCCAACGGCTGATCTTTAAGCACCAGGTTAAGAAAATCGCGCAGCGGCATGCCCGATACGGAGAAGGAAACCTTTTTTGCCTGGTCGAAGATATTTTTCTTGCTAAGGAGCACATACCCCGTCTGTTTTTCGATTGCCATGAACACCTGCTTTAAGGTGAGGTCTTTCCCCGAAAGCGTAATGTTCTGGGACTGACCGGCAGCACGAACATTCAGCAGGATAGTGAATAAAAGGGTTGTGAATAGCCAAAAGCAATTCTTTTGCATAATTCAGCAGATAGTTTGGTTGTTAATAAAAATGGTCTTGGGCAGGCAAACCAATCCCTGTGAGCCCATGTCAGGGCTCGGGACAGTGAAAATATTGAACGGAAAAGTTTATTGCGATATAACGATCAGCCTTCTTCCTTCCAGTCTGCAGTGCACACGCAATCTTTCGAGGAACAGCATCAATCCTTTGAGCGACACATCCCTGGTCATCTTCCCCATCAGCTGGATGTCGGGAACCCCTTTCTCATAGACCACCTCGATGTCATACCATCGCTCCATTTGCCTCATAACCTCATCCAGCCTGGCATCTTCAAAGCTGAACATTCCGTTCTTCCAGGCCATGACCTTATCGATATCCGGATTGCTGATGACTTTTATCCCTGTGCCGTCCATCACGCCTACCCCTGTTCCATCTATCATCCCAGCCGGCACCCGCGCCTGCTGCCCCGGCTTGAGAACGACATCGCCCTTCACTCCCCTGCTGACGACCCGGACGGCACCTTCCAGCAACGTGGTATTGATACTGTTCTCATTGTCATAGGCATTCACATTGAAATGCGTACCCAGCACCTCTACCACTTCCTTATCGTTCACATTCACCCGGAACGGCATGTCGGTATTTTTTGCCACTTCAAAATAGGCTTCCCCCTTTACCTCCACCTGGCGCACCTGCCCTTTGAACACGGTAGGATAGCTGATGGAGCTGGCCGCATTCAGCCATACCTGCGTCCCATCGGACAACCTGAGCTGGAATTGACGTCCCTTGGGTGTAGACATCGTATTGTATAACATCTCCCCTTCGCTGCCGGCATACACCAGCGCACCGTTGTCCAGGCTTACCGATGCATTCCCCTGCGTGGTTACCCGTCCATTTTTTAAGCTATCCAATACGATCTTCGAGCCGTTGGCAAGGGTGAGAACCGCACCCTGTCTGCCTGGAGCCAGATCAGGGGTTTGAACGGCCATCGCCGGCGCCGGCGATGGCGTCCTGTGAGATAACCATAGATAAGAGCCTAAACCAAAAATCAATAGGATACATGCGGCCGCGATCCACCGATACGGCATTTTAACCACCCGGGCAGACCGCCTTTGCCTGATAGCCTGGAAGATCAGCTCACGCAGCTCTGTGTCTTCCTCCATATCCACTGCACCGGCAAATGCCTCGTCTACCATCGATTCAAGCTCATCTTTATGCTGCTGACCCTCGATCAGGCTGAACAATCGCTGCCTTTCCTCCACTGCAATCGTGTTGGTCAGGTATTTATCCATTAGCTGCCGGAACTCGGTCATGGGATCGATAGCTTAATTTTGACGTACATATATAAAGACAGCGGTAAAAAGAAACAGGTGCAGTCTGCTGAAAA
>Ga0105240_10000282_pt1 | contig 99652 bp, 83 predicted proteins | sample KBSC54metaG_FD_80426 | JGI IMG/M metagenome (GOLD analysis project Ga0105240, IMG submission 80426) | Corn rhizosphere microbial communities from Kellogg Biological Station, Michigan, USA - KBS C5-4 metaG | ecosystem: Host-associated > Plants > Roots > Rhizosphere > Soil | place: Michigan, USA...
AACACCCGTCTACAGTGCAGAAAAGCCTCGCTACCTCACCGTGACGGGAACACAAAGGACGTTTCTGAAAAAAGACGCTGCCTAAGATTGACAATCTAAGACAGCGTCTACACGCTACGCGTATCACATCCAAGACACGGTAAGCCGCCCCGAAGTGTAGCCGGGGCCAGAGCGCAAGCGAGGGTGCCGGTAGAGCGTAGCGTCAATACGGTTTGTTGGTTTTCTACCAAGGTTTGGCGGCACTTCGGCTGACCCAGCGAGGGGTTCGGAATTGGAGCGATCGTTGCGCGACCACGGAACGTTCCGCGCAGGCGTAACGCCGTCTGCGAACGTTACACCCTCGCGGGGAGCGGTACGAACATCCGATCCCCGCCTACAAGGGCCGGGCGGCCGATTCACCCAGTGCCTGCCAAGCCCGCGTATTCGCGTGCCGGTGCTGGATCATGATCCGGCCAAACTCGCTGTCCGTAGTCAAGGGGAAAGGCAACTCGACGCGCGTACCGTCGACGAGCACGACGGTGAAAATACGGTCGGCAATATCATCCTTGTTCTTGGGCAGCAAGTAAATTTGGTTCTTCGGCACGATAGTCATCTCGCCTTTGGTGTTAAAGAAAAGAAACAAGTCTGAGCTCTCTTCTATGCGGGAATTCAGAATGGCCGGGGCAAGGCGTCGATAAGTGAACTGCACGAGCAGCGCGGCGCCGACCAGGAAAAACTTGGAGACCAAGTCGGAATTGCCCGCAGCCCCAACAACGATCCCGAAAACAACAACCCCGACCCCAAAAATGGTTGACCAGCTGTTCTGCCAAGGAAAGCGCATTATCCGGACGTCAACAATTTCCAGCTCACGCCCCCGCTTGCAACGCCACCCGGAATTGCTCGCGATACAGCCGCTCGTACAAGCCGTTGTTATTGATCAACTCCCGGTGCGGCCCGGCTTCCGTAATGACCCCGCGCTCCAAAACCACGATCTTGTCTGCCTTGACGATCGTCGACAGACGGTGGGCGATTACGAAGCTCGTCCGCCCTTCCATCAAATTGTCAAGCGCAGCCTGAAGCAATGCCTCGGTCTGAGAGTCTAACGACGACGTCGCCTCGTCCAAAATCAAAATCCGAGGATCCGCCAAAAGAGCGCGAGCAATCGCCATCCGCTGCTTCTCCCCGACCGAGAGCTTGATTCCGTCCTCACCGATCCGGGTGTCGTAACCGTTGGGCATCGCGATGATCGCCTCGTGAATCGAGGCCGCCTTAGCCGACTCCTCGACTTCGGCATCGGTCGCATCCAACCGCCCATACCGGATGTTCTCCCGAATGGTTGCGTTGAATAGAATGCTCTCCTGAGCCACGACCCCGACCTGGCTCCGGAACGAGAGCAACTGCGTATCCCGGAGGTCGATCCCGTCGATAGTGATCCGCCCGGCCGTCGGATCGTAGTGCCGCAGCAACAAACTCGCCAGGGTCGTTTTGCCGCTTCCGGAAAACCCAACCAACGCGATCATCTCGCCCGGATTCGCCACAAAGTCGATGCCTTTCAAAACGGGCTGGCCCTTCTCGTACTCGAACCAGACATCCTCGAACCGGACATCTCCGCGGATCTTCGGCATCGGCAACGCCCCGGGCTTATCGATGATGTGGTTCGCCGTATCCAAGGTCCGGAAGATGCGCGCCAACGCCGCCTGAGACCGCGCAATCGGGTCCAGCACCACCAAGAACCGAACGATGGGCCCGTACACGTAAGTGACCGCGTAGAGCAGGAACATCACCAGCGTGCCCGCCTGCATCTTCCCTTGGAGGCAGAGCTGGCCGCCGTACCAAAGCACGAGCCCCGTCGCAACTCCGCAAAGCGCGTCGGCGACCGTCCACAACCCGCCCCCCAAAGCGCCCTGATGAACGTTCAGACCCATCAGCTCGCGGGTGGTCGACATGAAGCTGCGGGCCTCCCACCGCTCCTGCCCGAAGCCCTTCACGGTCTGAATACCGGTCAGCTTCTCCTGCATCTGGCCGAACATCGTGTCGCGCTTTGCCCGGATCTGGTCGCTGGTCTGTTCTAGGGGCCGGTAGAAGCGGCGAAAGCTGAAGATGTAGATCGGCGCGATGCTCAAGCCGATAAACGCCATCGGGACATTAATCGTGAACAGAACGACGATGACCAACAGAAGCTGCACGAAGTCGCCGATCATCGTGGTCAGGTTGCCGGTGATGAGCTGCTGAACCGTATTCGCGTCGTTGATGACATTGCTGACCAGCTTGCCCGTTTGGTTCTTTTCGAAGTAGGCGATGGGCAGCGACTGCATGTGCGCCATCATCTTCTCGCGCATGTGCAGCAGGAAGCGCTGACCTAGCGTCGACATCGCGATGGCCAGCGCGTAGCCGAGGCCCGCCTGCGCGCAGGCGAGACCCACGATCAATCCCAGGTAGGTGAGCGTATGAATCGGCTCGCCGCGCTGCAACCGGTTGACGATGTCGCCGAGCACGAACGGGGGCAGGAAGCCGAAGAAGCTCTGGGCGACGGTGAGGACCGCGCAGAGCGCCATCATCGCACGAAAAGGCCGGAGCTCCGGCCAAAGCCGTCGGAACGACTGCGGCTCGGCTTCTTTCTCTCCCGATGGCAACGCCTTCACTGCGTTGCCCTCCTTCGCCCTTTCGGATCGCGCCATAAAGATTGGTGCTAGTTTACGTGTATAAATCGGCACTCGTCAGCAGTCCACGTGCAATAAGCCGACACACTTTTAAGAGCCGTTAAAGATCGGGCCAAAGGTCTCTTCCCTGTGAGCCCAAGGATCCATTCGACCGACTCAAGGAAATGAGGCACGTCGAAGATCGGTATTGCCGATGAGTGAAGGAATTGAGCTTAAGATTACATTTTCAAACGCGGCTAGATGAGATCCGCAGCGACGTCGTTCGCATGGGCTCAGATGCAAACGACATGGTGCGGTCCGCCGTCGAAGCGACCCTCAATAGCAACGTCGAACTGGCCGAGCAAGTCATCGCAAGTGACGATAACATCGACGCCGCCGAACGTGCCGCCATGCAAAAGGCAGTCATTGCCGTCATGCAAGAGTCTCCCGTGGGCGAGGATCTGCGCTTCCTCGTCTGCACCCTCGGAATCGTATGCGAGATCGAGAAAGTTGGAGATCATGCAGTCAAGCTCGCGCGTCGCGCAACCAAGCTCGGCAGCAAGTTCCCAAGCGAACTCCGGCTTCCGTTGGTCGAGATGGGGGAGCAAGTGCGGTCCTGTTTCGCCGCCTCGTTGAAGCTCTACGCCGACTACTCTCCCGAGCTCGCCCAAGAAATCATAGAAGGAGATGACACGGTCGACCGAGCCTTCGGCTGCGTGCGCCAGCGTGTCTTCGGCCTCGTCCGCGAGCACCCGGAATCCGTGGAGTCGCTCATCCGCACGATGGAGTGCTTCCACGCCCTCGAGCATGTCGCGGATCACGCGGTGGCGATCGCGGTGAAGATCTCCATGGTCAACCAGCACTAAGCGCCTATCCCTCGTCGGACGGCTTCGCCGTGAGCTTCTCGTCCAAATGAATGGACACGCGAGTGATGCGGCGTCGAGCCATGTTCTCGACCCGCATCAATCCCAAAACCGTCTCCACGCTATCGCCGGGGCGTGGAACGCGCTCCAGCGCGTCCACGACCATGGTGGCGAGCGTGTCGGTGTTCTCCCCCGGCTCTATCGGCAGCCTTAAGCGACTGACCAACTCGTCGAAGCGCACGTCGGCGCGGGCGGAGACCCGATGGCCCGGCAATTCTTCGATCAGCGGTCGCTCGCTCTCCAGACGATCCTCGAGCTCGCCGAACACCTCTTCGACCACGTCTTCAAGAGTCACCAAGCCGCTCGTGCCGCCGTACTCATCCATCACGATGAGCATTTGGGTCTTCTCGGACCGCATCGTCTCCACGATCCGCTCCATCGGCAAGTTCTCCGGCACCACAACGACCGGGCGGACCACCCTTTCGAGACAGAATCCCGGCTCATCCCAGTGCTTCACGATGTCGTGAAGATAGACGAGGCCGACCATGTCGTCGATGTCGCCGCGGCACACGGGCAGACGGGTGAACGGGATTTCCCGCAAGCGCTGCTTCAACGGCTCCAGTGTCAGGTCGATGTCCAGCCACTTAATGTCGAGCCGGTGAATCATGATGTCCCGGGCGTCGAGCACATCGATCCGCAGCGCGCGGGTCACCATGTCGGCGTGCGTCTTATCCAACACGCCCTCGTCGCCGCCACTCTGGATGAGCATTAGCAGCTCCTCCTTCGGGACACTTTCCTGGGCGCTCTCGTGGATGTCGATCTTCACGATCCGCAGAATCAAGGCGGCTAAGGACTGGGCGAGCCAGATGACGGGGCTCAGGATCGTGGAGACGATCTTCATTGGCACGAAGAGGGTCATCGCGACCGCTTCGGCGCGTCTCAAGGCAAAGTACTTCGGCACCAGTTCGCCGATCACGACGAGCACAAGGGCCACCAAGAAAAACGAGAGTGCGTACCCGAGGGTTTGGGTCGCCTTCGGCCCCAGCAAGTGGCTGAGTGTCTGGTTATGCGAAAAGATTCCGGACAGCAGCTCAGTGACGAACGGCTCCGTGATCGAACCGACACCGATCCCGACCATGGTGATGCCAACTTGGCTGCCGGCCACATAGGCGGAAACGTTCTCAAGTTCGCGGGCAAGCCGCTTCGCCCGCTTGTTCCCCTTTCTTCCCAGCGCTTCGAGGCGGTTCTTCCGCGCGCTGACCATCGAGTATTCGGCCGCGACAAAGAAGACACTGGCCAAGACCAGTATCAGGCTGACGATCCACATCAGGTGGGAATCACCCTCACTACCCGCCTATTGTAAGGCAAGCTACTGGGGCAACGCCGGATACATTTCTCGACTGATGCTCTTGACGTCGATCTTCCAGTCGTCACCGACCTTGACCAATGGAAGTTCATAGACTTCCTCATACGAGCCGGCCGAGGTCGCGTCGCGCATCAACTGCATGTTCACCGAGCCGGTCTTATCATTCGACTGGAGAGATCCCGTGATGCGGAAGGTGAAATTGTAGTATTTGCCGGCGGTGTTGACGGCGAAGTCCCACTCCTTCCTGATCTGATCCTCGGGCTCGTTGCCAAGATAAGACATCTTCGTGAGCGTGTCGACGTCGCCTTTTGCGAGTGCGGACATGAACCGACCACCAACCGAACCGAGCGACTCGCGTCCCGTGGCAAGAATGCCCACAAAGATCACGGCGGCAACAACGCCCAACGCTCCAACGACGCTAATACGACGACTCATGCGTCAACCATTTAACCCCAGCGGGCCAAGGATGGTTCCCGATGCGACGCATAGTGCGGTCGGTAAAGCTACTGTCTATTCATTTCCCGCAGCAGCGTGACCGTTTTTCGCGTATTGACGCGCCAACTTCGCCCCGTTTTCTCCACAACCCAAAGAAAGGCATCCTTCTTGCCGCCGGGAAAGCTGTACTCGACCACCGCCCGAACCTGCTCCGGCGATCGCTGCATCGCAAGGAGTTTGTAGGAGGCGCCCAGGAAGCCATATTGATTGACAAGGGCCATCAAAGCCTGCGGCTCCGCTGACCCGAGCGGTTCCAGAGTGACCCGCGTCAAATCGCGCCAATCCTGCCGCTGGACGTCCACGTGAAAGCGTCGCACCGCGCTCTCGGGCCCGTAGTCTTGGAGCCGGTAGAAGACGTAAAGGACCAAAAACGTAAGGGCCGCCCCCGCACCATATTCCCAAAGTCTTTTCCGCCGTTCCTCCACGGGGCGGAGATTACCCACGAGGTAGCTGGACTTAAGAGTGAAGGCGGTCGGGCCTGGAGGATTCGCGACTGAAAGTGAAACCGCCGTCCCGATGCGTCCTAAGCGTAAGCCCATTGCAGGTTGCGAATATCTCCGCCTGTTGTTCGGGGCTAAGGTTTGCGCCCAAAGGACAGTAGTAGCCAGGAAAGGTAATGTGCGCTCGCGAGGGAGACAGGCGGACCCGCTGGCCCGGCTTGACGTTAGCGATTAATTCAAGGACGACCGGCGATGCGGTTTGATATGTGAGATTCATCGTCTCTCCTCCCGTGGCGATGCATCATCAACTCAAGAAGAGGAAGTCGAGCCTTTCTCCTCGAATCCGGTACCAGTGCCCTAACCCGCCGTCTACACTGACGCCGATGTGAAACTCTTTCGGGTCTGTCTGGCTAGGTTCGATTCGGTAGCCATCTCCTTGCAGGACGCCATGTTGTTCTTCCCCCGGCAACGTCCGGTATTCGAACCATCGACGAACGTTCAACCCAGCCATGTGAATCTCCCTTTTGTCGGGCAGCCTTATGGCAAGTTCGGTGACGCCGTCGGTTACCTGATTGAAGAGAACGGCGGATTTGTGGGTTGATGCGAGGGGCGCAATAATAACTGAGTCCATATCGACCTTGAGCCAGCCGCATTTCTAGTGGCGCCGGCGACCTGCAGTCTGCTCCAGAAGGGTCCGGGTGAACAGTCGTACTTTTTGATTCCAAGAAATTGTCGACAGTGTGATTTTCGGTCCGTCTTGATCGATCAATCGTGTCATTCCGGTCCGCAGAAGTGCCGACTTGCGAGTTCGACAATGGGCGCGTAACCTCATATCTGGTGGCGCACCGCAATCAAACCCTTGCATTGCGGGCGGTGAGATGGAACTGTCTCGGAACCGAGATTCACCAGAGTCTCCGACGGTCTGCGTCACCTCACAATGTCTTCCACAGGGAGTTCAATCGGTGCTGAACCATCCGCCGATTCCAACGTTTCCCCCTATACTGAGAAGTAGAGAGGATCCGTTATGAGCGACTTGCTGACCAGACGAGATTTGATTAAGGGTGGGACGATGATCGCGGTGGGCTTAGTGGCCCCCCGATGGCTTTCCACGATCGCCGAGGCTGACGTTATTCGCCAAGCAAACGGCCAAAACGCCACCGGGGACACCGTCCTCATCGTGTGCCAGCTCAGCGGCGGCAACGACGGCCTGAACACCGTGATTCCCTACGCCAGCAAGGCCTACTACACCTTCCGCCCCACCATCGGCATCACGGAAGACAAGGTCCTCAAGCTCAACGAGCAGCAAGGCCTGCATCCTGGCCTCACCGGTATCCAAGAACTCTACAAGCAGGGCAAAGTCGCGATCATCAACAACGTCGGCTATCCGCAGGCAAACCGATCGCATTTTAAGAGCATGGAGATCTGGCAATCCGGCAGCCCCGAAGGCAAGTTAAAAGGGGGATGGATCGGCCGCCACTTCGACCAGCAGATGCTTCACGGCCCCCTGAACCCCGTGGTGGCGCTCGGACTTTCCACCGAGAAGCCCCTCGCCCTCAACGCCGTAAACGCGAGCGTCCCGTGCTTCGCCAGCCTTGCCGACCTGAAGAACATGGTCGGGGACGCGGACACCGAGAAGATGCTTCGTGACATCCAGGGCATGGATGCAATGCAAGGCTCCGCCACCCACGCCGTCCAGCAGGCCAGCAAGTCGGCTCTCGACGTGATCGACACCCTACAGAAGCAACTCGGCACCTTCACCGCCAAGCAGACCTATGCCAACGACCAGTTCGGCCAAGGCTTTAAGCAGATCGCGCAACTTGTCGCCACGTCCCCGGCCACCCGCGTGGTCTATTTCTCCGCCGGCGGCTTCGACACCCACGCTCGTCAGGCCGACCAGCACGCGAAACTCCTCGCGAGCTTCGGCAACGCCGTCAATGCGTTCCAAAAGGAAATGGAAGCGATCGGCCGCGCAGACAAGGTCGTCACCATCGTCTTCTCCGAGTTCGGCCGCCGAACCCAAGAGAACGCCAGCCAGGGCACCGACCACGGCGCCGCGGCTCCCATGTTCGTGATCGGCAGCAAGGTCAAGGGCGGCATCCACGGCCCGATCCCGGACCTGCAGAATCTGGTCGATGGCGACGTAGGCTTTACCCAAGACTTCCGCGGCGTCTACGCTTCGACCCTGGACCAGTGGATGGGCGGCGATTCGGCCCTCGTTCTCGGTGAGAAGTTTGCGTCCGTAGAAGTCTTCGCCTAATGCTCGCTCTCTTAGCCTCCGTCCTCACCCTTCTTCCCAACTTGCCCCAGGCCTCTTCGGACTGGATCCTGACTTTCTCCGACGAGTTCACCGGACCGGCGGGCTCGGAAGCCGACCCGGCAAAGTGGAAACACGACGTCGGCGCTTGGGGCTGGGGCAACCACGAGCTTGAGGACTACACCGAGGGCAAGTCGAACTGCTTCCTCGATGGCGAGGGCCACCTCGTCATTGAAGCGCGCAAAGAAGCCAGCGGTGGCGCGAAGCCCCACTACACCTCCGCTCGTATTAAGACGGAAGGCCAATTCTCTCAAGCCTACGGGCGGTTTGAGGCACGTATGAAGCTTCCCAAAGGCCAGGGCATCTGGCCGGCGTTTTGGACGCTCGGGGCCGACATCTCAACCGTCGGCTGGCCGACTTGCGGCGAGATAGACATCATGGAGTACAAGGGCCAAAACCCGCAGACTCAGATCGGAACCGCCCACGGTCCCGGCTACAGCGGTGGCATGGGCAAGTCCGGTCGAACCTCGATCGAGAAAGGCACCCTCGCCGACGACTACCACGTTTACGCGATCGAGTGGGAGCCGGGCGAGATCCGGTGGTACCTGGACGACAAGATGTACCACAAGGAAGACGCGCTCAGCGTGGGACACAACCGGTGGGTGTTCAACCACCCGTTCTTCATGATTTTAAACCTAGCCGTCGGCGGTGGTTTCGTGGGGAGTCCCGACGACACCACGGTGTTTCCGCAGCGGTTGATGGTCGATTACGTACGCGTCTATCGATCGGCGAAGAAGCTTTAGCCCCGGTCGGCGGCCAATATCTTCTTGGGGTCGGCAATCACCGGCCCAGGGACCTTTACCTCTAAAGTCACGGTTTGCCCATCGATCGTCGCCGTGACGGTCGCCTTGCCCGCGTGCACGGGATGCAGCGCCCCTCCTTGGTCGATCCAAGCCGCACCGCGGCCGGACCAGAGGATGTTCATGTTGTCTACGGGATGGCCGTCTCGCTTCGCCGTGACGAGAAGCATTCCATCAGCTTGCTTCCCCACCGCTAGTTTCAGCTTTCCGTCAATGACTGTCGGGTGCGGACCGAAGACGAGGATCCCCGAGGCGACTGGTCGCTCCACGCCGTCGCTTGGCCGACTCACCGTGAGGCCGAAAATATTGAGGGCCGTGCTGCCTCCACCATCCAAGTTCATCGCTTCCGTACAGCCCAGTCGGATCATGAGCTTGGCCAACTCCTCAAGCGTCGCCCCCACGCTGCACGCCTGCCGTCCATCGACGGTGACGATCCAGATATCTCCATCCGCCGTCTTGCCGATCGCGGTCCGGGGGTGCCGACCCAGGAAGTCAGCGTTAAAGCCCTCCTGAACGCCGTCTACGGCCATGGCACCGTCTTTGACGAGGAATGGTCCGCCCCCGATTTCGTTCTCGTATTTTTCCCAATCAAAGCCGTCCGTCTTCAATCGCAGCTTGACGCGGTCGCCCATACGAAGACCCGCGAGAAGCGGAACTTTGGAGCCCGACGCGACGAGGTAGGCATGACCGGCGGGGACGACCGTTCTGGCGGAGTCGCTGACGATGCTTTCGACGGTTGCCATCGAAGTCGACGATGGCGAAAATGAGCTTTCGGGGACTTTTAGGACAATGAGGACGTTGTCCTTCGGGGGTGAGAGCTCACCCTCCGCCGGCGTGTAGAGCGCGACGCCGTTCGGACTGACGGGTTGGTTCAGCGCCTCCAACTTAAATTCGTCGCTGCCTTCGATGGTGGCGAAGGCGGCCGCGTTGGCAAAGCCGAGTTTGGCGTCCTTGGGGCCCCAGCCGAAGACGGCGCGGGGCTTAGCCGGCGTGGTGATGAGTTCACCCGCACGGATGAATTGACCGATCGGCGCCCCTTGGGTGTAGGTGAAGAAGTCTCCGTTGACGGCGACGATGGCGTTCGAATCCGCGGCCATAGCGGTGGGCGTGCGGCGGCCCTTGACGCCTCCGTCCTCGTTGATCGTCTTCCCTGCGAGTTCGGGCGACCAGCGAAGGCTCGGGCTGCCGGGCGAGAGGCGCACGGCGTTTACGGTGCGCGGCAGATTCGGATCCACCTCCATCCGGTAGATGAGACCGGGAGCCAAGGTCTTCTCCCAAACGAGCGCCGGCTTTACATCTCCCTTTGTTAGGGCGATGGCGAGGAAAAGGCCTAATCCCATAGTTGATCCAAGTACGTTAGCGAGCCGTTGTCCGCGTCCAGCCGGGCGCGAATTCCGAGCGGAAGCGTCAGCATATTCTTCATGTGGCCCAGGGGGAAATTGATGACCATTGGCTTGCCCAGCGGTTCCAGCCGTTCCCGGACGATGGTCTCCCATGGCTTTCCGCCGATCGCCTGATCTACGAGCGTATCCGTCCGCGTCATTTCTCCGATTAAGAAACCCGCCGCCGACTGAGCGATGCCGGAATTCAAGAGATGCGTAAACATCGCATCGATCCGGTGCGGCGGCTGGTCAACCTCCTCGATTAGAAGGATGCGACCCGTAGCGTCTAAAGGCTCGTTAGTGCCGATGGTGTCCGTGAGGAGACAGAGGCAGCCCCCGATGACTTCGCCCTCGGCTTTTCCGCCAACGACGGTTGTGGCTTTCGTGGCGCCCTCCGGCGGGGTCAGGTCGTTGCGAAGGACCCGGCGGAACGACTCGATCACCCACGGTTCGCGCGGATAGAAAAGCGTAAGCCCCATCGGAGCGTGAATCGTGGGCATTCCCCTCCGGTTCAGCGCGACGTGGAGGGTCGTGACGTCGCTGAAGCCGAGAAACATCTTTTGGCTTCTCGCGATAGCGTCCAGATCCAAGTACGGAAACAGGCGCGCGCACCCGTAGCCGCCGCGCGTGCAAAGGACGGCGGCAATGCCGTCTTCGGCAAATGCGTTCTGAAGGTCTCGGGCGCGATCCTGGTCGGAGCCAGCGAGGTAGTCGTCGCTATCCAGAGCGTGCGGCATGATCCGCACGGCAAATCCTTCCGCTTCTAGCAGCTTCGTGACGAACTCCAATCGCTCCACTGGAAGCGGGGAGGCCGGCGAAACGAGCGCAATCGTATCGCCGGAGTGGAGGGGACGAAGCTTCATAGGCGCAACCAAGTCGCCTGATTATAGATAGGTCAGCGTGCCCGCGTTCGCGTCCAGCCGGGCGGGTAAGCCGAGCGGTAGGGTGAGCATCGCGTCGATGTGGCCGAACGGGAAATTGAAGGTCGTCGGGACGCCTAGAGGCGCGATCCGCTCCCGAACGATCGTCCGCCAATCGAGGTCGTCGCCCTTGGCGAGCAGGTCGGTGTCGGTCATCTCGCCGACCGCGAATCCAGCCACCCCGTCCAGGGCGCCCGCATTCAGTAGATGGGTCAACATTGCGTCGACGCGGTGGGGCGGCTCGCCGATGTCCTCAATGAGCACGATCTTTCCCTTTCCGCAAAAGGGATCCTTCGTTCCCATGCTGTCCGCCATCAAAGTAAGGCAGCCTCCCGCCACGATGCCTTCGGCAATTCCCGGCACAACCTTATGCCCTGTTCGTGCCTCACTTGGCGCCCGAAAATCGCCGGCGAGAGCCGACGCGAACGAGCTATGCACCCAGCTTGGGCGCTCAGCCGCCAAAGTGGAAACCATCGGGGCGTGAAAGGTCGGCAGACCTCGGCGGTTTAGCGCGATGTGCAGGGTCGTAATGTCGCTAAAACCCATAAACGGCTTCCGGCTCTCCGCGATCGCGTCGAGATCGAGGAGTCTTAGAAGCCTTGCGCAACCGTAACCTCCGCGCGTGCAAAGGACGGCATCGACTTCCGGGTCGGCGAAGGCCGCTTGGATGTCGGCCGCCCGATCTTCGTCGTTTCCGGCAAGGTCGTGCGTCTTGTCGGCGACGTGAGGCATCCGCTTCGTACGAAATCCCATTCCTTCCAGGACCGCAATGCCGGTCTCCAACTTCTCCTTAGGAACGGATGTGGCCGGCGAAACCAGCCCGATGGTAGCGCCCGGCAAAACCGGTTTGAGGCGCGTGGGAATCATTAGTTTTAAGGATACTAAAATGATGCCCCTCGACTCCAAGGCCCGGTTTTCATCCCGAGTCGCAAATTACGTCAAATATCGGCCCTCGTACCCTTCTGCGGTGCTTGATCTTTTGGTGTCCCGGTTGGGTCTTTCTGCGTCTTCCGTGATCGCAGACGTGGGATCGGGGACGGGAATTTCGACGGCCTTGCTTCTTCAATCGGGGGCGACCGTTTTTGCGATCGAGCCAAATAGAGAGATGCGCGAGGCTGCGGAGGTTCAAATTGGCGCTGCATCCGGCTTTCGGAGCGTGGATGCGGCGGCGGAGGTGACGGGTTTAGCGGATTCTTCCGTCGATTTGGTGGTTTGCTGCCAGGCGTTTCACTGGTTTGATTTCGAGTTGGCTCGCGCAGAGTTTCGTCGGATTTTGCGCGGCGATCGCTGGGTGGCCCTCGTCTGGAACGACCGCGCGGTCGCCGGATCAAATTTCATCGAGGGTTATGAAACGCTACTAAAGACCTACTCGCCGGAGTATCTGGACGTGAAGCACAAAGACCTCGACGGGTCTTCGATAGAGCCGTTCTTCTTGGCGGGGACGATGACGATGTCCTCTTTTCCGAATTCTCAACGGTTTGATTACGAAGGGTTGGAGGGTCGGTTGTTATCGTCTTCGTACGCACCGGTTGCAGGTGATCCAGGGTACGAGGGTCTGATCGAGGGTTTACGGGATTTGTTTGCTCGTTACTCCTCGGGCGGGGTGGTCGAGTTCCCATACGACACAAAGGTGTTCCTGGGTCGGGTGTAGTTCGTCACCGAAGGTGGTAGCCGAGACCGGAGCGTCGACACGATGGTGTCGGGCGTGCCGCCAAACCCTCGCCGAGATCCGAGATATCGTCTCAACGCTTCGCGTGCGACACCATCGCCGGGCTCCGGTCTCGCCTACACCCTTCGGGGTCGGTCTAACCGATGGTTTCGACTGCCAGGGCGACCCTTCTCCAAAAACGAAAAAGACCTCCCATTCGTAAACGGGAGGTCTCATCCGAAGAACTAGGAACCCTTAGTCTGCGGGCGCGATGACCACGCGGCGGTTAGGCTCTTCGCCTTCGCTGTAGGTGGTGATGCCGTCCAACTCGCCGAGGGCCTTGTGGACGATGCGGCGCTCGAAGGCGGGGAGAGCGTCGAGAACGGCCTCTTCGCCGCGCTTCTTGACCTGCTCGGCGATCTTCTGCGCAAGCTGGGTAAGCGCGTCCTCACGGCGTCGGCGGTAGTCGTTACCGTCGAGGGTGGCGCGAACGCCTCGCTCAATGCGGCGACTGGCGACGATGTTCACCAGGTACTGCATCGAGTTAAGAACCTCACCGTGCTTGCCGATGATGAAGGCGACGTCCTTGCCGTCGAGGACGACGTTCACATACCGGCCGGAAATGCTTCCGATCTCGGCGGTGATGGAAAGTTGGGCGGCTTCGAGAAGCTCGCGGACCACGGAAACCAAAGCCTCGGCATCTGCCTGGCTGGCTTGCACTTCCTCCGCCGGTTCGGCTTCGGGGGCGCCATCGGTCTCGGCGGCCTTTTCCGCGGGCTTGGCGGGAGCGGCTTCGCTTCGCTTGCCACGGCCCGAACGACGTCCGTCGGCCTTCGCCGGTGCGGCTTCAGGGGCCGGTGCGGGAGCGGCGGCGACCGCCACGGGCTCAGGCTCGACAACCGGTGCGGCCTCGACCGCGGCCGGAGCCTTGCGGCCACCGCGAGCGGGCTTCGCCGGGGCTTTGGCCGGGGCGGGGGCGGCGGGTTCGGGAGTCGTAACTTCCGGAGCCGCGGCAGGCGCTTTGGTAGCCTTGGGCGCAGACTCTACAACCTCAGCCCGGACTTTAACCGAACTCTTCCCGAAAAGCCCCTTGGTCTCCTCAAGAACCGTAACCTTCAATTGGTCAGCCGCCACGCCAAGCTTGTCTGCTGCTTGCTTCGTTGCGTCCTGAACCGTTTTAGCTGAGATCTCCACCGTCTGCATTGATCCTTGCACTTTACTCGTTTTGGTTAACCTTCTACCCGCCCACGTTTACGCGACAGAGAATTTCCGCGCTAAATACACTATTTCCGCTTCTTGGGCTTATGCTTCGCGGGCGTTCCTTTCTTAGTCTCGCCCGTGCCTAAAAAGGTTGTGCCGTTGGGCGAAGGTTTTCCATTTGTGGACGGTTTGCCGTTCGAACCACCGTCGGGCATGTGCTTCTTCTGCTCTTCGGCCTGCTTCTGCAGTTCTTCGAACCACTTGCCCCACTTGCCGCCGACGCCGCCCGCTCCGGCTTGGGGAAGCACTCCGCCGCCCTTTGCATTGACCTTAACCAACGGAGGAAGAGGGAGCCGGTAAGCCCGAAGCGACTGCGCCGTAGCGAGCATGTTCGTGAAGGTCCAGTAGAGGACGAAGCCCGACACCACGGGGATCGCGCCGGTGAACATGAAGAACGTCCAAACCACCGCCATACCCACGCCCATGAGTCGCTGCTGCTTGACTTGGCTCGGGTCGGAGACCGGCGTCAGGAGCGTCGAGACGATCATGCTGATGCCGTAGATGATCGTCAGGATCGAGTCCATCTGGCCGAGGTTGGCGGCGATGAATCCGTGCGAATTCTGGCTATTCGCCTCATTGATCCAAAGGAAGGTGCCCTTCTCGAACGTAAATTGGTAGTGCAGCATGCACTGGTAGATCGCGAAGAAGAACGGCATCTGCACGAGCATCGGCGCGCAGCCGGCGAGCGGATTGAGGCCGTACTCTTTGTACAGCTCCATCGTCTTCTGGTTCGCCACGACTTGGTCGTCCTTGTAGCGATCCTTGATCTCTTTGACCAGCGGGGTCAGTTGCGACATCTGCCGCCCGTACATGATCTGCCGCTGGGAGAGCGGGAAAATGATGCCGCGCACGAGCAGCGCAAGCAGGAACGCGGCGAACGCGTAGCTAAAGCCGGAGGATCGTCCGGTCATTGCGACTAAGCCGTCGATAATCTGGTAGCCGGGGATGAAACCCCAAACGAGTTCCGCTTTGTTTCGCTGGGCGAGGACCGAACTGACCTCGTTGTAGAGTTGCTGGCCGGACCACTCCTTCCACGCAAAATCTTTGGTGGGCTCGGCAACCGCGACCGGCGTATTCCACTCCGGCCGGCCGAGGAGCCTCCGTTGATCGCCCGCGAGGCTGTTGAAGGCGTTCCGAATGCGGCTCGTCTCGTTCGCGTGCATGCCCGCTTTGAGTTGGGTGTCCGCGACGAGGATGACCGCCTCAACATCCTTCTTCTCCCTCTCGGCTGGGGTCAGACGCTTCGCCTTTACGTCCTCGTCAAGGCTGGAATCGTAAAGTCGGCGATCGGTCACGATCGTCGCATCAAGCCGGTATTGGTTGTCGTACCGGAGCTTTTGGTAAAGCTGCGCCGTCGTCTGCTTTTGCTGATTGTTCTGATCCGTATTGCCGGTGAACATACGGACCGTCATGAATATGGCGATCACCCAGAGGAGCGTGATAAGGAAATTCGGCTTTGGGGCGGGCTTACTCATGAGGATGTGCGGAACGGTCGTCGAAAGGTACCGGGTCGTACCCTCCGGGGTGGAAGGGGTGGCAGCGGCATATCCGCTTGATTCCCATCCACGAGCCCCGAACGAGACCGTACCGTTCTACGGCCTCGAGGGTGTATTGGCTGCAACTTGGCGTAAAACGGCATGTTGGCGGCATCCAAGCAAAGCCTCTTTGATAGCAGCGGATCAAAAAAATTCCTAGTCGCTTTCCCAACGTTCTACCGCCCGCGCGAATAATCCACGAACCTCTTCTTGGATACGTTCGAACGTTGCATCGGCGCCCTTGCCGTTTACGATCAGGATAAAATCGAACTTGGGATCGAGGAGACCCTGGGTTCTTGCCGCCTCGCGAAAGCGTCGCTTCGCGCGATTACGCGCGGGACGATCTCCGATTTTTTTCGCGGTCGCGACCCCGAGGAGGCCGGTTCCAGGCAGTCCCACGACTTGGCCCAGAGATCCGCTGACGCGGCGCCCCTCGGTAAAAATGGTCTCGAACCGCGCCTTGCTTGGGCCTTTAGGTTTCAGGCGGACAGCTTGTGGCGGCCCTTAACGCGGCGGCGCTTGAGGACGTTCTGTCCATCGGTCGTGCGCATTCGGACGCGGAATCCGTGCGTCGTGCTGCGGTGTCGTTTGTTAGGCTGGTACGTGCGCTTCATCGGTAGCTCCCAGAAAGTTGGGCTTTCGAATCGGAAAGTCTACCCAAGGAGCCGGCCGGTTTAGAAGCCCTTGCCCACCGTTATGGCGCGATAGCAATCCTTTAGACAGTTGGCAGCTTGACAAGAGCCAGGAAATAAGAGGCGTTTCGCGTCACGTCAACGTAGTCCTTCGACTGTGGACTACCAGTTGAGTTGTAGCGTTCAAGAAACCGTTCGGCTGCCTTACGGCCATCGCTTCGGCCTTGCCCAGTCGAAAGGGGGATAAAGAATGGGCAGTCACCGAAGACACTCACGCGGAATTCCTTGCCCCTAACCGTCCGAAGAATCTGCCCCTCGGCACGGCCCGCCACCTGAATAAGCTCATCGTAGGTCATGACCTCGCCTATCAGAGCGTGAGTCGGGCTCGAAGGCTCGCCAACTGACTCTGCAGCGCCGTGATCTGCTGCAAATCCATCCCCGTCAACTCGTGAATTACATCGGGCGAACACAGCGCGAGTAGGTTCACACTTCCCCTTACCTGCCACAGCTGCTCCAGCAACGCCTTCTTTTCCGCAAGACGGTGGGCGTCCGAAAACTGGCCGGCGAGTTCGCTCATTCTCGCGACTTGAATCTTGAGGTCTCGGAAACGATTGGGATAAGCACGGACGATTTTGTCGGCGGAGGCTCGGCCCTCTTTCTGAACCCGTGTCCACTGGTTTTGCATCCAGCTTAGAGCTTGGCCGCCATAGTTGGCCGCCTGCTGGCCAAGGCTCGGCGGGGTTTGGGCGCCCGCGAACGCGGTCGCCGAGATAAGGAGCAACGAAACGACTACGGCGCGCACAGAAAAACTATACAAGACATCGAAGAGAAAGGTTTACGCCTATCGGCTCGTAGGCGATAGGTTGAGGCCAGCCGAACGCCCTTGAGCGGCACGAATTCGCTTCCCCCTACGGCTCCGCCGTGTAGACCGGGTCTCGACCGTAGGGAGATGGCGCGGGGGGCGTATTGGTCGCCGTTGGACGTTTCGCGTGACCGATGGGCGTGCCGAACGTCGCCGCCGCGCCATCGCCCTCGGGGGCGAGACCCGGCCTACACGCTACGCGTACTGTCTCCAGAGATGTTGACGACTTCGGGCGCGCGGACCGGCAACACGAGAATAAACATGGTGCCGACACCAACCTCGCTGTGCACCTCGACGGTGCCCCCTAGGACGCTCGTGACGATTCGGTGAACGATATTCAGGCCAAGTCCGCTACCGCCTTGTCCAAGCCTGGTGGTAAAGAAGGGCTCAAAAACGTGATCGATATGCTCAGGTCTAATTCCCTTACCCTTATCCATAACATGGATCAAGACCTCGGATTCGCCCCGCTTTTGTACGGATACACGAACCACACCCTCGGCGGCGTCACCGTAGCCATGGATCAACGCGTTGGCAACTAGATTCGACAAGACCTGCCCCAGCGGCCCCGGATAGCTGTCCATCTCCACCAATTCGCCGGCATCCAAATCGATCCGGTGTCCCTTCGACTTAAACAAAGGAACCAACGTCGTGCTCACCTGGTGGACGAGTTCGCCGACCTCGAATCTCCGCCGCTGATCGCTGGTCTGGTCGACCGCGACTTGCTTGAAGTTCCGCACCAAGTCGCTGGCCTTTCGGAGCGTCGTCTCGATCAGCCCGCCGGCGCGGCCGACCAGAGAGACGAACGAATCCAAATCTGACTTTCGAATTTGATTCGCCTGAACCTTCGCCTCAAACTCGGTATGCCCCGAAACCAGGGTCGTTGCGACGACATAAGCGGAACCCAGGGGCGTGTTAATCTCATGCGCGACTCCCGCCACCAAGCGGCCCAACGAGGCAAGCTTCTCGGACTCGACGAGTTCGTTCTGGGCCTGATGGAGGGCGACAAGGTTCGTTTTTTCGTCCTCGATGAGGCGCCGGCGGTCAATGAGGCGTTTCTGGAAGTTCGCGAGGGCGCGCGCCATGACGCCCAACTCGTCGCCCCGCTCTTGGTCCGAAATCTCAACGCTGAGATCCTCGTCGGCCATGCGGTGCATCGCATCGGTCAGCGTCACGATCGGCCGAGCCACGATCCGCGCCAGGTAGATCGCGAGCAGGCCCGTGAGCACGATCGTCACGACCATGGCCAGGTAGATCAGGCGCGAGGTCTGAACGTACGTCTCGCTCGCCCGCTTTAAGACCTTGTTTCCCTGGGCGGTACTGAATTCCAGGTTCTGCCAAAGGTGATCCAGGGTGTCGAAGACCCCGTTCGGGCCTTCGTTGAAATACGAGGCGCGTGCTCTTTCGTAGTATTCGGGACCAAGCTGGATCTCTGCGATGAGCTGTTCGCTTAGGGCGCGGTGCCCTTTCCACGAATCGTCGAACTCACGAATCAATTTCGCCTCGGCAGGACTCTTGTTTTCCAGCTTGCCGTACGAAATCCGGATCAGCGAGATCGATTGGGTGGACGCGCGAAGTCCGGCCAGCGCGCTGTCACGCTCCCTGCTGTTCTTGGCCAGGAAGATGCGACTTTCCCAGAGTCGGTAGCGGTCAACGGCATCGATTAGCTGCCCGACCGTCGATGCACTGGGCAGCCAGTTGTCCTTTACTCCCGCGGCGCCGGCGTTGACCGCCTTGAGGCTATTCAGCGCCAAAAAACCGGTAAGCATCTGCAAGCCCAACACGGAAAGAAAGGCAATGAAGAGCTTCTTCCCGATGCTTATTTGGTCTATGCGGAACTTAGACCCGTCCATTTTGATGCTTGGTGAGCCAATCCGCGCAGGCCTTGGCGCCGAGCGGCCTGCTGAATAAGAATCCCTGAACGACGTCGATGCCGGCGGCTTGGATCGCGGCCAGATCGTCGTCGGTTTCGACTCCCTCGGCGATCGTCTCGTGCCCCGTGGACTGACAGATTGAAGAGATCGCGGCCACGATGCTGGATGCGCGCAAGTCCGTGCCGATTTCGGCTAAGAAAGCGCGATCAATCTTGACGATATCCAAGGGCATCGAGCGGATCATGGACAACGACGAGTACCCGGTTCCGAAGTCGTCCAGGGCGATCTTGTAGCCTTTGCTGCGGGCTTCCCGAAGTTGCGAGATCGCTACGTCGCCAGATAAAACCGCCGACTCGGTGACTTCCCACTCCATGTACATCGGACTGATCCCGGCGGCGCGGACGATGTCGTCGATGTCCCGCAGGCAATTCGGGTTGTTGAGCTGGGTGGGCGAAAGGTTGATTGCCAAACGCTCCACCGCGCGTGAGTTGAGGACGTCTTTCATCTCCGCGCAGGCGCGACGGACAACCCAGTTGCCAAGTTCGCCGATGAGACCGGAAGCTTCCGCAGCGGGAATGAAGTCGCTCGGCGATATCGGGCCGCGCGTCGGATGATCCCACCGAAGCAACGCTTCGATGCCGACGGGACGGAACGAGTTGCTGTACACCTGCGGCTGGTAGACGAGCGAAAGCTGCTCGCTCTCCATCGCCTCCCGAAGCTCGAGCGCGAGGAACAGGCTGTATTTTTGGCGGGCTTCGATATCCGGCGAGTAGACGACCATATGCCCGCGATGGCGGCACTGCGCCTCCTTTAGCGCCACTTCCGCCTGCTGCAGCGAGCCGAGCGCCGTTTGATCGCCGACTTCCGAACTTGCACTGCAGCCGTAAGTCAGGACAACCCGGAGTTGCTGATCCCGGACCATGACCGGTTTCTTTAGCTCGCGTGCGATCTGCTGAGGGTCCTCATCTTCCAGGATCAGACAAAACGTGTCTTTGACGAGGCAACCGACGCGGTCCTCCATTGGCAAAACTTGCCGCAACCGGTTCGCAACCGCCGTTAGGACATCGTCGCCAAAGCCGCGGCCCATGGCGGCGCTGTAAAGCGTGAAGCCGTCGATATCCGCGAGCATCAGCGTGGTTCGCTGGCCGGCTTCCAACCGTTCCGTGATGATCTCGACGATGCGGGCGCGGGTGGCGAGCTTGGTGACGCGGTCGCGATAGGCGAGTTCCGACACGGTTTCGAATAAGTGCAGGTTTTCGAAGCCAAGCGATACGTTTTGGCAGAAGATCGAAAGCAGCTCGCGGTCGAGGGTGCTGATCGAGCGGCGCCCTTCGAGGTAGATGGCGCCGCGCCAGGCTTGGCCTCCGATCGCGAGCGTCATGCCGCCTTCGCCGAGAACGTCTTCCCCGCTTTCCAGCGCGGCATTGATGAGTTGGACCGCTTCGGGATCGGCGACGGTTTCCAGTGGGTGCTGAACCGTTGCAGCAAAATGTCCGGCAGCGCCGACCACGGTGGGGCTGTCAAGAGAGCTGGTTTGACGGGCGCAGAGCAGCCCTTCGGGTTCGAGGCGCAAGTGCGCAGCGATCTGCATGACCACGCCGCGGGCGAAATCGTTGAGGCCCCGCCGGCGCATGAGATCCGAACATGCCTCGATTACCGTTCTTAGTCCCGTGCGGCTGAGTTCGAGCGCGACGATCTGCTGATAGGATCTCAAGGCGCAAACGATGGTCATCCAGAGACGTGTCCGGGTGAGCTCCGTCTTTTCCTTGTAATCGTTGATGTCGTACTGCTGGAGCACGTCCATCGGCGGCGCGTAGCCGGGTTGGCCGGTTCGGAGGATGATGCGGATGAGCTTGTTATCGAGATCGTCCCGGATCTCGCGCGCGAGGTCCAGGCCGGCGTGCTCGGACTCCATGACGACATCGAGCAGGACGCAAGCGATTCCCTTTTGGGTCGCCAGTAAGCGATGGCCCTCGGCCTTGGACCGGGCGTGAATCAGCTCGAAGGAACGGCCTTCGAACGATGTACCTTCCAGGGCAATCTTGGTGGCCTCGTACACCGCCGGCTCGTCATCAACGACGGCGATCAGCCACGGCGGCTTGCCTTCAGTTTCGAGGGGAGCTTCGTCGTCCTCCAGGAACTGCAAAAAGTCTTCGGCCACTTCTTCGTGGGGCCCGGACTCGACACCGACAATCATTAAAACGTAGTCTACGGCAGTCCAGAACACAAGTCACGGAATTGCTGGCGTGTGAATGGCCGGTCACCCAAAGGTGTGACATCGCTAAGGTCGGCTTGGAGTGGGTCGCACGGGTTGGTCGTGGTCCCCAAAATATCGATTGCCGTCGACGTTACTTTAAACCGACCCCGCAGGGTGTAGCCGAGACCGGAGCCCGGCGATGGTGTCGCGCGCGAAGCGCTGGACGGCTTTTCGGTTTTTGGCGACGGTTTTGGCGGCATGCCCGACACCATCGCGTCGATGCTCCGGTCTCGGCTACAACCTTCGGTTCGGTTGGCGATGCGTGGCGCCGTCGCCAAGAGAGAACCACGGCGAGCAATTCTAAAACTTGCCGCACAGTCCGGTGTCGTGAAATCGACGCTCTTTTGGAAATTACGCACCTATCGCACGATTACAACTCTACAGTTCATAAGTCCCTGTGGATACCCAGCAAAAGGTGCTGATTAGCGCGCATTCGGACGCACGCCGAGCTTTTCAAACTTTCCCAATTCTCTCGGCGATTAGTTGTTTGATCCTCGCGATCGTACGCAAAGGCCTAGCGGACGAGCCGGGGAGATCTTGCCCTAATCAACGAGGAAACCATGACGAAGAACACAAGCGAATCCATTGAAAATACACTTCCGCGCCGAACATTTCTTAAGCGTGCGGGTCTGGCCGGAGCGGCGATGCTGCCGATGGGAGCCCTGATGGCGAGTCCGACGATGGCTCACGCGGCGGGAAGCAACGGCACCCTCAAGCCCGGAGACGCGGCGATTCTGCGATTTTTAGCGGCGGCCGAACTGATCGAGGCCGACCTCTGGATTCAGTACGCCGAGTTGGGCGGCATCGGCGACAACCTTCCGATCGAGGTGGCCCCGAATCAGACGCTGAATCCATATCAGCTAGCTCTTAACAACCTTGACGGGGATGCCACTCAGTACATTACGAGTAACACCCTCGACGAAATCAGCCACGCGGTGTTCCTCAACGCGTATCTCGAGTCCCATGGCGCCGAACCGGTCAACTTCGACGAGTTCCGGACCCTGCAGGGCAGCACCGCGACAGGTTCATCCGGCATCGGACGTCTCACGAACTTGATGCATTTGAACGTGGATACGAGCTGGTATGTCCGCTATCGAAGCGCCACGAATCCCGACTTCGGCAACAACTATCCGCAGGCCGTCCACATCAGCAATCGGCCCGCCATTCCCCGCAACAATGCCGACATGGCCGATGCCAATCACATTCAAGCCATCGCAAACACCGCGGCATTCCACTTCGGATATATCGAGCAGGGAGGCACCAGCCTCTATGCGGCGATGAGTCAGAAGGTGTCCAGCGCAGAAGTGCTCCAAATCACCCTCGGCATCGGCGGCGACGAGATCGCGCACTTCTTGGAGTGGGTCGACTTCGCCGGCAACGGCGTTCAGTCCCCGATCGCCCCGCTAACCGACGGCACCCTCACCTTCCCCGACTTCTATGCCAACCTCGATCCGAAGACTCAGCCCAGCCTGATCTTCCCCGTCCCCTGCGAGTTCATCAGCCCGAACCTCCCCAGGGTCTCGGTCATTCGTCCGCTGAACGACAAATTCGCGGGCGCCCAGGCGACCATCGCGAGCTTTACGGCAGATGGTCTGTTCGTAGGTCAAAGCAAGCAGTTCTTGAACTTGCTGCACATCCTCGCGGTCGAAGCCGACGCCGCGCATCGCACCATCTAAACCTCGCTTGACCGGATGGCAGGTCCCCTGCCTTCCGGTCGTCGTGCCTCTCCGGTTCCACTGAGCGCGGATACGGTGTGGGGCGTCTGGCGATATAGGATTTCGATCGGTTCTTGTGCAAAGCTCTTCGCCGTGCTAATGCGCTTGACATTGATCCTTGTCGCTCTGGGCGTGGCTTGCCTAGCCTTGGGCCAGGACAATTACGAGATCCAGGTGTATGGGTCAGACACGGTCAAGAAGGGGACCACGATGGTGGAGCTTCACTCGAATTACAACCTGAATGGGCCGAGCTTGACCATCAACCGAGTTCTGCCGACGCGCAACGAGCTGCACGAGACGCTTGAGATCACCCACGGTTGGACCGACAACTTCGAGACCGGCTTCTATATCTTTACGAGCTACCAGCAGGACCAAGGCTACAACTACGTGGGGAGCCACATCCGACCGCGCGTGAAGGTTCCGGAGAGCTGGAAGTGGCCGGTGGGGGTGAGCCTCTCCCTCGAATATGGCTTTCAGAAGCGGCAGTTCTCGGAGGACACGTCGGATTTCGAGATTCGGCCGATTATCGACAAGCAACTCGGCCGGTGGTATTTGGCGTTCAATCCTGCCTTGGAGAAGACGCTGGGGGGAGGCAATCCAGAGTCTCGCTATGTGTTTTCCCCAAATGTGAAGGTCAGCTACGACATCACGAAGGTGATCACTTTTGGCGTGGAGTACTACGGATCCGTCGGCCCGGTGAACGACTGGGATACGCCCTCAAACCAAGTGCACCAAGTCTTCCCTTCGATCGACCTAAATTTGGGTGAGGACTGGGAGTTCAATTTCGGAATCGGGTTCGGGCTCAACGGGGCGACCAACCAATCCCAAGGGACGATCGTGAAGATGATCATCGGTCGCCGCTTCAAGTTCTAGCCCTGGCAACTTCGTGGAACGACGTCAGGCTTCGTTCGATCTATTGACCGGCGGCGAAAGGGCCCTATGCCGGACGCAATTTTTTGTGGGCGAGGACCGGGCTGTCGATTTTCGTCGGTCGTAAGCGACTAGTAGACGAAGGAGTCACGATGAACAAAAATACAATTTGCCTGTGGTACGACAACGATGCGGAAGGGGCGGCCCAATTTTACGCGGCGACTTTTCCCAACAGCTCGGTGGGGGCGGTTAGTCGCGCTCCGTCCGACTTCCCTGGCGGCAAGCAGGGCGATGTCTTAACGGTTGAGTTCACCGTGTTCGGAATCCCGTGCTTAGGGCTCAACGGTGGAGACTACTTCAAGCAGTCCGAGGCGTTCTCTTTCCAGATCTCCACCGAAGACCAGGCGGAAACCGACCGTTTCTGGAACGCGATCGTCGGGAACGGCGGCGAGGAGAGCATGTGCGGATGGTGCAAAGATAAGTGGGGATTGTCGTGGCAGATCACGCCCCGCGCCCTGACCGAGGCCATGAAGAAGGGTGGCGATGCGGCGAAGCGCGCTTTCGAGGCGATGATGGAGATGAAGAAGCTCGACGTCGCCAAGATCGAAGCGGCGGTGAGCGGCGCAGCGGCGTAGGTTTTCGGTTTTCGGTTTTCGGTTTTCGGCGCAGGTTTGGACCGAGGACTGGACTGGCCAGAATTTGGGAGGGTGTTTTGGAGATAGGAACGTCTCCAAAACACCCTCCCAAGTATTTGCTCCGGAGAGCAAAAGCTCGGTCTACACACCTCGGAGTTGGTTTGCGAGACTTGGGAAGCGGATGCGATGGTGCCGCACGTGAAGTGAAAATTGATCTCTCGAACTGTCGATCGGGAGCGTGGTCAATCGACTCACTAGTGTGAGTCCAATCCGGACCACACCAAAGGAAATAAGAAAATGCGAGTAATGGTATTTGTAAAAGCAACCGCCGAAAGCGAGGCCGGGATTCTTCCGACTGCCGAACTGTTGGAGGCGATGGGAAACTTCAATCAGCAACTAGTGGAAGCCGGCATCATGACCTCCGGCGCCGGCCTAAAGCCGTCCTCCGCTGGTAGGCGGGTCCAGTTCGACGGCCCCCAGCGAGTCGTGACCGACGGTCCCTTCACCGAGACGAAAGAACTCGTCGCCGGCCTGTGGGAGTGGAACGTAAAGGACCTCGACGAAGCCATCGAGTGGGTGAAGAAGTGCCCGAACCCGATGCCTGGCCCAAGCGAGATCGAGATCCGCCCCATGTACGAGATGGAGGATTTCGCCGACATCGCAAAGTAGTAACCCGCGCGGTGGGCGGCTAGGCAATCCATCTTGCGATGAGGAATGCCGCCGCCGCCGCAAGGCCCCCAACGAGCGCGGTTTGTAGTGCCGATTTCACCGGAGCCGCTCCGGTGAAGCGAGCCTTTATGGCCCCGAATAGAAGCAGGGCGACGATCGTGACACCGACCGACCAAGGTAATGCCTGCCTGGCCTGCGAAAACATAAAGTAGGGGGCGAGTGGAACCAATCCACCCACGACATACGACGCCGCGATGGTGCCTGCACTTCGCGGCGCGCGTTTGGGATCCGGTTCTTCGAGGCCAAGCTCGAAGCGCATCATGAAGCGCACCCATGCATCCGGGTCCTTGCTCAACGTCTCCGCGATTAATTCCGCCTGTTCTGGCTCCAGGCCGAAGCCGACGAGCACTTCGATCACCTCATCCTTTTCCGCCTCGGGCTTCTCCACGACTTCGAGGTTCTCGCGGCGCAGTTCGCTGGCGTAGTGTTCTGCGTCGCTGCGCGCGGCAAGGAATCCACCGAGTCCCATGGCAATAGAGCCCGCCGCGATCTCGGCCATACCGGCGGTGACGACGACCGACGTCGTGCTTATGGCGCCCGAAAGTCCGGCAGCCAGGGCAAATGGAACCGTTAAACCATCCGCCATCCCGATGACGATATCGCGGACGGTCTCGCCGGCCGTGAAGTGAGATTCGACATGCGGAGTCGTGGGCATGGACCCATCTTGCCCCAATCAACGACGCGAACTAGGGGGGTACATGGCCAAAGAAAGCACATTTCGAGGAAGGCATTTCCGTGTCGTCGCTTTTGCTGACACCCAAGTTTCGACTGGAAACCCAAGGCGCGAGGGCTCATAAACCTATCGAAGCAATGAAGCGTGTAGCAATCATCCTCGATAGTCCCTATGGACAAACCGCCAAGATCGGGGAGCGGATCCTGTGGCGCCTCAAGCGGACGGGATATTCGGTCGAGCTGTTTAACTTGGAGCGGAAGGCGGACACTCCGCAAATCGTTCTGACGCGATTCGACGCCTTGATCATCGGGGGTCCGGTCTACGTGGGTAAATTCCCCCACCCTTTGACCGAGTGGACCCGGAAGAACGCGGCCCTGATCAACCTGACGAGCCCGGCGTTGTTCTCGGTTAGTCTCAACGCGGCGGACTCACGACCAGAAGCTCGGACCACGGATGTCCGCCTCATCGAAGAATTCGCGAAGGTGACGGGCATCAGCCCTTGCATGACCGCCTCCTTCAAAGGCGCGATCCACTACCGAGAGTACGGCCCGATCATGCGTTGGCTGCTTCGCCGGATCAGCAAGGCGGCCGGCGGTCCAACCGACACCAGCCGCGACCATGAACTCACCGACTGGGGCAAGGTCGATGAGTTCGCCGCTGCCTTTGCGCTCCACCTGAGCCGCTCTTTGCTGGAAGAGCCCGCCGGCGTGTCCTTCTCGAAAACAACCACGATATGAAAGTCCTTCTCGGGATCGATGCGGCCCACAACTATCGCTCCGCTCTCGCCCTTCTTGCCCGCCTCCGATTCGAAAATGCCGAACTGGGCCTGCTCCACGCCGATGAAAGCGTGACCATGCCCATCTCATTGCCGCAAACTCCGGAGTTTTTCGGAACGGCGGCGCCCGTCGTGCTGTCGCCAAGCGGCAGAATTCTCCTCGACATTGCGGCATGGGAAGCGAGGGCGGCAAACCTGCCGAACCATGCGATTCATGAGGCAGGACATGCCGGGGAGCGGCTGCTCACCGAGGCCTACCGGTGGCCCGCCGATCTGGTCGCGATCGGATCCCGGGAAAATCATTCGCTCGCGGAGTCGATCTTCGGTAGCGTGGGTCACGCGCTCTCACAAGATGCCCGCCACTCTTTCTTGATCGCTCACGGAGCGGTGGCTCCCGCCGGCCCCGTCCGGTGCCTTTTTGCCACCGACCATTCCCCGTTTGCCGACCGCGCCCTGGAAAAGTTCCTGGCCTGGAAACCTGGTGGCATCAAGGAGATCATCGTATTCAGCGCGGCGCACTCAGGCTCCCGATCTCATGCCGCTCCTTCGGCGGAATGCCAATTGGCTGAACTGGGAAAGGAGTGCGCCGACATGGCTCAGGCAATTGAGCGACGGGGGATTCCCGCCGCCTTTCGATTGCGACAGGGCCATCCCGCGGCGGCGATATTGGAAGCTGCGGAAGAAACCCAGGTCGACCTGATCGTCCTCGGCGCCCGCGGCCATGGCTGGATGGAGCGAATGTTCCTCGGCAGCGTGGCGTCCGAGGTGGCGAGTAAGGCGAAACTGCCTGTGCTTGTCCTTCGCCCATGACGGTCGTCGGGGGAAACGGCTTAGGGCAAGTTATGCACGAGGTAGCAGGTCACTCCGCTTCTCGTGAGCATGGCGAGGCGTAGGGATCCGTCGGGGGCGTTGAAGACGGTGAAGCCGAGGGCCTGTTTCTCAGGGTTGACCCAGCGGGTCAGGGTATTTCCCTGCGGGTCCAATAGAGCCACCACGCCGCCGAAATCAGCGGTGGCGAGAATTCGGCGGCCGTTGAGGCGACCGGTTTGAAGGGCGGGTCTCAGAACCCGGAATGCTAAAGGCGATGGGTGACTCCATAGGAGTTTGCCGTTCGCACGCGTCGCGGAAATCGTGCTCTTCTCAGTGATTCCCAGCGAGATCAGCGCATCGGATCCGGAACCGTCGACGTCCAAGCCCGCGAAGGTGGAAAGGGAGAAATGGGGGGTGATCATTCGTAGCCTCTGCCCCGTCGACGTCAACAACCTATCGCCGTCGGCATCGGAAATGACAATGAGGGATGCCTTGGCCGCTCTCTTTAGTTGGGCTACCGACCAAGCGTTGGCATCGATAGCCCGGTGCCAAAGAAGGTGTCCGGAATCGCTTAGAAGGCTCAGTCCTCCGCCGCCAGTAAAGGCGACGGCCACCGCGTCCGGCTTTCCCGGGCCGAGTGTAACCGAGCAGATATCGTGGATTCCGCCGCGGACATCCGGTAAGGTGTACCGCCAAAGGCGGCGTCCGGTTAGGTCGTACGCCGCAACTTCGTCACCCAGCGCATCGATTCCCGCCAAGGCATAAGCGCCGCTCGCCTGCCTTAGGGAAATAAGGAAGGTCTTCGCGATAGGGATCTTGCGGATAAGTTTTCCCGAAGTGGATATCACCACGGCGTGCTCCCCATGAGGCGCGACCAAGACCCCGCCGTCTTTACTCGGAACCAAAGCCAAGCTCGCCTCAAATTTGGCATTCGACGGCAAGCTGATTTGCCACAAGGGCTTGAAGACGCTGGATGCATTCTTCGTGGGAGCCGGGGAGGTTGGTTGCTTAGGTCGATCCGCTTCCAGGGCTTGCTTCCACTTCGCGGCGTCGGCCTCGCGGCAGAAGAACGCTGTAAGCGGGTCCGAAAGGGTTTGTTGTTTAGCGTCGAAGATGAAGGTGGCTCCTCCGCCCACCTCGGCGGCGGCCTTATCTAGGCCGCATTGGACCAGAAGCGTGCCCTCCGGAAACGCTTGCTCCCGGAAAAGATCCTTGAGTTTTGGATCCTTGGCCATTTCCTTAAGGTTTTCGGTCCACCTTTCTTTAGCATCCACGCACTTGAAGTACAGCCTGTGGGTCTCGCCGCCGACTTCCGTCATCGTCATCTGTCCATCGACTTCGAAGTGAAGACGGACAGGATTATCGCTGAACTTGACAACGACACTCACCCAATCGCCGAGCAGCGACTTCGGCGGCGTTATACCGCCTCGCTGCCCCGCAAGAAGGGCTAACGCGAACGGCGCAAAGGCGACTCGGCCTCGATCAAGCATATTAGATCCAGTATGGGCTCCCACGGCGTGACCCTTGGAGGGAGCCTGGACGCTAACTCAAATCTCGTGCGTCCGCAAAGTGGCCCGCGATCGCCGTTGCCGCTGCGGTGACCGGCGAGACCAAGTGCGTGCGCGAACCTGGCCCCTGCCGTCCCTCGTAGGGGCGGTTTGAGGTGGAGGCGCTTCGCTCTTGGGGGCGGAGGATGTCGCCGTTCATTCCTAGGCACATCGAGCAGCCGGCCCGGTGCCATTCGAACCCGGCGGCGATAAAGATTTCTCTTAGGCCCTCTTTTTCGGCGAGGACCTTGACTTCGTCCGAGCCGGGGACAACCATTGCCCGCACCCCTGCGGCAACTCTTCGACCCTTCACGACTCTCGCCGCTTCGCGCAGATCTTCAATCCGCGAGTTGGTGCAGGAGCCGATGAAGACGGTGTTTACTGGGAGGTCCTTCATCGCCACGCCGGGCTTGAGTCCCATGTACTTCAGGGCGCGCTCCTCGCCCGCATCCCGCGGCTCGGGGATGGGCTGGTCGATGTCGACGGTCATCGCGGGGGTGGTGCCCCAGGTGATTTGGGGCTTCAACGCGTCGACGTCGATGATTTCCAGGCGGTCGAAGCCGTCTTCGCTATCCGTTTTGAGGGTCCGGGCGTAGGCGACCATGCGGTCGAACGCCTCGCCTTTGGGGGCGTAGGGGCGGGCGCCCTCGGCGATGTAGGCGAAGGTCGTCTCGTCGGGGGCGATCATGCCCGCGCGGGCGCCCATCTCGATGGACATATTGCAGATGGTGAGGCGGCCGCTCATCGGGAGCTTCTCGATCGCGGGGCCGAAGTACTCGACCACGTAGCCGGTGCCGCCGCCCGCGCCGAGCTTTCGGATGATCGCGAGGATGAGGTCCTTCGCGCTGACGCCGTCCGTGAGGTCGCCGACGATCTTGATGCCGAGGGACTTCGGCTTGCTGCTCGCCCTCAGGGTTTGGGTCGCGAGGACGTGCTCGACCTCGGTGGTGCCGATGCCGAAGGCGAGGGCCCCGAAGGCGCCGTGGGTGCTGGTGTGGCTATCGCCGCAGACGATGGTCAGGCCGGGCAGGGTGATTCCGAGTTGCGGGCCGATGACGTGAACGATGCCTTGCTTCGCTTCGCCGTAATCGAAGAGCGGCACGCCGAACTCGTGACAGTTCTGGGTGAGGGCGGCGAGTTGCTTGCCGCTCAGGCTCTCGGGGTCGATGGGGCGACCGTCGGTGGGGACATTGTGGTCGCAGGTCGCGAAGGTGAGGTCGGGACGGTGGACCTTGCGGCCGTGCTCTCTCAGGCCGTCGAACGCTTGCGGCGAGGTGACCTCGTGGACGAGGTGCCGGTCGATGTAGAGAAGGGCGCCGCCACCCGGCAGTTCTGCCACCACGTGCGAATCCCAAACCTTGTCGAAGAGCGTTCCGGCCATGGTTCTATTCTACGTCCGCGGGGTCTTTTCAGACTTTGCGTGGGCAGGTTGATTTGGGTTGGCTTTTGCCGTGGGTATAATTCGAGATCGTTCCGGTTGGGTGGATGCCCGAGTGGCCAATGGGAACAGACTGTAAATCTGTCGGCGAGAGCCTACGTAGGTTCGAATCCTACTCCACCCACCAACTAAAGCCTTCGTAGCTCAGCGGCAGAGCACTTCTTTGGTAAAGAAGAGGTCACGGGTTCGATTCTCGTCGAAGGCTCCAGATTTTGAACCTAAAATCTTTCTTTCCGCCACTTTAGTGCGGGCTAAAGAGCCTCTGGTCTCTCAGTAAGTCTCTCAATTGACTTCCGTAGACTCATTTTCATGGGTTCACGAGCAGACAACAAGGACGGCTCTTGCCGCGAAATCCTGACCGGGCGGCTCGCCGGAAAGTGGCGCGTGCAGTTCACCTACGAGGACGAATTCGGCCGCACCAGCCGCGTTTCCCGGGTCTTCCCCAGCAAAACCCAAGGCAAGGATTTCCTTCGGGATCTCCGGCATGGTGCCAAGGTTGAGGAAACTCGGAAGGGCCGTGACTTAACGCTCGGCGATTGGTTCGATTGGCTGGTTCTGAACGACTGGCCGGAAAGTCTCGATGAAAAGACGATCGCGGTTCGTGTGGGTCGCTTTAATAACCACGTCCGCTCTCACTTTGGCAAGGTTGCCCTGAAGAACGTCAATCCGCTCGTCGTGCGCTCGTTCTACAAGCAGTTGCGAGAGCGGGGAGTCGGACACGCCACGGTTCAGGCAATCAAATCCGACTTGGTGAGGGTGTTCAATCTCGCGATTAGCCCGTACGGGCGAGTCCCCATGACCCATGCAAACCCTTTCCGGCTGGCCCTCCAAGCTCCGCCCCGACGCGATGCCGTTGCCTTGACCCCGGAGGAAGCGAAGAAGGCATTGGTCTGTACGGAACTCACCGATAAGGAACGGGCGATGCTTGGCGTTTTCCTGCTTGCCGGGCTTCGACTTTCCGAGCAGATGGCCTTGACCAATCGGCAGCTCATGTTTGAGCAGAATCTCATTGCCGTCGACCAAGCGGTGAAGCTCGACAAAGTTGGCGGGCAAACGGTTGGCCTTCCCAAGGGCGACAAGAAGCGGTTGGTGGTGATGTGCGCGCCTCTAAAGGCACTCCTCTGCGCCGTGACCGCTGAATTGCCGCCAGACGCGTTCCTATGGTCTGCTGATTGCGAGAACAAGCCCAAGATGAAGAAGCGTACGTACGACGCCTGGAAATCGATCGTGGAGAAAACGGGGCTGCCTCCAGACACGTCGCCACACGACTGTCGACTCTCGCACGTGAATTGGATAGAAAAGTTAATGCCTGATGTGTCGCCAACGACACTTAAGGAGCACGTCGGCCATGCGGCGGAAGGCGTGACCGAGGTCAACTACACCCGCCCCTTGACCCCGGCCCAGGATCTTCTGCGTTACGCCTTGGAAGGCTTGTTTAAGGGATGACTTTGCGTCCACTGCATCAACCAAAAGGTCCGCAATCCAATATAAAAAAAGGCGATCCTGATTAAGGCTCGCCGGTGCAAAGTTAGTAGTCCTCTGGGAGGAGGACGGTTGTAGCGGATCGGTCCCACTCGGTTATGATCCAAAATGGGGTGCCAGCCGGGGTTTTGTAAACCGACAAAATCCGACTTCCCTCGTCCAATGCGCGATCGTTAGCGGTGCGGTCGTCCGGGCAGACGTCGCCCCAGTCGCACCGCTGATGGCGGTCGAGCGCCGTAAGAATGGAAGGAGTTGGAATAGTGTCCAAGGCGTTGCGGGTTGCTATGATGCGCCCCAGCGGGAGTGATATCGGAGTTTTTTGCATGGTGGCCCCAAACGAGCCCGTGCCTGCTCTGTGTCCGTTCGATGATCTCGGGGGCACATTCAGGCTCGGACCCGAACTGGAATCGCCATACGTCCAGCATGGACTAGGCGCCAAACCGCTGCAACTAACAGCGCATCGCTGTAACACGGCTATCCTGAAACGGTTCGCTTTCACGGGCACCGAATGGCCGCCCTTCTGCGCCTACCAGGTTCGAAGGACGACCAGCGTCACGTTGGGAACCGACTGATTGTCCGTTATGACGGCGAATCGTGTGCCGTTTCGATCGCGGTGATCGGACCAGAATCCGGATTTACCAAGAAGACCTAGAAGATTGAACCAGCGTGTCCTCAAATCAGCTTCTTCGCAATGCCCGCCTTCATGTCTCCTCAGCGCCGCATCCACATCAGATGGGTCCAACGCCTTCTTGGCATCAGGCCACACCTTAACAGTTCCAAGGTGAATTCTGCTCATCGATCGCCATCCTTTCTAGTGGGGTTGCTCGCGTCTACACCGCTGAGCAACTCTATTACATATAGTCTTTGCATTGTATGCTCCTCGCCGCATCGTGAGGAGGCGGCTGGAGTCAGATTCCCTCGTGGGGACGTGGCGCTTCGCGATATTCGTTGCCCACTTTAGTCGGCGCTAAAGAACGCCAGTCAATGTCGATATTGTCCTATGCTGACGAGAAACCATCTCTTCCGTGAGCCAGTACCTGAACCACGAAAAGATGGCGTACACCGTCGAAGAAGCCAGCGTCCTGCTGTCACTTTCGAGGGCCCAGGTCTACCGGCTCATTGACCGCGGCGAGATTGAGTCGATCAAGGTGGGCAAGTCCCGGCGGGTGACCTCCCGGCAGCTCGATACGTTCCTCCTTGGACGCGAGCAAGAGAGCGGGCACGTTCCCCTCCTCGATCTCATCTCGACTCGTGCGCGGTCGAGGAGACCAAACCATGTCTAGAGACGATAACTTCGACCCTGCCGAAGGCACCCTGCGTGACCCTCGCCACGACGCGCTCCATACCGGGTGGCTGAATCACCAGCGCTCCTACGAACAGACCGAAGCCGAGCACCACGAGAAACTCGGCCGTGAACGCGACGCCTTTGACTCAATGCTCAGCCGCAAGCACAAGCAGGCCGATCTCGTTGAGCAAATCGAACTTGACCGCTTGCAATCGATGCGCACCCTCCGATCGGATCTTGATCGGGAAATTGGCGCCGCCCAGGACATCGCCGGCCAGGCCTTCGCGAACATGGGGATGGCATACGTCCCCGGCAAGTCGACCGTCCAAGACCTCTATCGCACCGAACCGTTGGCGCACTCGGTGGCTGCCGAACGGGCGGGAGTTCCCATTGCGGCGACGATGAGCGATGGCCTTCTGAAGTTCTTGAAGTTCGCCGGGATGATCGGCTGCCTGCTGCTCGGTACGCTCGGGATGGGAGCGCTGCTGCTCCACATCCAACCCAAGACACTCTTCCACTCGCCGCTTCTCATCGTCGCCCTTGGACTTGCGTTCATCTTGGTTGGCGGTGCGTACCTGACCGTCACGCCCGCCTCGCGGCGGCACGGTTCGCTGGTCGCCAGCAAGCCGAACGAGGTCGTTACCAAGCGGTCCCTTGTGACGCTCTCGGCGCTTGTCGCCGGCGTCATCATCATCGTCGCGTTGGTGGACGCCAAGGCGCTGATGGCGATCAACGCGGCACACGCGATGATCAACCCCGAATCGGCGCCCTCGTTCGCCCTGACCTTCCTCATCGCGGCCGCCTTGAGTGCGACGTACGTTCTGGGAGCAGCGATGCTCGCCTTCAACGATGGCTTAGGATTCGAAGCCCAAAAGCGGATCGAGGCCGAGCAGGAGCGGCATCAGGACGCTTACCGGAAGAGCCAGCGCAACTCGCTCGAAGTCGCCCAGGCCTGCGAGGCCCTGAATGCCGTCGACGTCATCGAAACCCGTAGGAAGAGCCTAGACGACGAGATTCGGGCCGTCGAGCAGGGGCTCAGGCAGTCGCTCAGCGACACCTACGCCGGTTCCAGTACCCCGCCCGAGTTGACCGAAGAACAGCGTAAACAGCTTAGGTTCCACGAGCAGGAAGCCCGTTTCGCCGAGCAGAAGCTTAACGCCTACGTGGCGGTCCGCACGAAGGTCGTACGGCCAAATGGTCCTAACACGGGCGGGTGTGCGGCGTGAGCACCCTCACCACCCTTCGGCGGTCTATCATGCCGCACGCACTCCTCATGCTGCTCCTCGTCGCCGTCTTCGGTTGCGGCCCGGACCACCCCGGGCCAGCGCCCACGTATGTTTTCGTCATCGACTACTCGGCGTCGACGGAGGCAAATCGCAAACAGCAATTGGGGCAAATGATCACGGAGTTGGAATCAGTTCCTGACGATACGAACGTCGTGATTTACCGGATGGGGTCGGAAACGGAGGAGGTGTTTGCCGGCTCCCTCAGCGACGCAGGTACGGATGCCGTCGTCGGAGTGCTGAAGCGGACCCTCTTAACCTCTGATTCTGTCAAAGGTACAAACTTCGCGAAGATGGCGGCAGCACTGGCAAACTTCGCCAGAAGATTCAAGGGACAAACCTATAAGATTCGCGTGATGACGGATGGCGGGAACGATTTCAAGGATGCTAACAGTCTACGGGCGTACCGTCAAGCGGCGATGATGGTCTCAATGGACCGTCGACTCTCGTCGCTTGTCTTTTGTGGCATTCAGCCTGAGTTCCGCCAAACCATTCGCTCTGTCTTCGCAGCGGCAAGCGACAGGTTAGAAATTCTCGGCCAAGACCAGACGTTTAGTGAGTAGGATGAACGGGCAAGCTCCTTGCTTGCCCGCCTAAAGACTTCAGGTCCCGCAATGGTGTGAGACATATCCATTACTAGTCTATGCGGCGCACCTGTCGCCAGACGGTCGACCCTAGCAGATGCGCTTTCGTGCGGTCCCTCACTAGTTGACTAAATGAGTCGAATTACCGGTGTCTCTGGCGGAGCATAAACCTGCGACCCCGAGCATTTTCAGATATGTTTTTCGCAACTTACCAATGGATCGAAGTTCCCTTCGACTCCATAGACGGTCACAGATTGCTGCCTGGGGCCATTGACAAGTGGGAGCCAAAGTTCGAGTGCGAGCTCGCGAAAACCTTCAAGGATAATCATGAGACAACAGGGCGAGACTTCTCCAACCTTTATTCGCACCAGGCCCCTTAAGCGGACAATGTCGAGGGAATCTGCGATCCATTCCTTGGCAAGGAGATTCCCCCTTTCGTAAATGACTCCGACTACCGCGATTTGAACCTGAGTCCGATCGAAACTGTGTTCTAGAAAGATACCCAAGTGCTTTGTGTCTGCCCAAAGTTTGGGCAGACACAAGATCGATTAGGATGCACGTCATTTCGCCGGCATCTTGGGCCTAGGCCCGGATCATTCTGGGCCACCTGCCTAGAAGTTAACCCCGGCTTTACGTGGCGAGCACCAAAAGAGTCAAACTTGCAAAAAGGTTCTGCTCGGCGATCGACCGGGCGGCGGGCTCAAGCGCCTGACTCGGCCGCCAAGTGAGCCACAAAGAAAGGCGTCCATAGACGTTCACCCGCTCGAAAAGATACGCTCACGAAATATCATGACGCTAAATCGCACGCAAACAATTCTTCAATGCTCGCTGGAGCGTGAGAAAGAGCACTGCCAGGACGCCAGACAGGGGATAGATCGCGGCGAACTACCGTACCTGCTTGAATCCTACTATTCAAGTGTAAAGCGGCCACTCCAAAGGAGGATTAACGGGCGCCCTGAAGTTCCCAGTATCGCAAGTGATTCGACTCTTTCGCCGGTCGAGCAGCTTTTTTTGATCAAGCGGTCCGACTTCCTCTACAGCCAGCGAGTCCTCTTGAATTCGAGAAGAGATACCGAATCTCTCCGGATACGATGTACGAGCTTGCTCGGCTTGGGCTTGTCGTTCCCGCAATACGGCGACGTGCTCTGGAGGCTTGGAGTGTGGAACACCCGCACCTGGACCGCCTTATGCAGATGGCGTGCTCACCCGGCGATCGATACGAGGCTTACCTAAAGCATGAGTGCGAGCTGAAGTGCATGGACTATGAAACGATCGAACGTCAGATTCACGAGAAGCTTACGCAGGTGGTTGATGATTCCGTGGTCCTTGCTGTAGCCAAATACGAAGGGCTTAACAGCAAAGACCCCGCTTCTCTAATTGCCTCCTATACCAATCGTATGCTTGGAATGATCATAGAAGAACCCGCCGTTGGCTGGGAGTGCTTCGAGGAGTTAGGAGACTCGCCGGAATCAGCAGCGAAAGCTCTTCCGAGAATAAGAGTTGCGGTCGAGCGAACAATCGCTCCGCGTGTCGGAGTGATGAACGGAGTTGTCTGCCTTGATCAGGACAACTATCATATTCACACGGATTACCCGGTTGAGGTGCCGGTGTCCGCCCGAGGAAAACACCAGCGACTTGAGAACGGCCTTCTTAGCATCTTCCTTGACACGAAGCCCTGGCCCCTCTTTGGAGCAGCCGACTATTCGTTCCGCGATCAAAGAAGCCTCATCCGTCTGCTTGATTATTTAAACACCGACGAAAGCTTTGAACAAAGAACGAATCTGAAACTTCTTTTTGAGGAACTTTCGAAGAAAGTCGAATCTGGAGAGTTGGATGAAGCACAGGAAGCGGCGCTTCTCCGGAACCACAACGAAATCATTGATGGCATCGAAGCTAGTGGCCGACGCATCAGCACGTACATGAGTTTCTTGGGCCGACTTCCGACGCTGCTCGTTACAGCTTCGACGGGCGCGATTGGCGCGCTTGCGAAGTCCGTGACCGGCGAAACCACCAATAAACTTAGCGCCAACCTGGAAAAGAAGCTCCTTGGGTGGGACAAGTCCTCCCGCGGAGTAACTCATCGCCTTATCGCGGAAGCAACGTCTATCAGGCGTGGTTCGCAGTCGAACTGAACTCGTGTAGGCAAGCATGAGGCGTAGTCACCGCGGGAGAAAAAGACTTCCATGTATGGGCTCACCGTGCCGGCGCCTCGAAATTGCTTCGCGCTCCAGACACCTCGACGCTCATCGAGAAGCGGGACCATGCTCTCCTTTCGCGTTCTTTCGGACCGCCTGCCGCGTGTCGGCGATGGCTAAGTCAAATGTCGGCCACATCGAGCGATCCGACACCGACTGGTATCTGCGGGTGACAGAGAAAGGCAACAAGCGGGCGCGGAACTTTTTCGGGCCTTTGGACCCAAGATAGCATGGAGCGTAATTGCCGAGCGAGTTTCTGGCAAGATGCTGGACCAGCCGAGGCAAACGCAAAACGGCACCCGCGTCCGCCTGGCTCCCTTTCTTGACTGCGGGCATTCGCAAGCCGGCAGATGATTTCTCCGTGCTAGAATCCCTCTGGCGGCTAAGAAACCGCAGCGCCTTTACATAGGCTTCCATCTATAGCCCCAATCGCAGATTCTTCAATCTCTGCGAAAGAAGCACAGCTAAACCGCACAGCATTTACTAATAGATCTTATGTTTAGTCTAAGCCAAAGAGCGATTTTGTCATCTTGATCGACACCTCTACTCATGTATGCTAGTCCACCACGGTTTTTAGTAAGGTTGAGTTGTCTAAACCTGAGATCCCGAGGGAATATACCTCTCCCAAGGGATGCTGTATAATCGCACTTCGCACGCTCCGTCTAGTTCCCAAGGTACTCAGTAACCCAACCTCAGAAACTACGTACTAACGCAAACTAGACATCGACGGAGTCAATCTCTCCTCCACGATGCGTAGCGGCTGAAATCTTGGCCTAATTCACCGCCGACAAACGACTACGTGCCGTGCTGAAAGTTTCAGCACGGCACGTAGTCGCAGCAGCATATATTATATGCGCCCGCTATCGTCGGGTGTATTTAGCAGAAATTGCACCGAAGTCAGTACAAGCCACCGAAATCTCCGGCAGCCAAATAAAAGACGCAGCGCTAAACCTCAGACTCCCATCCTTTTCTTTTGTCCACGGGTACGCGAAGAACTTTATGTTCGGTGGAACACTTTGCCCCACAGGCTTAGGAGGCATTTTAAACAGATACTCTTCCAATGAAAAGATAGTGAAGCACGCAGACTGATACTCTTCAGTCGCCAGATCGGCGTAATTTCGTCCATTATCGTTTTTGGCAACAAATTTCGTAACCGCCCTTCTCAATGTTGCAGTATCGATTTGGGCCAGCTCTTTATAAGAAACCGTTATCATCTCACAGTATCTGTTCTGACGAGCTCCGGTATAACGGCGAACATATGGAATATTCTGGCGTATATTCTCAAGGAGCTTAAAAGCCTCTTGAACGTTTGATCGTTGAAAATAAATCATCCTGCAAATATGCTAGCGCACCTCTCCTGTTCAGGCAAAACAAATAGCATGCCACACTTACAACAGACGCTCGTCGTTGTCATTGTTCGAACCACATAGTTACTATCCGGTGTGAAAAACCAAGCGGGCTGACCACGGGAATAAGTATTTCTGTAAAGCTCAATGCCAAACGCATATTGCCACTCTGTCCAAGTTGAAATGTCTGCAACTGCTGCGGGTGAATTAAAAAACCCCGCGACCAAATTATATTGAAAGTAGGAAGCTGTACAGTTATGCACGTCACCCACACCTGTTTGCTTAAAGTCATAGCCAGGCGTAATTCCGTGTGATGCATATCCGCTATAAATCGTTCCGTTTTTCACTTGCCAACCGTTCATCCACGCTGTGTCAGTATTTGGAATAGCGTCTTCACGGCAGCTACGGGCGCTTTGTATCGCCACAACTTGCTGAACTATATATCCATTGTTGGCTGAGCCCTTCGCATCAAACCCTGTCAATACCCATTCGATCAACCACCTTGCTGGTATATAGGGGCTATGGTCTCCGCAGGAACATTCGTTTACGAAGATTGTTTCGTATGACAAAGAAGGACGCAAACCAGAAGGATCAATTATCGAGACAGGTGAGGAAGCGGCGTATTCGTATGCTGGCTCACCCGGCCATAGCTGATCAACCGACGACCATCTACCAGTCTTACTGCCATAGAAGCGAGCCCTCACACTGTAGTCAGCATACGAAACACCGGCAGCGCTGAGATACCCGTAAGTTCCTACCCATCCAAACGCCCTAGCTGTTCCGGTTTGAGTTAAGATGCTGCCAGACGGTGTGTACCGAGCAGTGAACACGGTCGTAAGAGTTTGATCAACAGCAGCAACCACCGAACCTAATGCATCAGAAACGTAGTCGATACGGCTCCCAGAGCTTGTCTTCTCGCCAAAGATCATTCCGTTCCCAGCAATATAGCTTGTTATTGGCATTTATTAACTCCGAAGTTGTAAAACTTGATCTTCGTCCCAAACGACGGTTACGAGCCCCTGTGGATTTGGACCATTGTAGAAAGCCAACTTTCCATCAGCGTCATATAACCAGGTTTTTGTGCCACCAGGGTTGGCGGCCTGGAAAGATAAACGAAATTCGACGTCTTGACCAAACGTATACTGAACTCCGCCTGGTGGTTCAGATACTGACTTCAACGTACCCTCCGCCCAGTACGCATACGTAGTCGTGCCAAGCAAACCGACAGACGCTAAAGCCCTGTTGGAGCCGTCATAGGAGAATACCGTTACAGAACCAGACTCACTCGATGAAATGCGATTATTGCTGGCATCGTATTGGTAGGTAAATACATGAGTATTAGTCCCGGAAGTTGACTCTTGAATGAGACGATTGCCGGCATCGTAAGACCAAGTGGTCAAAGAGCCATTAACATCTTTCGCAGAAGTCCTATTCCCAACAGGGTCATAGCCGTACGTAAAGCTTGTGACACCGGATTCATACGTATTAAGCATTTGCCCGACAAGATCGAAAGTGTTCGTCGTTCGTGCTCCACTTGTCTGAATGACTCGTATCAAGTTAGAAGCGGAGTCGTAGCCCAATGAAGTGCGATACCCGTCTGGAGCGACGATTGCACCAAGCCGGTTGTCATTGTCCCAGCTATATTGGTAGATGCCACCATCAGGATCCGTGAGCCCTGACCGACGGTTCGAAGTATCGTATCGAAACGACAGAATCAGTTGGCCAGGATCCGTCCTTCCGACCAGTTGGTCAATTGCATCATATGCGAATGTGGTCGCATAGTTTGTTGACGGCGCAACAGTTTTAATAACGTTTCCGATCGCATCATAGACCCAAGTCGCAATGCTACCGTTTTGCAGATAATGCTTTTCAATGAGCCTTCCGTTCGCATCACGGGCCAATGCCGTAACTGCTCCTCCAAAGCTCGTGTACGATGTAACAAGTCCTGCTGCGTCATATGCTAATGTTTTCATCAGGCCAAGCTCGTTGGTCGTCACCAGCAAATTACCTCGAGAATCATATTGTTGAGTAATTGAGTAGCCCCTCGAGTTCTGCGTCAATGTCTTTTGACCAACACCGTCATACGAGTAAGTGATCACGTAGCCAAGTGCGCTTTGTTCAGAGACGAGCTGATTAAGCGGATCAAATGTCGACGTGGAGACAAAGTTTCGCGCATTTTGGACGGTGACAGGGTTTCCAACTGGATCAAGTGCGTAAGTTGTATAGTATCCCAGAGCGTCTTGACTTGCAATAAGGCGGCCCGCTGCATCGAATATGCTGGTCGAACGAGCGCCTGCAGGATCTACCTTAGCAATCTTCTGTCCTATAGAATTGAAGATCGATGCTGAGATCAATCCGAGTGGTGTCGTGCTTGTGGTTAACTGCCCGACAGCATCGTACGCCCATGTCCATGTCCTTCCTGCGGGATTGGTCCGCGCAATGATCTTGCCACCGAGATCAAAAACTTGTGTGAAGTAGCGTCCAAGCGCATTCTGAGTGGCAATTTCTTGGCCAATGAGATCCAATACAGTACTGGTAGTGAAACCGTTTGCATTTGTTACGGCTATCTTTTGGCCTGCTAGATTGTATGCGAAGGTTGTTCGCCCACCAAGGGCGTTAATCTCGACTTGACGACGCCTTGAATTTGACTCATATTGCGTAGTCGAAATGAAACCGTTTGCATTTTGGATAGAGACCACTTGCCCTGTCGGGTCGTACGCGGTGGTAGTTCTATATGCTGCAGGGTCAATGGCGACGACAGCTTGCCCTGCACTGTCGTACACAGTTTGACGTGTCAAGTTCAAAGAATTGGTGACGCTTACATTTCGACCAACTGCATCGTATGTCCACGTTGTCCGAAATCCAAGTGCATTTTGAGTCGCAATTCGATTTCTAGCATTGTAGATTATAGAAGTTATATACCCTCGCGCATCCATAACGCTAACGAGGCGACCCGTTGAGTCATAAGAATTCGTCGTACGAAAACCTAATCCATCCTGAGTCGCAATTATTTGATGAGCTGGGTTGTATAGGGTCGCCGTGGATTGGCTCAGAGCATTTACTTGTGTTGTTTCGAACCCCATTGGATCATACATCCATTGGGTTGTAAATCCGAGCGCATTTTGGAGCGAAGTTCGCCTATTAAAACGGCCATAGCTACAGGTGGTACGATAGCCTAATCCATCAATCACTGCTACAAGAAGGCAACTCGAAAACACTTGTGTAATAATCGCCCCCGACGCATATTGCTCCGAGACTAAGTTGCCCGCGGCATCGTACGATTTGGTTGTTATTGCACCAAGAGGATTAATGGTTGATGTAAGCCGCCCCAGTGCGTCATAAGTGTATGTACTTATCGCTCCATTCGTATCCTGAAGGCTAACGACGTTTCCAAATGCGTCATAGGAGTTGGTTACAATCAGACCCCGTCCATTCTCTTGAGAGAGCATTTGTCCAAAGCTATCATAAGAGTTTGTTTGCACTTGACCCAGGGGATCTATGCTGGATATCCGATTGCGATTAGCGTCATAGGTCTGCGTCCATACGAACCCTAGGGCGTCCACCGTCGTGGTCAGATTGCCAGAGTTATCCCGCGTAAGCGTCGTTCTATTTCCAAGCGGATCATCCGATACGGCAACAAGAAAAAAGCGGTCATATGTTACGCTCGACATCGTGCCGGCCGGCGTGTGACGCTGCAGCACAAGGCCATTAATGTCGTTCGCGAGAGTCTCGATGTATCCCTCGGGATGCGCAATTGACGTTGTGAACCCAGTTGGGCCGAAAGTATACGTCAACAACGCCCCGTTCGGATACTGAGTGTTGGAATAGGAGGTGCCGGGGTGTCCAGGCACGAACGTAAAGTTCCAGTTGCCAGGGCCAGACGAAACCGAAGCCGGCGTGAACCCACTATACGTTCCATACGTCGATAGATAGCCCTGCTCCGTCGTCACCGCGTTTAGTTGGCTGACTGTGCTGCCTGTCGCATAGCCATAGCCCCGGTTGCATCCGATCGGGAACTGCATCGTAGTCATACACGAGCCTGCGTCGTACTGAAAGGTGTAGCGCTGACTGCCGTAGTTCTGGATGCTTTGAAGCAGCGATACTGTCTGTCCAGGCTGATAGGTAAAACTTATCAGACTTCCGTTGCCTAGTTGCAGGGTCTTCAGTAGTCCGAGCTCGGCGCCAGTTCCGTACGTTAGCGTTGTAGCGACCTGCTGGGGATCGTTAATGGCGACCAGCCGGTGCACAACGGGGTTTCCGGACGTCACCTGCGGTGCGTAATCAAGGCGGTAACCGTCACCGTAGTATTCACTGAAGCCACTCCCCGTGAAAGCAAGGGTGGTTAATGTGCCTATCTGAGGGTTGTAGTTGCCCCCGGACAGAGCGAAGCCGTAGTTGACGCCGTCGGCGCGCACAACTGACACGACGTTCGAACCGGCGACGTACGAGTTGATGTACTGGCGGACCATCGCGGCGCGGCCCTGGCCGTATTCAGTGAGGCCAGCGCTCGACGAATACTGGAAGTCGAGTGCGATCCCGAATTTCGTGGCTTCAGCGAGCGTGATTCTCTCCGCCGAACGGAGGTCGCCGTACTCCATGTCCATCATGGGCGGATCGTTAAACGCCCACTGGGTCGGCACCGGAAGGCCCTTTGAGACCGGGCGAGACCCGATCGGAGCGCCCTGTGTCAATCTGCGACTCCCTGGTGCACGACTTTGGACGTGGTCATCACTTTCATAACCTTGCCCGCCATTGTAGGTCAGGTCCGCGGACTTTCCAAGGAAAGTCAATAGTTTTTAATGTGGTGACCAAAAGTAAGGTCGAAGGCACCCTTATAATGTGTCTGGGGTTGCTATGATCGGGGAGTTTGGAATGCAGTTCGTTCACGCCCCGCGCTACCGGGGGCCGCTCGCCAACTTCACGCACCATGCGTCGGCCGGAACCGTGGGTGACGGGCCTTTCATGGAGTTTTGGCTTCAGATTGAATCTGAGAAGATCAGAGAGGCCGCATTTCACAGTTACGGATGCCCGAGTTCTTTGGCCGCAGGCGGGACCTTGTGCTGCCTCGTCACGGGTCGCGAAGTCGAGCGTGCCCTTGCGCTTACGGATACGGAATTGGTCACCGTTATCGGTGGGTTGCCAGAGGGAAAGCTTGGGCTGGCGAAGCTCGCAATCCAAGGCTTTCGGCTCGCGGTGGGTACTTCCTGCTCGTAACTTTGCCGGAATTGCTGGGGACATCGGTTTTTCAAGCCTTTGGACTCAAAATAGTACGCGGCCTACCGTAAAGTTACGGTGTGGCCAACGTTGTCGCTCTTATTGTCCTTCACGATGACGCCTACCACCTAAAAGGGGTCATCCGGGCCTGCGCTCCGGTTCCCGCTCTGGTCTGTATCTCCCGGTTCGCCTTCGACGGCACGGACGGAGATTGGCAGCGATCCGTCCGCCTCGCGGAGGAAGCAGGCGCGATGGTGGTTGTGGGCGACTGGAAGACAGAATCCGCTCATCGCAGCGCTTCGCTAATCTGCGCCATCGAGGCGGGTTACACGCACGCCCTCATCCCGGACTCGGACGAGTTTCTCGAACCGGAGCTCTTGAAGCATCTGCTGGGCTTCGCCGAGGGCGATTTGGCCGACGTCGTTCGCGTCTCGATGGAAACCTATTGGCATGACCCGCGCCACGTGGTGCGCCCGCGAGAAGCGTTGCGGCCCGTCATGCTTGTAAAACTCTCGACGACGAGGCACGTCCAGATTCGCGAATATGCAGGCCCGCGGGAAGTCGTACTACCGGAATCGTTCGGTATCTTGCACCATCTCAGCTGGGCCGGTCCACGCGACCGAATGCTTCGCAAGGTCGGCTGCTGGGGCCACCGGACGGAAGTGGCTTCGAACTGGTTCACCGACGTCTACCTGGGTTGGTTGAATGACCCGACCATCCGGCAGCTGCATCCTACGCATCCGCACTGCTACGACCACATCGTTCGGATTCCAAAGCCAGCCGTGCTGGAAGGATGCTGGGACGAGATTCCTTCGTTCGAGGATCCCGTCTTCACGGGCCCGACCCTGAAGACCAGTGTAATAATCCCGCTCTACGGCGGCCCGGATGATATTCGGGCCTGTCTCGCTTCCCTGCAACCGCTTGTCCGCAAGCCGGTGCCGAAAGGAAAGAAGGCGTCCTCAGAGCTTGGACCGCCTGCTGTCTTTGAAGAGGTCGTGGTCGTCGACGACTGCTCGCCGGACGATGCCGCCGACGTGGTCGAGAAGGAGTTCCCGTGGGTCAAGCTCACCCGCTCGGCGAAGAACGGCGGTTTCGGAGCGGCTTGCAACATCGGTGCCAAGGCGTGCGCGAAGTCGAGCGAGGCAATTTTCTTCCTCAACTCGGACACCATCGTTTGCCGCGCCGGCATCTTGCCGCTAATGCACACGCTCGCCTCATCCGGCTCCGTGGGCGCCTCCGGGCCGATGACCAACAACGCCGGCTACGGCCACATGGTGAGCGTTACCTATGAGGATGAGGATGGTATCGAACTCTTCTGCAAAGACTTCTCGAACCGCGTCGCCGAGGACAAAGACGTATCCATGCTCGTCGGCTTCGCGCTAGCGGTACGCCGCAGCGTTTTCGAGCAACTTGGTGGTTTCGACGAAGCGTTTTATCCCGGACTTTGGGAGGACACGGACCTTTGCTATCGGATCCAGCGGGCGAGGTATCGCTGCGTTAAATCCCAGCGAGCGTTTGTCCACCACAAACTCAATCAGTCGCTACGGCGGATGAAGGAGCCTATCGGGGCGGTCATGGCCCGCGGCGAAGCGCGCTTTAGGGGTAAGCATGCCGAGGATATCGCCACCGGCTTCGCCAGTCATCTCGCCGGCGACGCCATTGAACCGGTCCACTTCGATGCGAGCAAGCATCCTGACGTCGTTCGTGCGGAGCTCGGTCGTCTTCGGCCCGTCGCCAATATCGGGCTCTCAATGATCGTTAAGAACGGCGGCGAATACATCCGCGATCTCGCTGCCTCAGTGCAGGGCATCTACACCCAGATGGTGGCGGTCGACACGGGTTCGACCGACGATACGAAGCAGATCCTCAAGGACCACGGCTTCGAAGTCTACGACTTTACTTATGAGGGCCTCTTCGATTTCGCCGCCGCGCGCAACGCCGCCCTGAGCCACATGCGAACGAAGTGGATCATGGCGCTCGACGCCGACGATTACTTGCCGTTGATGTCGGCCGCCCAGATCCTGCGAACCGTCGCCAATTCTCCGGCCCAGATTGGGGCCTACGTCCTCCCCATCCAGTTCCCGCTCGAAAAGGGAAACACGCGGGTGGACCACGTCAAGATCTGGCGGCACCACCCGGACATCCGCTGGGACTTCCGCCTCCACGAGCAGATCCTTGGCGCGATTCAAGCCACCGGTGGCCAGGTCGCGCGGATCGAGGGCGCGGAGATCATCCACCTTAACTACGACGTCACGCCCGAAGGTCAGGCCGCCAAGAAGGCACGGGACTGGCCCCTGCTTCACCTCATGGTGGAAGAGCGTCCCGATTGTCCCTATGCCGCGTTCTGCATGGGCATGACCAAGGAGGACGACAAGCAATTTGAAGACGGGATCCGGTGGATGGACCGCTGCCTTGAGCTCTGCTCCGGCGGCCAGAGCATCGAGCGCAAGGCCCACCTGATCAAGGCGCGGGCGTTGAAGCGTATGGAACGTCACGAGGAGTCGGCGATCGCCCTTCGTGCGGGGATCGCGACCTTCCCCGACGATCCGGAATTGAACTACTCCCTGGCCGTTCACTACATGGAAACCGGACGCTTCGCCGAGGCCATCGACCGCCTGGGTGCGATGCAGACAGACACCAGCGACCATTTCGGCAGCATAGATCGCGGCGTGCTCGGGCCCAAGCGCGGACTCGTTTACGCAAAATGTCTGGTAGGTCTAGACCGCTACCGAGAGGCGGTTCCCGAGCTCCGTCAGCTGATCGCGGCAGGCTGGGCCGAGGGGGCCGACATTCTGTTTACCGCCGCCTTGGATCGGGGCGATTTCCGCACCGCCGACGAGGCATTGGGGGCCGCTCTTCGGTTTGCCGGTCGTGGCGAGGCGTGGATGGCCGCGCGGATTGCGCTTGGCGAAGCCCGCGGTGAAGATCCGGAGGGGCTGCTCTATTCTCATATCCAAACCTTCCCGAACGAGCCGGCCGCGTATCTTTTGCTCGCTCGGCGCCTTCTCGCGCGCGGCGACGAGATAGGAGCCTATCCGCTGCTCCTGGCTCTCAATGATTTTGGGATTGGGGAAGGCGCCTATTGTGCCGGCATCATCCATGCTAAGCGCAGGCAGTTCAACCAGGCGCATGCCTTCGCCGTCCGTGCCGCCCAATTGGACCCGGAGAGCAACTCGGCCCGAGAACTGGTCGAGGGCACCCGGCGCGCTTTACAGGAGGATCCGCTCCGAGCCGCTGATCAAGGGAATTCAAATAACCCTGCGTTGGAACTGCACCGCTGTGTGGAACGGCAGCTTGAATCCGAGCCGCTACCCTGGCCGAGCAAACTTGCTCACTGGATTCCGGAGAACCGATACCCTATGGCGTTATCCGAGAACTCCCAGAGCTACTACTTATATCTGCATGCCCTGGTCAAGGTGCTGTCGCCTCAAACTGTCCTGGAGCTTGGTACATGCGACGGCGGCTCGGCTTTCTTCATGATGCTCGGTCTCGGCCCGGAGGCCCGCCTTACCACTGTCGACATCGGTACAAACCGTCCTTGGCAGTTGGAACCATTCCGCCAAGACCCGCGCCTCCGCGTCATCGTCGGCAACGATTTGGAATTGTCTGCCGATGAGGTTGGCGGTGCTCAGACCATCGATCTCTTGTTCATCGACACCCTCCATGAAGAGGGCCACGTAAAAAAGGAGTTGGAACGGTATCTGCCCCTGGTGAAACCGGGAGGAGTCATCGTCATGGACGACATCCGGCTGAATGAGGGTATGGAGCGGGTTTGGATGTCTCTTGATCTACCCAAAGTGGAAGTAGGCCCTCAGTATCACTGGAGTGGGTTTGGACTCGCAGTGGTTGGGTATCCGAGCGCCTTGCCGGGCCAGTAAACCAACGGCCAGCATCTAACCATTGACGCTCGCTGGCTACCACCTAGATGTCAGCCATACCATTCGCTTCTACGTTGGGTTGGCGCGACTCAATCCGGCACCGGCCCCCGAGTTCAAGCCATCGACCATGCCGCCCCTAGCTTTCGCCTGGAATAAGAGGCAAACTGGTCTTCCTAAGAAAGACCCCGTATCTTCCAAAACCATCCCGATCAACCGTGCTAAGAAGTTCACCCCCGAGAGCGGCGCACGCTGCGGCAATCTCCGAGTTGTGCATATCATCGACGTACATGATTCCACCCGTCGCTAGGTTCCGGAATGCCGCCGCCATGAGATCGACGCGCTTAGGATTCCGGTCGAAATCCCATAGGATGAAGTCGGCCAGCGGAAGAGGGACCACCGTTTCCGCGAATTCAACTTGGGCCCATTCGTTGAGGCCCTGCTCGGTAATGAACGAGATTGTCTTCTCGGTCCAATCGCGATCTGAATCGAAGCTATCAACGTAAATCCCGTGCTCCCTAGCGTAAGTTGCAAGCAGAATGGTGCTTATTCCGCTCCCGTATTCGAGGATGCTCTTAGGCCCTTCGCACTCCAGGGTTTCTGAAATCGCTCTCAAAGCCTCCCACGAGAGGGCCAGTGCGGCAGGTGATACGTTGACCACATACGACTCGTACACGCTTCGATCCACGCAAGCAGCCTACATCGTCGCAACGCCCAAGGCATAGGGCAAAGCAGCGTCACTGGGCGGTAAACAGAAGCGACGGCCTTAGCCTCTCCCCAGAGCAAGGAGTTTGTCCCATCCGAAACGGAGTCCTTCGCTCTTCAATTGAACCTGAGCTCCACGAAACTGTACCGCGGCGTTCTACCAAATCTCCCCGTGTCTGCCCAAAGTTTGGGCAGACACAATCGTCGAAATTCCGAGGAGGGGGTATTCGTATGCCTCGGGCCGTCGCCAAGGGGCCGAAAGCGGTCAGTTGATTCCGTTTAGTGCGTTCTTCAGGGCGGTTTGGTCGGAGTCGCTCATCTTTCTGTCCAGCGGCATGAAGCCGCTGATGTAAGCCGCGATATCTGACTTAAGAGGAGATTTCGGCGATGGCTTGGCTTGTGCTCGCCCCCGGAAGATACGTTCAAAATCGAACACGTTGTAGTAGACCGAACCGTGACATCGGAAGCAGTACCTGCTCATAAGGCGCGTGGGGGTCGCTCGGATTGGGCGGCAATGATGGGTCACTAGGGTCGGTCGAGCGGTGCCAGGTCGCCTCCGGCGTCTCGACGGAATCGAGCCCGCGATCAACCGGAAAGAAGTAGCTGTCAGAGGTCTGGTGCAGGTTGAGCCACTTACTGACGGACCGTACCCGGAAGGCGTCGTCATCTCGGCCTGTGTCACCTGGCAGACGAGAAATATTTTCATTCAGTGCGGCGACATTTTGGTCCTTAACCAGTTTGTTAAACGCTCGGAACTGATCCATCGCGTCGTGAAACTTCTGAGGATTGGGGCTCGCGGCACCCCCAAGGTCCGACGGGCTCTTGCCACCGTCATAGATCACCCCAAAGCTCTTTTCGGCCACGTTGGCAAAGTCGTCACCGCTTTGAACGCGATCGAAATACCAGTCGGTGTCCAGATAGTTTAGCTGGGGGTTGTCGATACCAACTGATCCGGAATCAGCGCTTTCACTCTCAGACATGCCGTGGCACTGGGCGCAGGCTCGAGGAACAAAATAAGGTTGTAGCTGACCAGGCGTGCCTAAGGTGTCGAAAAACGCGTCCAATTTATAGCTAAGTTGGCCCGAGGCGTTGTAGTCGACGAAATAGCTGATGTGCTCGTCAGCGTCGGAAGCAACGGCCTTTACCGACCTGACGAGAATAACCTGAGTGTTGCCTGAAGACTGAGTCACGTCTTGCTGGTTGGCGTCGATATCCTTTGTCTTAAGAGGATCCTTATCCGCTTCAAATGCCCTAGACTTTTGGAAGTAATTGAACAAGATATACGCGCCAGTTACCCCGTGCTGGGCGGCCGATGATCCACTCTGTGGTCTCAACCATACGGCCTTACGCCAGCCAGTATCAATAGTGGCGTCCGGAAAGGGCTTAGAGACGTCCATGATCTTCGGCGCAAAGAACGTCGCAATGACAATGTCTCCTGTTGCGATTTGACCGGTCGAACCCGGGACAAAATGTTCGAGGTCACCCGCCTGTATGCCCTGATATCCAAGATAAGGGAGCAATTGCGCGAAAGTATCGGCCGACTGGTCACTGCCAGGGAACGCAATCTTAGCCGTGGCAGCCGAGTAGTAGTCGATTGCTTCTTGTTGCGTGCCTCCAACGATGAAGCGCTGGAACCGGGTTCGCAATTGGTTGGCCTTTTGGCTTGCGGTCAAAGTTTGTCCAGTGAAGGATGCCGCCCCTGTCGAGGGCGCCTCCTTCTTTGGCGAACAATCTGTGACCGCGAACGCTACGAGCAAAACACTCAAAAGGAAGAAGCACTCAGTTTTTCGACGCACCCGAACCTCCGAACCTAGAACCGCAAAAGCCTTATGTAGTTATCATACAGCATTAAGTGGTTTTATGTAAATATGCCGTCATGCCGGTACGTGGATTAAGTCAACGGATAAGACATCCAACTGGCAATTCCGTCCCAACCGCCATCCAATCTGGCAGCAAAAAATCCGACAGACTCCAAAACGCACCTGAAGCGCAAGTTTTTGCTCCTTCATCTCATGAGGGTCGGATACACGTCGCAGAGGGGCGCTTGGGAACCAAAGTGATAGCGGCTCCGCGAAACCAGCGTTCGAGTCATCGGCGGTTGACGTGTCTCATAGCCCTACAAACGACATTTGACCGACCGGGCGAACCAGCAAATAGCCGACCACGCGAGAAGTGGGAGATGAACTAAGGTTGCTTTGTTCAATTCCGAATGCGTTGGTCGTTGAGGTCCAGAAATGAGAAACGAACTCATAGATGATGCTTAGAACCTCGTTGTTTGGTCTAATATACTCGGTAAGCGCCTAACTGACAGCGCTTACCCATGGCCCGAAAACGGAATCAGCGCTAGGCACTCTGGTAGCAAGGCTGGAGACATTAGCCAAACAATGCGCTGCACCTAATTTAGACCCATTTCCTTCCTCACCTGCTTTATTTTGCCATACGACAGACACATGAAATAAGCCGCAGCATCTAAGAATTCGCTTAGCTCCGCGCTGGGTATCTTTTGAACCATCGCATTCACGCTGCTGACAAAGCCTTCCTTTGAAGAAAAGTCCAGCGCACCACCGAACGAGACTCCGCCGTAAATTGGCTCGTGCTTACTTCGAATCGTCTCTGCGTCAGCATCCACGATAGTTACGGCAAAAAAATCAGGCTTAAGACCGTTTGCAATATCAAGGGTATGGCCGGTGAGAATACTTCTTAACGGTACACGTTTCCCTAGCTGGCACTCCTCGACAACTTCACGATCGATTGTCGAAATCATCAGTCTTCCTAGCGAGACTCTAGCTGACGTGTTGATTTCGCTCTCGAGATCTAGCCAGTCGACTGAGCCACCGTAGGGTGCCCACTTACCTGGCGAAATTTGGTTTCCACCAGATTGGTAAGCTGCCATCACCATCGAATCACGGGAGACCACTAGCGACATGATTCCTAAGTGGTTCGAGAGGTTGAGGAGATCATCTCGCGTCACTGGTCCTTGCCAGAGCCTTCGGGGACTTCCACCATTCGGATCTGCATATTCCAACTTAGTTGACCATGTGGTCACGAGGCTTGCGAAGTAAGAAGTTTTTTCAACGAGGAGCTCCTTCTGCGAAAAGGCCCTCATCAATTCAGGCGAGTACATTCTCACTTTGGGTGCGTCAAATAGATCGCTAGGTCCGCGCAGCTTTTCTGAAAGTGCCAGTCGGCAAAACTCGCGCCATCGCTTTGGGACCTCATAGACTTTAGTTAGGTGGGCTCTTTTGATCGTGACATCGTCTGCTTCGCCCGCAAGCAGCTTTTCATTGATCTGAGGGTGGTGAATCAATTCCCTGTTTGACCCTCTGGTTGCAAGCGGTATATAGCTCTCAAGCCAAGGAGCGATCGAGATTATATCCGCAGAGGAGTAGCCCGCTAGCGGAAGTCCCTTCAGACTCTGCTGCCCAACGCCTAACCCAATCCGTGCAGTTTGAGCATTGACAAAGTCGTCGAGTTCCATAGGGTAGCCTTTCAACTTAGTTTTGGCGTCGAGAATTCTAGCGCGCAACTCATAACGCAATACTTCTGGAACTTTTCTGCCAAATTCCGCCGCATCCCAGAAGCGGTTGCCGGACTCAAATGATCGCCGCCAAGCCTTGGGAGAGGTCGTATCGTTGAGCGTTTCTAACGCTATTAACAACTCAATCCAGTCACAATCTGATATTGGAAGGCTGTTGGGCAACTCTGCATTTGGATTCGGTTTCACAAGCGATCGGTGGGCGTCGAGAAGTAAAAAAGCTAAGTATATGTCAGATTGTTCCCGTGTCTCCATGCACTCAGCAGCAAACCACGCTATGCGCCTTGAACTCCGTTCAAGGCCCACTGTGGACCCGTTCGTCCATCTTGAAACGAGAGACTTGTCTACGACAAGCGCCCGCTCAATATCCGAGGATTTCAATCCCCGTAGTTTGAGAACTTGGCAGATTGAACCTATAAGTTCGCCTAGGCGCTCCTTGGCTTTATGAAAGTCCTGATCAACGTCCATGGAACCAGTTTGTCGCTTCCGAGTTGAAGAATGTTCTTTGATGTTGCAACTTGATCTGCGGGAAGATGGGAGGTGCGGAGCCACACAGGCAACGCGAGGAAAAAAATGCAACGTCAACCTTACGTCCCTCAGTTCTTCTGCCTATCTTTCTTCAAGTCTTTGCTACAAAGAGGCGTCGCGTCAATGATTGCGCTCGGTCTACTCATGGCCCCGAAGCTCGCAAAGGCTCAGGCCGACGACCCGCTTCCGGCTGACACTGGCTACTACATGACGACAGGAAACCCCTACTTCCCTGCCTTCAAAGATCAATGCACGCGCTATGTTTGGGGGCGTGCGGCGGAAGTCGGGTGGATACTTAATGCCGCTCCTAGCGCTTCCCAGTTTCTCCAGGTGATCAACAACGGGAGCGGCCAGGGGATGCTCCCTAGAGTCGACGCGATCCAGGTGTCCTACGCCGTCGACCAACACGGCACGCGCACTTATCACGTCACCTGGGTGTACCGAGTTTATGATGCCACACACTGGGACGTAGCTCAGTATAACGTTCCGCTTGGCCACGGATATTCGAACGGAACCGTGAGCCGATCGTCGTCCACTTCAACTGCAATCTCAGGTGCCGGATTCCGATCGGACACGCTGGCAGGATTCATTTATGCTCCGCACGGCGCATGGTCAAACCTGCCAGGCGGAACAAACTTTGGCTTTACCGTCGCGGATGCGGGCAACGGAGTTGCCGGCTTAATTCAGACCGGCCATGATGGCGGCCTCTATTATTCGTTGATGGGGGCTGAAGAGTTTTTCCAGGGAGACTGGACTAAATTGCCAGGTTCTGCCGCAGCCGCCCCCGCTATGGTCGGACTCTCCGGATACGAATTCGTTTCCTCGCTTGGCTCGAACGGCCATCTTTACCTTGGGATTCTGTCCGGAGCGGGTTTCAGCGGTTGGAGCGATTCCGGCGAAAGCTCGAAATTCGCTCCGTGCCTTGCCCAAGTAAATGGGATCATTAAGATGGTTCACCGGGGAAGCGGAGGCGACGCAGCTCTCTATGTGGACGGGTATAGGCCGGGAGCAGGATGGATTGAACGAATGAAACTGCCGTCCGGTACAACCCAAATGCGCCCTTGTGATGCCAACTTCAACGGCGACCTGTGGGTAGCGTTCACTGGACTTGACAATTACCTTTACGCGGCAAATCTTTCGAACCCGCTTTCGTGGTCGCCATTGGGAGGTACGAGCTCTCAACCCCCTACCATGGCGGAGTCTAACCATCGCTTGTTCCTTGCACACCGGGGGTACAGAACGAATCACATCTACGTGTGGTCCGCTGGGTTGGATGGGGTCTGGGGAACTAGACCAGATTGGGACCTCAGCTTCCCCGGCACAAATACTCAGCCCACGCTGTTTAGTTTCTACGGCCACCTCTTCGTGACTTGCGTCGATTCTGGCGGGACGATGTGGTTTTCGCAGCTGCAATGACTCAAGCCAACAGGCCCAGGCCTTGCTGGCCAAGTGGCATTAATTGGACCGGATTTCCGGACAAACCTTTCACCCCCGACTCCCTCAGTGGAGTCGGGGGTGAAAGGTTAACAGAAGCCCCGGCAACTTAAAGTCTCCGCAGCCCCCACCGAAATCACCCCGAACGTTTCGCCCATCGACTTCGCGAAAGCAGGGACGCGCAGCAGATCTCTTGAGAACGTACGCACCCCAAGCTACTGTAGTTCAGGGAACCCAACTCGGTCCGTGGCCGGACGCTGCCGCACCATTGCCTGAATTCAGCGGCTCCGCCCACTCTTTCACAGGCAGAGAACGCTTTAGTCATCCATCACGCCGTTCGGTTCGGTTTGATATCAGAAGTTTCTGGACTGGTCCCCGAAAATATTTGGGCGGAGTCTCATCCTCGTTCCCCGCCGCGATCGTTGAGTGTTGACCTTAGCCGTCCTTCTAGCACGGAGTTGTGGGCATCCAATTCAGTCCGTCATCAAGAATTCTGGAGCAGTACTCCAAGAGATAATCCTTGGGGGGAGACAAGTGTTTACTGATTTCAATGCCGCTCCGAAGCATAGACGAACACTTCGAGGATAGACTGAACTCAAATTGGGAAGTGTCGTATGACGCGCTGACCCTACAAATGGGCACAGGTTAGATGATCGGGAAGCCTATATGAGCGAGCGGCGGGTTCTCGACTTCGTGAGTGGGTATGGCCCGGATCGTTTGGTCTTTCTCGTTGGCGCCGGCATATCGATGAATCCACCGACATCGCTGCCAACGGTCTACCGCTTCGTAAGCGAGATGGTCAACGCCTGCAACGTCGAGCCGGCTCTAGCGGAAACGTTGATCCGAAGCATGACGCAGCGCCCGGTCTCACCACGCTTTGAAGTACTCATTGATGAACTTCGCAAGACGCGAGACCCCCTTCTCTCCGTCGGACGCATCTTCACGTCCAATGGCTTTAACAACGTGCATGCCTGCCTCCATGACATGCTGCAACGAAATGCAACGGTCCTCACAACCAACTTCGATAACTGCATCGAGAACGCTGGAAGCCCATCGGAGGCTGGTTACGCGCGCATCGTTTTCAATGGACAAGACCTCGTCCCATTTCACGTCGAAGGAGGCGTGCTCGCCAAAATCCATGGAAGCAATCCTCTGGCGGTCAACGAGAACCCTCATCTACTCATCACGGTCCATTCGCTGGCTCGCGCGACGGAAGGATTTCGGCGCTTCCCGGTATGGTGCGATTTCATTCACTCTCTCCTTCGGGACCGCCTCCTGATCGTCTTGGGATACTCAGGGTCCGACGATTTCGACCTCACGCCATTGTTGCTTGAGACGCAGCCCTCGGCGATGCTTTGGTTTGACTTCGAGGCCAACGTCGAGGCGAGATTCGTTGCGCCAGATTCCTTGCCTGCCAGAGTTCGACGATTCGCAAGCCTTCCAAGTGCAATGTTTGCTCAGGGTGATCTAGCCACATTCGTGCAAGAGATTCAGACACGGTACGGTCTTTCGACCTGCCGTAGCAAAGCCCAGTCGGATATGTATACGGTCTCAAACTATGTGCGAGACCTGTATCCAAGCGCAGAGGCGCGCGAGGAACTGCTCAATATCCTGCTCGGACACTTTGGTCAGTTTGATGCGATCACCAGCAGGGATCCAGACATTCGCTCGTCGCTACTGGATGCGCAGCGCGTGCAAGCCCAGTATGCTCTCGGCGAATACGGCAAAGCTTGCGATTTATTCGAGTCCTTTGCAGAGCCGATGCCTGCGGGATACCCGCGAGCGCGAGCCCACTTTGTTTACTCCGCTTCACTCTACTACCTAGCCAGGTCGGATGAGGCGCTCCAGATTGGGCGTGCCTTACTCGAAGAGCTTGCTGTGTCAGGGGACGTCGAGAACGAGATTGAGCTGCTCAACCATGTCGGAGGAATGCATTTCACCCGGCTCGAAGACCCGGACGCGGTTGCATGTTACGAACGTGTCCTTGAGCTTCATGAAAAGTCGCCTGTCTCAATCGAGGCAGAAGCCGCGGCAAACTGGGGGATGGGTTGTATTGCCCTTCGCGGTGGAGAAACGGAGGCAGCGGCACCACGTTTCGCCGCCGCGCTTGAAATCTACGAAAGTTTGGGCTACGGTGTCCGCGCCGCCTGGATTCGGCACAATCTAGGTGAACTAGCGATCGTTGAGAATAGGTTTGAAGATGCCCTTGAGGTGATGGAACCGGCTGAGAGAGTTTTCCGGCAACAACAGGGACATTCGGGCTTGCTATACGTCGTTAACGCGCAGGCCAGGGCTCGATACGGACTGCAGGATTGGCTGGCGGCCGAGAAATCAATCCGCGAATGTTTTGAAATCATCTGTCAGTTTCCGAAAGAGCCGACTGCTCCCGCAGTCCTACTGCTTACTGTTCTTGCGGCTTACGACAAGCACGTTGCCATCGACCTCGAATTCCTACGCCATTCGGTGATTCCGTGGGCGATTAGCGAGCGCGAAGAATCACCCGAGGTCATCCTCTTGCGCACCGCTATGGCGGAGCAATTCTCGCCGTCAGCTATCGCCGCGATACGCGTACACCTATTTGGCGAATAGATGAACTGGGGCGCCGAATCAACGCCGACTTCGATGTTGATTCGGTTTTTTCATGTCCAGCAGCGTGTTGGCGCTTGACTGTGGACTGTCACCAGAATGGTGGACTCCGCAAGATTCTTCTGCTTGTTTCTTTACGAATTCGCAGAGCGCGCAACCGTCGGCTCGGCCTCCAGCGCCTTGCTCCACGAAGAAAGCTCTCCTGGCAGTGCATGGCCTGCGCCGGAGACCGCAGTGTACACCGATGACTCCTGCCGCCCCAGCGCAAGGGCTGGATCGTGAAATTGCCACCATTGCCCAGGGCGGTGCAGCGCTCAGTTCGAACGACGGTGCACTGGGTGACTCCGAGCCTGGATCAGCCGACGTTCAGCGCCGCGGGAGTTCCGTAAGATCCGGGCTCACAAATGTTGACTTCGCTTCTGCCGCCATTCGACGACTTGGGGAATAGAATAGTCGCAGCAGTTTGGCCGACATGAGGGGAGGGTGCGTGTCGCAGAAATCGTCTGCGGTTGCGGTTGGCAGTGCGGATCCGTACACTTGGTGCGTCGAAGCTATCAACCAGGCAAACGCAACCGTGGTTGTTTCGTTGTAGCCAGCAGTCGGACTTTCTTTAATATTCTGTGAGGCGTTGTAGGCCTTGATGCCTCGCCGAATACGTTCGAGAGCCTCCTCGAAGGGGCGGTCCCGAAGATAGAGGAACGCGACTTTAACGTGGGTCCGATGAGTCCACGATTCGAAGGGGAGCGTGCAATCCTCAAATCGCCTGATCAGTTCGCGGTCTTCCGTGAACCCCCGTATTCTAAAATCCGGGCCGCCCGGAAAGCAAATCTCACGAGATTAAGGGGCGCGCGGCGAAAAACGAGAACTAGAGCCCCGACTTTGCCGTGGAGTCCGCAACTTCTGACACGATCCGTCTCGTTGCCAAGCTTAGCGACCGAAGACTTACCAGGCAGAAACGCCTTGCAGGTACGCACTTTCGCAGCTTAAAGGACGCCTGCCATTGTCCGTTTGAAAGTGCGAAAATCCGACGTATATTGCATCATGGCAATCCCTCGTAACACATAGATAGAGCACGTACAAGCGGCATGCCGCCGTCGATTTCTTGCCCCTCAACCTCTCCGAATGACACTCCCACACTTCAAGGACTTCTCGCGCCGCGCAACGCTACGTGTCGTACTCGCGGCGGTTTTGGTCACCATCGCCGTCGTTTCCGTCATTAACGGGTTTGTCCACCTCATTAAGAACCGTCACCGGGAGCAACTCGCGGTGACGCAGCTACAGGTAGGTCACCAGCGACTGACCGGCGGCCTGAACAGCGCGCTGCTCGGAGAAGGGGCAGGCGACTACAACGCGGCAGAACGGGAGATGGATAGGCTCATGACCGCCCTCCCTGCATTCGGGAACGAATCGGAGTTGGATCCGATCCGGACAGCATATGGCAAGGCACGCAAGCTCGCCAACGACGAAATCGAGGCCATCGGCAAAGGCGACCTCGCAAAGGCAAAGGAGATCGACACGGGGAGTTCCGACCCCGCCTTCGCGGAATTCGAACGTGCGATCGCCCTCGAAAAGGCTCGGTGTCAACAGGACGCCGACCGTTGGATGCGGGATGCCGTGGGAGCGACAGACGTTGCGCTCTTTGCAGCGGCGGTTCTCCTCGCCTTCATCGCGATCCGGCAGCAGAAGAGCGCCGAGGCGGTGCTGATGCTAAGGATGCAGAGCCACTCCCTGGAGGCCAGCGAGCGCCGGTTCCAGTCTCTGATCCGCAACAGCTCCGATGTCATCGTCGTGGCGAGCGCGGACGGCCAACTCAAGCTCGTGAGCGACGCCTGCGAAAGCTCCTGGGGACAAACGGCCCCATCCCTGATCGGGCAATCCGTCTTTCGGCTGGTCGACCCCGCGGACAGAGCCCGTCTCAGCCCTATTTTCGATCCGGCCGCGCCATCTTTTCCCGAAGCAATGCTGGAGGTGAGGATCGCGGGCCCCACGGGCACATTGCGGGTGTACGAGGTACGGCACGCGAACCTCCTTGCCGACCCCGACGTGCAGGGGTATCTGCTGACATTCCACGATCTGACCGAGCGGAAACACTTCGAACAGCAGCTCGCGCACCATGCCTTCCACGACCGGCTCACCTCTCTGCCTAACCGGGCGCTGTTCATGGACCGGCTAGCGCATCGCCTAACGAGCCGCTTTGAAGACGCCTGCCCATTCGCCGTCCTCTTCTTTGACCTCGACAACTTCAAGGTCATCAACGACAGCCTGGGCCACGAAGCCGGAGACACTCTCCTCATGGAGGTGGCGCACCGCATGAAGCACGTGCTGAGGCCCAGCGATACCGTCGCCCGGATGGGCGGCGACGAGTTCACGATCCTGCTTGAGGAAGCGCGGACCGCGGAAGATGCCATCCATGTGGCCGAGAGGATCCGCAAAGCTCTTGCCCAGCCGTTGCTCCTCGGGTCGCGGGAGATCTTCATAAGCGCGAGCATCGGAATCGCCATGAGCACGGATTCTGCCTTGGATGCCGACGGCCTGCTTCGCGATGCCGACACGGCCATGTACGTGGCAAAAGCACACGGCAAGACCGGCTACGTCGTCTTCGATCGCAGCATGAACGTCCTGGCGGAAAACCGGCTGGAACTGGAATTGGACCTCCGCACGGCCCTTTCCGGCGAACAGCTTTTCCTCAACTACCAGCCGATTTTCGATATCGAAACCAAGGAAATCACCGCGGTTGAGGCGCTGCTGCGCTGGCAGCACCCGGTCCGGGGCATCGTCCCGCCGATGGCCTTTATCCCCCTCGCGGAAGAGACCGGGCTCATTTGCCAGATTGGTAAGTGGGTCTTCCAGGAATCCTGCCGACAACTTGCCGAATGGAGCACTGAACCGGGCGGCGGGCGCCGCCTCGGCCTCAATGTCAACGTTTCCGGCCGTCAGCTTCAGGAAAGAACATTTCTGGAGCAGGTGAAGCAGACGCTCATCCAAACTCGCATTGACCCGAGTCTCATCAAGCTCGAAATCACCGAAACGGCGATGCTCAAGGATCTCTCGATGGCGAGCAAGGTGTTCGACCAGCTTCGTGATCTGGGCCTTCGGGTGGCCATCGATGACTTCGGCACGGGCTACTCGTCCATCTCCTACCTGCGGCAACTGCCTGTCGATACGCTGAAGATAGACCGGTCGTTTGTCATTCCTCTCGGGGAGGATGGGCGGGCCGACGGCGTCGTGCAGGCGATGATCACGATGGCCCGAACCCTCGGACTCGACGTCACGTGTGAAGGTATCGAAACCGCCGAGCAGCTTGCCGTGCTCCGTACCATGGGATGCGACTCCGGCCAAGGTTTTCTGTTCGCCCGACCGCTTTCCGCGTCGGGGGTGGCTGAGGCGTTGCGTGCCGAGCGACAAGGGACGTCAGCCGAAATACCAAGTTCAGACCCGCCCAGCTTTCTCGCCTGATTCCGAGCCCCTCAGCGCGCCAAGTGCCGTGCAAAGGCAAAACGACCGAATACGCTTTGCCTGGCCTGTGCTCTTTGTTCCTGTCGTATCGGAAACGACTAGTGAACGCGCCCGGTTCCTTTGAAACTCTGCTTTCTCGTCGGCGGAACGACTTTGCGTCGATTGGGCCAGCGCTTTAAAGTGCGCTCCATCCACAGGCGTCTAAGCTTGCCACGGAATCCGCAACTTCGTGCAATCTCCATCCAGTTGCCGCACCGGTCGACCGAAGAGTTACTGGGCAGAACCGCCCTGCCTTTGCTTATTTCTGTAGTTGTAGTGACACTTAAATCGCCGCACGATGGGATGAAAGTGCGAATTGCATTGTATCATGGCGTTACTCCTTAATCCGCGGCGTAGCAACTGCAGTGGCCAACACTAAGCTGCCATAAGACGCAAATGGGCTCGGCCTGCCGACCTACCTGACTCGGCACGCACCTCGCATCGAGGGAAATCGCCTCCGAGGCTCTCTGAATGACACCCCCACCTTATCTCAACGATTTCTCGCGTCGCGCCATGGTGCGCATCTTGATCGGCGCTGCCTTTATTGCAATTGGTCTCATCTGCGTCATCAACGGATTTGCCCACGCGGTCAAAAACCGTCACCGCGAGCAACTCGCGATGGGGCAGCTACAGCTAGATCACCAAAAGCTGCTGGGCGGAGTGGATAACGCCTTGCTCGGTGAGGGATTCCGCGATTTCGATGTCGCGGAGCGGAAGATGAATGTGTCGATGGAGGCGTTGCCGGCATTCGGAAACGAGTCGGAGTTGGTGCCTCTTCACGAAACGTATCTCAAAGCTCACCGCGCTGCCAGCGAGGAGATTGCGGCGATCCGCGCGGGTGATATCGCGAAAGCGAAAGAAATTGACAAAACAGAGACCGATCCGGCCTTCGCCGAATTTGAGCAGGCGATTACCGCCGAACAGGTGCGATGTCAACGCGAAGCGGACCGTTGGATTCGGACTGCGGTCGTGGTTACAGATGCCGTGCTGTTTTCTGCGGCAATTCTTCTGGCGTTCATTGCGATCCGGCAGCAGAAGAGTTCTCAGGCCGTGCTCGCACTGCAGATGCAGAGGTACGCCCTACAAACGAGCGAGCGACGGTTTCAATCCCTCATTCGGAACAGCTCGGATGTCATCGCTGTGGTTAACGCTGAAGCCGAGTTGACGCTGGTGAGCGACGCCTGCGAGCGAAGCTGGGGGCGTACAGCCGCCTCGTTGGTCGGACACTCCGTTTTTCGACTCTTCGAGCCCGCGGATACGTCCCGCCTCGCACGCATCCTGGATTCGGAGACGCCGCAAACGCCCGAAGCGATGATTGAGGTCAAGATTGCGGACCGCTCTGGCTCGTTTCGAGACTACGAGGTGCGATACGCGAACCTTCTCTCCGACCCAGACGTGAAAGGCTATTTGCTTACCTTTCACGACCTCACGGAAAGAAAGCATTTCGAACAGCAGCTTGCCCACCATGCGTTCCACGACCAGCTTACGTCCCTGCCAAACCGCGCACTCTTCATGGACCGGCTGGCGCATCGCCTCAAAACACGCCTCGAAAACACCTGTCCATTCGCCGTCCTCTTTATCGATCTCGACAACTTTAAGGTCATCAATGACAGTCTCGGTCACGAGGCGGGCGACACGCTTCTCACCGAAGTGGGGCGCCGCCTTGAGTGCGTCCTGCGGCCGAGCGATACGGTGGCCCGCATCGGTGGCGACGAGTTCACCATCCTTCTTGAGGACGCACGTACATCAGCCGATGCGATCCAAATTGCGGAAAGGATCCGGAAGACGCTCGCGCGCCCTTCATTGCTCGTTGCGAGGGATGTTTTCGTCAGTGCCAGTATCGGCATCGTGATGAGTTTCGATTCTGTCTCAGACGCCGACGGGCTGCTCCGCGACGCCGATACGGCGATGTACGTGGCCAAGGCTCATGGCAAGACCGGCTACGTCGTCTTCGAAGGCAGTATGAATGCCTTGGCGGAAAACCGACTGGAGTTGGAGTCGGATCTGAGGAGCGCGCTGCCGCTCGGGCAACTCTTCCTAAACTATCAGCCCATTGTCGACATTGTCACGAATGAAATAACGGCGGTCGAAGCGCTGGTGCGTTGGCAGCATCCGATCCGTGGCGTCGTTCCTCCCATGGCCTTCATCCCCCTTGCAGAGGAGTCCGGTCTCATTTGCCTGATTGGCCAGTGGGTATTCCAGGAAGCCTGTCGGCAACTCGCCACGTGGACGGCCGAACTCGTCAACGGTCGTCATCTCGGCTTGAACGTCAATGTTTCGGCTCGTCAGCTTCAGGAACGAGACTTTTTGGCGCAGGTGAAGCAGACGCTTGACGAGTTTCATGTCGATCCGACGCTCATCAAGCTCGAAATCACCGAGACCGCGATGCTCAAAGACCTCCCCATGGCGAGCATCATGTTCGACCAACTTCGAGCGCTCGGTCTTCGCGTGGCCATCGACGACTTCGGCACGGGCTACTCCTCCATCTCGTACCTGCGACAACTACCCGTCGATAGCCTGAAGATAGACCGCTCATTTGTCATTCCGCTGGGAGAGGACGGACGGGCCGATGGCGTCGTGCAAGCAATGATTACGATGGCCCGAACCCTCGGGCTGGACGTTACGTGCGAGGGAATCGAAACCGCCGAGCAACTTGAGGTGCTCCGCAAAATGGGCTGCGATTCCGGTCAAGGCTACTTGTTTGCCCGGCCCCTTTCCGCCGTTGCCGTCACGGAGGCGTTGCTCATCGTGGGGCAAACGATACTTACCGACATTCAGAGTTCAGACCAGTCCAGTTTTCTTGCGTGATACCGAAGTTTCTCGCGCAAGAAAACCGCACATTGAGGCAAGATAAAGATAGCAGTTGCATGCTGGCGGTTTCCCGCGCGGTAACGCGCGGGCCGTCTATTCAGGGGATCGCCTACACCGTTACGGATACCGAACGGGCACAAGATCCCCTGATGCGCTTAGCGCGAACACATCACCCAAGTCATCTCGGCCTTCCACAAGAAGAAAGCGGGCTTGGGCACGCTGATCGTTGCCAAACGTCACTTGCCCTTCGATCGAGAAGCGTTCCTCATTCAATCTCATAGGAATACTTGTCGCGTAGGTCCGGTGGGCATAGCCGGGAATCGGCAGCACGGATCGGGCTTCGACGGTGAGAAACCCGCCAAAGCGCCGTTCGTCAGAGCGAATGAACACATATCTCGTTTCGAATGGCGTCCTTTCCAATCCTTGTTCCTCCCATGATGGCGTTTCTCGGCAAGGGCACGATGCCTCTCGCTGGACAGAATCTCTCGTATGCGATCCTCAAAGAATCTCGCCTTCAATGCCGTCCTACGCCTATTTCGTTGAAAGAGGTCGCTCTTTGCGTCCACGGTTTATTCCCGGGCTGAAATGCCTTCTCTGGAGTTATTGCTTCGAAGGTGGGACCTTACGGCTTTCGTTCTGCGAAACACACGACAACCGGGTACGATTCCAAACTAAAGCTTTGCAGCATGATCGCTGATGGGTAGGGCTTGGTTTTGGAAGGAGCAGCCAATGCGCACCTCTCAAAACCGAGCCGAGTATGACGGGAACGCCACTAGGGTGGATACTTCTAGATTCGCAGAATGCCTTTTCCTGCAACAAAAAGGGCGCGGGAAAGAGTCCAGAAGCGTGCGTTCGGGGTCCCGACTGAACAAAAATGGCGTCTATGGACCAGACTTGAACCGGTGCCCCTAGCATGCTTTCCGCAATTTGCCAGCGGATTCAAGTTCCCTTCCATAGACGCCCATAGAGTTGCGCGTCGGGCCATTGAAAAGGGGGAGTGCCAGATCATTTTGCCTTGGTGGCAACTATGGGTTGCAATAGGCTGGGCCGCGTAACCCCAGGTTACTGAATAACGAAGTTGCTTGGCAGCGACGCACGAATAACCGGCCGGAAATCAGAGGCCGGGGCATAGATGCCTCCGACCTCCGTCTAATCATTCCATCCCGGCTTGTATCCGCGATCCGGTAGGACGGCTACCTCAGGGACGCCTTCGCCTTGGTTGGTGCCTTCTTCGTCACGGGCTGGGCCCCGCCATCGCCGGAGGAGCTAGCGGCAACTTGACTCAAGCCCTCATTCGTCGCCTTCTCCTCTTCTAGGGTCTGCTCAAGCAGCGGCGAGATATTCTCAAGGCCGAGTTCCGCAGCCCAGGCAATGAGCGTGCCATAGCTGCAGATTTCGTAGTGCTCATTCTTCTGGGCGCAGACGATGATTGCCGCGTCAAGCACAGGCCCGGGAGCAACTTCTTCGAGGTGCTCTTCGGCTTCTTCCACGAGGCCCTGAGCTGCCTTGCATACCTTGCCCGTAGGTTTGATTTCAAGGTAAGTAGCGACTTGCTCTAGCCGCGTAATGTGGCCTTTTGTCTGCTCAACGTGGGAATCTATCGCGGATCTCAACTCCGTGTTTGTGGCCGCTTTTGAAAGTTTCGGCATGGCCTTGAGAAATTGCTTCTCGGCGTTGTACAAATCTTTAACGGTATCTTCAAAAAGCTTTTGTAGAGTGTTAGTCATTTTCCATGTCCTCTTTTGACCAGGTCAAAGTGTAGGTCCTATAGAGGGACCCGGTAAGAGTATTCACTGTTCCATTACCGATTACTGAATGCAAAGAATATCAGCTCCATTAAGTGATAGTAGCTGAGACTCTGAGGGCGATTGAGCCACGAAATCGCGCCACAGCTACTTCGGTAGGCGCTGAACCCCCCGGTCCCAGTAGCGGGTTGCCGCGGCGACAAGAAAGTCCTTCGCGAATGCCTCCGTGGCGAGCTGGGTCGACAGAACGAGGCCCTTGGCTTTGGTGGTGGTTTCGACGCCTTCCGAGGGGGACATCGCGCTGGCCACGAATGTGGAGGCATTGCCGCACGCGGCGACCGCTTTTCCGTGCTTGTAGGCCTCGCGCACGAATCGCACCGCGTCGTCGTTGTCATGGAGGGCGGCGATATCGCCGGTTCCGCCCACCACGTAGATCGCGTCGTACATGGCCGATGGCGTGTTGAGGACCGTGCGTTCCGGCTTGATTCCGCTAACGGGTCGGAGGTCCATTGCCACAAGTTCGGCATGGGCTCCGGCGGCGGTGATCGCCGCCTTAAGGAGCTTGATGGAGCCGGCGTCTGCCCCGGGAGCGGCCAGAAGGCCGAATTTCATCGCCTTGACTCCCGCCTTCGGCAGGTCTTCGCTGCTTAGGCCCGGAGCGGTTTTCTTCGAGGGGGTCTTGACCGGATCCGGAACGGCAACTCCGATAAAGGGAGCAACTTTCGCCGCATAGTCGTGATCGATGCGGTTGATCTGCGCGACCATCCGCTCGCGCACGTCAACCGATTCGCATTTGCTCAGTTCGAAGCGAGTTGCCGCGATCAAATGGTCTCGTTCCCACGGCTTTAGGCTGTGGAAGAATAGGGCCGCTTGGGAAACATGGTCGGCGAAGCTGGGGGATCGTTCGCGAATCTTGACTCCTTCGACCCTTTCGGGATTGCTTGCGAAGCCGGTTTTCTTGTCCTCGTCCGGCTTGTTACCGTCCAGCCCATTGGGAAAATAGCTAACGCGCCCCTTCGGAACGGCGAACTGCATGTGGCCGTCCCGTTGGTTCGTAGCGAATGGACAGCGGGGCCGGTTGATGGGGAGCTGCTGCCAGTTCGGCCCGCCTAGCCGCGTGATCTGGGTGTCGATGTACGAAAAGAGCCTTCCCTGCAGGAGCGGATCATCCGAGAAATCGATGCCGGGCACGATGTTCGTGGGGAGGAAGGCGACCTGCTCTGTCTCCGCGAAATAGTTGTCCGGGTTCCGATTCAGGGTCATTTTTCCGATGCGGCGCACCGGCACGAGGTCTTCCGGCCAAAGCTTGGTTGCGTCGAGGATATCGAAGTCGAAGTCGTGCTCCTGTGACTCTTCGATGACCTGGACGCCGAGTTCCCACTCCGGGAAGTCTCCTCGTTCGATCGATTCGAAGAGGTCACGGCGATGGAAATCGGCATCTTTACCGGCGAGAACCTGCGCTTCATCCCATGCCAAGGAATGGACGCCCCGCAACGGCTTCCAATGGAATTTTACGAATCGGGCCTTTCCCTCGGCGTTGATGAGGCGGAAAGTGTGCACCCCAAACCCCTCCATCGTCGCCAAGGATCGGGGAATCGCGCGATCCGAGTGGACCCACATGAGCATGTGCAGAGACTCGGGGGTCAGTGAGATGAAGTCGTAAAACGTGTCGTGCGCAGAAGAAGCCTGGGGGATTTCGTTGTTCGGCTCCGGCTTCACGCTGTGGATGAGGTCCGGGAACTTGATCGCGTCCTGAATGAAGAATACGGGGATGTTATTTCCAACGAGATCCCAGTTGCCTTCCTCGGTGTAGAACTTGACGGCGAAACCGCGCACGTCGCGGGCGGTATCGGCGGACCCGCGGAATCCGGCTACGGTCGAGAAGCGAACGAAGACCGGCGTCTCCGTACCCTCTATTTGGAAGAGTCCTGCCTTAGTGAGGTCCGCAATCGGCTTGTAGTTGACGAATACACCGTGGGCTCCGGCGCCACGGGCGTGGACGACGCGCTCGGGGATCCTCTCATGATCGAAGTGGGTGATCTTCTCGCGAAGTATGAAATCCTCAAGAAGAGTAGGGCCACGCACGCCTGCCTTTTCCGAATTTTGGTCATCCGAGATACGGACGCCGGCTTGCGTAGTTAGATAGTCCGAACCTTGAAGGTCGACGGGGCCTTGGATCGGCGTGTCGGAGTGTAAAGATGAGAGCGGGAGCATCCATTCAGGACTACATCTTCCCGAGTAGGGGTTCCCGCCAAAAACTGAAAAGCAGCCGGTGGATAGCCCGGCTAGAGATGCCTTGGAGATGAAGAGTGACGCTCGTGATCAACAAGACTTGCGAACCAAGAAGATCCTTCGCGGCATGTAGCCTTATCGGTTACATGAAAATAACTACATCTCCCCGAATATGTTGCATTATTCACCACAAGAACCATCGGCCAACAGGCACTTGGAACAAGAGATATTTTGCGCATGTCGGATCACGTATGACAACACTTCTGGTGATACTGCTGGTCCTTTTCTTCTTCGGCGGTGGTGGATTCTTCTACAGCCGACGACGATAAAAAGCGTTAACGTGCTTGCTTTCTCGTTATCTCTAAGCGGCTAGTTTCCGACTTAACGTTGCTTTAGTGGCCACTACTTTTTGAGGACAAATCAACTCCAATGACAAACGTTATTTTTGCTTCATTCTCCAGCCCTGACCTGGCCAAGAAGGCCGCGGGTGCGCTTCTCGACCATGGTATTCGCGGCGAGCACATCAGCATTGTCTTCCCCGAAGGATATGTGATAACCGATGAGGCCGGTCACACTGGTATGGACCTAGCAAAGGGCGCAGAAACAGGAATCACCACGACTACGGCGGCCGATGCCGGCGCGGGTGCCGCCATGGGAGCCGGAATCGGCCTCGCTGCCGGTACGCTCGCCGCGTTAGCCGCGGTGTTCATCCCAGGATTTGGCCTAGTCCTCGGCGGCGGGGCATTGGCTGTCGCACTTGGTGGGGTCGCTGGATCTACTGTCGCTGGCGCCGCAGCCGGTGGCGTAACCGGTTACCTAAAGGACCAGGGTGTTCCGGATGCTTCTCTCCACAATTACAACCAAGTAATCAAGAGTGGCGGGGCGATGATTTCCGTTACGCCCTACGATGAAAAGACCGGCTACGCGGAAATCAAAAACGTCCTCACTAAATATGAAGGCGTTGTCGATATGCACCCGTTGGAAGTCGTTCCCGCCTCGCCCGTTTCGGTTATTTAAACACGATTACTCTCACCCTTGGCGAGCTCGCCGTTACGACGGTTGGCTCGCCGTTTCCACGCCCAATCAACACCGTTAAGCACGTTCAAATCCGCTTGCCGAACGCACCTGACTCTGTGACCCTTCGAAGGGTTTAGTGCGACCAAAAGGGCTAGCGATCGCCCTGCCCTGGTTTTGCCTTGTGCTCGGAATGCCATCGGCGATCGTCGGGTAGCGATCGGCCGACATCTACCCGCGGGCAGGTGAATCCTAGCTTCTCGTCTCGGCGGAAATATCGATTGTCTCCGTGCGGGTCGATAAGTTCTCGCTTGCGTGCCATATCTGTTTCGAGTTCGGACGGCTCATTTGCGTTCTATTGATTGGTGAAGGCATTGGACGTAAAGGCATTCGGATGAGTGATAAGGAACAAGAGTTGCTCCCTATCGTCCGCCTTCGTGCAAGCACTTTTCGAGTTGGTTCGTTGAAGACTAATGAAAACTTCCGATACATTTGAGCCGAACAATGAAGTGGTCGAAGAGGTAACGGAGCCCGCTACCATTGAAGACCTACAGGACTTGCGGAATGCCCGCAACAGCGTGGAGGAGTGCGAAACCGCTAAGCCCTGGTACAAGTGCATAGGGCCAGGACTCGTTACGGGGGCGGCCGACGACGATCCATCCGGCATCGGCACCTATTCACAAAGCGGAGCCTCTTTTGGTTATGGGCAGCTCTGGCTTGTTCCGTTCTGTCTGCCTTTGATGATTGCGGTCCAGGAGATGTGTGGCCGGGTCGGTGCGATCACCGGCAAAGGGATTGCCGCCGTCATTAAGGAGCATTATCCAAAGTGGTTGCTGTATGGCAGCCTGGCTTTGCTCTTCACCGCCAATACGCTTAACGTGTACGCGGACTTGAATGTGATGGCCGCCTCGGCGAAGATGCTATTCGGCCTCCCTCAAGTTCTATGGTTGTCGATCATTTCGGCCGTTCTCATCGGACTGCAGGTTGCCGTACCGTATCGGTCTTACGCGAGAATTTTGAAGTTCCTCTGTCTCTCGCTCGCCGGATATGTGGTCGTGGCTTTGCTTCCGGGCATGCATAACGATTGGGCCAAGATCGGGCGCGCCCTTGTCATGCCTAGTTGGAGCCTGAAGCTCGATTATCTCATCGCTGCCGTGGCCTTCCTCGGCACGACCATTTCCCCGTACCTGTTCTTTTGGCAGGCGGGCGAGACCGTGGAAGAGGTCATCGGGAACCGTCATGCTCACGCTCCAGGCGAGCGCAAGGATAAGGTTCGAGAGAGCGAAATCCGCAACATCAGGGCGGACACTGCGGTCGGCATGATCGCTTCGCAAGGAGTCGCTTTCTTCATCATGGTCGCGACGGCGGGTTCGCTTCACGCGACAGGGAAAACCGATATCAGTACGGCTCAGGATGCGGCGATGGCTTTGAAGCCGCTCGGTCCGGCGGCGTTTTGGATCCTCAGCATAGGCATGATCGGGACCGGGCTCCTAGCCATTCCGACTTTGGCCGGGTCGGCCGCGTATGCGGCTTCGGAAACCATGGGTTGGCGGTACGGACTCTATCGCCGGTTTAGCCGGGCAAAGGCGTTCTATCTGACGGTCGCCGGAGTCGTATTCGTGGGCTACGTCCTGAATTTCTTCGCCAACATCAGCCCGATCAAGGCGCTGGTTTACTCGGCGGTAGTTAACGGGATCGTGGCCGTGCCGCTGATCGTGGTTCTCCTCTTTATCTGCAACAACAAGAAGATCGTCGGCAAGCGCACGAACGGGCCGTGGTCCAACCTATTCGGTGGCCTCAGCGCGCTCCTCATGGGCGCGGCTTCTATCTTCTTCATTTGGGCAATTTGCACGGGGCACGCAAGTTGATCTGGTTCACTCAGGACAAACTTTTGGCGTAGTTCCGGGTCGCTGTCCAGCCCCCCCGTTGTCCAGGCGCCGGATGCCAGCAAGCCGATCCCGAGACATCCGAAATAGGCGCATTACGACATGCAGGGTGAAATCACGGGTATCGCGCGGGCAGTGCCGTCATTCCCTAGCCGGTACAGCGGGGCCAGCAGTTATCCGAGTCGCGGAGTGGGGGCGGCGACCGAGACAGCGGTGCTGTATTTGGACGCGCGGCCTTCGCTTAACTTGGAGGTTTACGTCAATCCTGAGTTGGCGATCGAGGCTGCGTCGGGTTCGGGGCTTGAGTTGGGGGTATGCGAACGGCGACTTAGTCGGTCAGCCGGTGAGCCGTTCTGAGTTCGCGATGGCCCGTGCATTCGTCCAGTGGCGGATCCCGCGCTACGTCCAGCAAGGACGAGTCGGTGGGGGTGGAACCAGTGGGGCGCGCACTCAACGTGATCGCAGGTCCGGTTCCGCAGCACCGTCTGGTGGTCACGGTGGGCAAGGTTGCCGTCTCCGACGTATTCGATGTGAATAGCTTCGCCAGCAATCCAGGACGCAGTTATTGACCTTCGCGTTTGTAAACAACCTGGCGTATGACTTCGCCCAAGATCGTCGGGGAGTTCTTTGGCGCTTCCGCGGTGCTCGTCACCGCAGCTTACTCGGTACGCCTCGGAACGTTTGCGACCTCAGTTATTCCTGGCAGCAATCACGCTTTACGGCTTTTCGACGAACCACTCGGAGCAGCTTGAACTTGACCTCAATCCCAAGTCCTGCAGGCTCCGAAGCCGCCGATGACGGTTCGGTTCCTGGCCGAGCAGGTGAAGAGCCCCACTCGGTCCGCTCCAGACCGAGTGGGACTCCAAAGGTGGCAGGTAGGACCGCGAGAAGGAACGGCATGAGAGCGCAGTGGACGGCGCAGGCAAGGCTCGCGACCGATCCGAAGCGATCCAGCGTGTGGCATTTGTCTCCACGAGCACGCCTTCTCGCCTGCGATGACGTTCCAAGACAGTTATCCACCATACGCAAGGTTGCCTGACGCCCCTACTTTGGGCGATAACTTACTTGACTAATCATCGCCGCCTTTCTCGCCTGCAGCACGAAATGAGCGGTCGTGCGCCCTCATGAGGCCCTGCGTCGAGCTTATGTTTTGGCCGACGAGAAGAGTGTTAGCGACGGTCGAGGTCTTCGGGCAACACCGCGAAGAGCGCGCTGTCGTCCCAGACTCCGTCACGGCGGTCGCCCTTCCTTGCGATGCCCTCTTGCACGAAACCAGACTTGAGGAGAACCGCGATCGACGGAGCGTTTCGCGTGGATGTCTTCGCATGAATCCGTCCCAGCCCCATTGCCCCGAAAGCATGGCCAACGATGGCGCGCACCGCCTCCGTCATGAGCCCCCTTCCGTGGTGGGTCCTTCCAAGCCAGTAGCCGATCTCCGACTTGTACTGGTTCTCGAAGTCGAAGAGCTCGCAGCAGCCCACGAGTTCACCGCTGTCCTTCAGCCTCAGTCCGAACCGCAGTCGCGACTTTTTCCTCCAAGCGCTCTGGCAGAAGCCCAAAGAGGCTCGCGCGTTATCTACTGATTCGGCCTCGAAGCTAGCTGCCCAGGGAAAGCGATCCGGCGCGTCGAGCGCGGACCTCAATTGCCGGTGGTACTCCTCCGCGTCGCCTTCAAAGAGTTCGCCAATCGTCAAGCGGTCGGTCTCGATGGTTGGGAAATGTACGAACGACGACCTGAACGCCTTCCTCGTCGCAGCTTCGCAGAATGCCACGACGATATTCTAAACAGATCAATCCGTTTGAGCCAAAGGTCTTCGGCGCAAACAACCGATGGGCCTGATTTGCCAGGTATATCGTCGCCCTACTTTGAGCCGATCACATTCCCCAGCCGAACCCACTAGTGGATCCACCACATGTTGTCCGTCGAGGAGCGGTAGGTGGCGGCAAAGGGCAGGACTTTCACATGCGTGTCGACGAAAGCATACGGGGCCATTCCGGAGTACCGTGTCGAATCCACCAGAGGCTGCCAGTTGGCACAGAAGGCGTCCGCCGGAAACAGTGAGCAAGGCGGGAAAATCCGACCGTTGCTCCACCAGTACGGGCTGGTGTTGTCGGCCTTCTCGTACGGATCGATCCCGAAGTCGAAGTATTCGGACGTCCAGAACGGATCAGTTGCCGGCGGGGCGGGCACGGGCAACGGGGCTGTCCCGCTCTGAATGTCCCAATCCTTCGCTCGAAGACCGCTATAGATCGTATTCGCGGGATGCTCGATCACGGATTCCCCATTGTTGTCGCAGGTGAGGAGACCGTTGTCGATGAAAGACCCCCACATGTACGGCATGGTCTTCGACGGGTCGGCCGGGTCCCACCAAAGGTTGGATTTATTCGTGGTGCCGCGATTCGTTTCCATGTATGGCTCCAGCGCCTCTTGATAGAAATGCACTGCGAACCAACTCACGACGGTCCAGGTCCCATTGCCGTCGCTTTCTTGGATGCGCGGGAAATAGCCGTCGTAGTCATTGCCGTACATCGCGATCGCGGTCTGAATTTGCTTTAGGTTCGAAACACAGACGGTCTTCTTCGCGGCAAGCTTGGCTTGGGCAAAGACTGGGAAGAGGATGGCGGCAAGAATCGCGATGATCGCGATGACGACAAGCAGCTCGATAAGAGTAAATCCGCCCGCAACTCCGTGACGGCGGGGGATCTCTCTAGATATATGCTTTACTGGAGTATAGTATATGGAGGATTCATTCATGGTTTTGCTCCGATGTGTTGGTCTAGACTCTAGGCCGGTGTAACCAGCCAGTAGAAATCGTTCGAACGATCTGTCAAGCGAGAATGGGCCAGCCCACCCTTCTCAAAGGTGCCCCCGGGCGCAATTCTGGCAGTCGAGCCAGGGCTCCTCCGGCAATTCCGAAAGAGCGCCCCGAGCAACTCCGCGCTCAAAGACCGGCTTAAAAAGGGTCTGCCCCACTCCGAAGCGCTCATGGCAGCAGTGGCAGGCAGTTTCCTTGCTCAACTCTACCGGCGTAAAGCCGGATATGATCCAACCCGAGCGGCCCGAATGGGCGGCGAGGGACTCGACGGCCGACCGAATCGCGAGGGACTTGTTGCCCCCGTACAAGTGGGCCGCAAGCGATTCCAATAAGCTCGCGGTTTCATCGTCGACGGTGAAATTGAGTCTTTTCATGAGTGCGTATCAGTGTGTACACCCCGTCACGGATCGCTTCCGCAAACTCCTCGAAATACTCCGTTGATCCATGGGCATCTCATCGCCGAGCCCTTCCATTAGCCCTGCAGCGGGCATTGCCAAAAGCCCTGCTTCATTGGGATGTCGTTCTCATCCGTTCACAAGTCAGCAGGACAATCGGACCGGTTTGGCTTCTTGAGCGTGACGCGAATCAAGCGCAATTCCTCGTTCACGACAACCTGGCAGCCGAGATCCCGTAGGCGCGCAGCAAGGCTTTCCAAGTCGCGTAGCGGCTCCTGGCTGAAGTCGAAGAACCGGTCGATGGTGGGCGGCTCTGTTTCGGAATCCAGGTTCGTGATGTCCTGCGGGTTCAAAAGAGGGGACGCTCTCGTTCGGCAACCGCCTTCGGCGATCGCGACGCTTCGTCCTTTCCACTGACATAGTAGAGGACACCGCACATGAGGAGGAATAAGGCGGCTATGCACGCCATGATCTCGACCATTAAGGAATTGAAAAACGCGGGCACTGCCCAAACCTACAACCGAACCACCGTGTTCGGACGATTTGGGCTGGACAGTCGCAAGATTGGGCTGTCTATCCGGTATTTTTGCGGATCGCGTCCTTGGCTTCTCCGCCCCCCACGTACGCCTTGTTGCCGAGGGATTGGCAAGGTCACAGGAACCATGACCCTTCCGTGACACGTACATCGGGGTTTGGCACCACAGACCCTGCGGCTTTCGGTCTGCGAAACTCGCAACCATCCACGCGTGACTTCTCTAGGAGCGTCGGGTCTGCCTGTGGACTATACGTCACCTCGGGTAGCGCTTCTAGACCGTAGTTTGACTGACAGTGCCTATGCTAGCCCCGCGGTGTGGGCTGGTTCCAAATGGGATCTCGCCATTCAGACCCGCACTCTAATATTAACGATCCAGGTTCAAATCCTGAACGAATGCCTTTTGCTTTGGGGACAGCCAGCCGATACTGTGCAGTGTGTCGGATCGCGACGTATGCGACTGCATTAGGTACTTGCGAGACGAGGGAGCTACGAGGGATGAACTTCAGGCCCTCATGGCAACCGTGCTTCGAGCGAGGGTGAGGAAAGAGCGTGCACGATTCTCCAGGATGACCGGAATCAAAAGGATCTGCCCTTGTCTCAATTGAGGGCATCTTCCCCGTGGTACGTGTTCCTGGCCGGCATCGCAACCGGAGCCTGCGCGTCCGGGATCAAGATCACACACCGTGAAGCTTAGGTGGTGGAACTTGGGCACATCCTTTCGCATGGCCGCTTTGACCTTCAAGCAATTGAGTTCGGGCTCAGCGGGTAAGCCGAGGTCAGATAACCCCGCATGTGCTAGCCCCTGCCAAGTTCCGGGAGCGATCGGTCGCGGCGAGAGGTTCCTGCCATGGCGGGACCGCGGTGACCGAGTGAACCGCTATTCCAGAGGTAGGTGTCCGCTAGCTCGAGGGTTTTCGGCTCGGTTGGTAGTGTATGCCGTGAACGTGCCAGAACGCTCTGAAGGAAAAGCGTGCCGGCTCCGGCTCGGAGAGGCGGATGATTTCAAGCTTTGATCGCACCGGCTCCTTGGGACCAACGATCTTCATCGGTATAGCCGGGAGATCGACGATCATCCCAATGCCTTCAACGTCGACGGATCGATGATCTTGTTCCATAAGTCGGAGAATCGGCCACGAGAGCCTTCTGGGGGAGAGCATTTCTGGTCGATGTGCTCGCAAGAACCGAGTCAGTTCCTCACAGGAACATTTCGGCCGCAATAACCGATGGGGCGGATCACGAGATGAGGTTTACAGACCAACGAAGCGCCCAAATATCGCAAGAAACGCGCTCAAATGCTATTTCGCTTAAGAGAAAGTCAGCCCCAACTGTTTTTACAGAGGGTCCGAACCTGCCGGAACCATTCTAAACTCCGAGGACGGCACACTTTGCGATCCCAGTGCGGCGTAGAAAGACAGACACTTGAGGGAACGAGTTGCTCCAAGAGCCGGTCCTAGGCGTACAGGAAGACCCTGTTGTCAAATTGATGCGCCGACCGAATAGAGCCTCCACATGCAAGGTGTCGAAGTCTTCATTTCATACGCCCATGCGGACCGAGATCTTCAGCAAGAACTCCTCCGACACATGAAGGTGCTTGAGCATCAGGGACTCGTGCGCACCTGGTATGACCGTAATATCGACGCAGGAGATGACCTCGATGATGTGATTATGCGGCACCTGGGATCCGCGCAGATAATTCTTCTCCTCGTCAGCGCCGACTTTCTTTCTTCAGAGTATTGCTGGGCCATAGAAACCAACACGGCTCTCGATCGGCATGTGGCAAATACAGCGCGGGTCGTTCCCGTTATCCTCCGCGATTGCCAGTGGCAAAGAACACCGCTAGCAAAAATAAAGGCACTCCCGGAGGACGGGGTAGCCGTGACAAATAAGCGATGGAGCACTCGTGACGAGGCCTTCACTAACGTGGTCGAAGGTTTGGCCGGAATTATAACTAACCAGAGCTCTAGAACGAGCGACCAATCAAAACCTCAAATTGGTCGGTCCAAAACAGATGACTGGACTGCTGCTATCGATTTTATTAAAGAACGTTTACCGAACGGCATCGTCCCCGAGCGAGGAAGCTTCCACGTCAGCACCAATCTCTCGCCATGGGTACAGGAGGTCCTCACCACAGCCTTTCCCAACAGACTCGATACCGTAAGTGATCGAGAACTTGATTTTTGGTTGACGGCTATTGGGGCAGAGGCGTTGCGCACCAACCGCGCAGCATCGCGTTCCGGAACGACTATTAACCGAATCATTGTCGCCTCAAAGTACGACCTTTTGCGCGACCGTGATCGCCTCGCACAGATTCTAGTCGAGCAAGATCGCGCTGAAATCGGTTTTGGGTTAGCAATCTGGGAAGACTTTGAACGAGAAACGCTGGAGGTGCTGCACAGATTCAATCCAAGAACCGGTTTTTCACTATACGATACAAGTGCCGCTGTTGCCTACTGGGACATCTTGGGCGAGGAGCGGTCTCTGTGCATCTCCATGGGAGGGCACGACTCGCCTTTGGAGGACCACCAAACTATAAATGCGCATCGTCGCCTCTTCTCTGCCCTGGTTTCAGAATGCTACCTAGTTAATCAGCGTTTTCGCGATGGGGTGTCAGCCTCCGTATCATCCTCAGAGTGGCAGACAATTCTTCGCATTACGCGCCGCTACGCGGAACTTTACGCTGGACTCGCAAGCCATTTCGAAGACCGTGAAGGACCTTTCCCCATTATTTTCGACGGTGCCGCTACTGTCCGGGAAAAACTCGAACGGGTTACTACCCTATCGCTCGGCGACTGACCAACTGGAAGCTTATGCATTACAACGTGATATCTTGCGACGGCTACGGACTCCCTGTCGCAAAACGCCTCCTTGAGGAAGGTAATAGCGTTCGCGTGGGGCAGGTTACTGACCAGTCGCAAACGGTGCTCACCTCAGAGGGTACATCGGTGCTGGAGACAGTTGAAGTCAAATCAAGGCGTCTAAGCTTGTACGACGGCCTACTCTCGAAGGAATCGGCAGAACTAGTCACGTCTGAAGTCCCCGATACAAGTGATGATGCATTTTGGCTCTTCGACCTCAATAATCTATTCCGTTTCGCCAGCAAAGTTGCGCCGTACACGGTGTTGGGCAATTTCCCAAGTGAAGACGATTTGCGGATGGAGATCGAGCGGGAACGAGCAAAGGCATTCGTGGCCGCACACTACCCAGCGCTTCGATCCAAGACGTACCACCACTTTGCAAAAATCGAGGAAGCATGCCGGTTTCTCGAAGTACAGCGGGGACGTTGGGTGCTCAAAGGCAATGCAGAAAACGCAACCACCGTTGTGCCCTATTCTCCCTCTGCAGAGCTAGCCTGCAAGCAATTGGAAGTATGCCTCAGGATGCATCGGGCGGAATACGAATCTGGTGGTTTTACCCTGGAAGAATTCATCCCGGATGCCATCGAACTAACTCCCGAACGCTACTATTTCGATGGGAAGCATATAGCGACGCTTATCTGTATTGAAAACAAGTCCCTGGGAGGAGGAAACCTCGGGCCGATGACAGACTGTGCACAGGACCTCGTCTTCCTGATCAGTCCCGAAGACCTGATTTGCAAGATCGCATTCCCGCCGGTTGTCGACCAACTTGCCGCTAGGCACAAGGGGTTATTCATCTGGGACGCTTCCATTTACTTTGATCCAAGCAACGATATACCGTACTTTGGAGAGTTTTGTTCCAATCGATTTGGTTACAATTCTTTCTACTCAGAACTTACGCTTGCGGGAAGTACTACCAGCTTCTTTGAGCACGTCGTTCGGGGAGAATGCCCTTTCCCGAAAGACGAGGCTGCCGTCTCAGTAAGACTTTTTAATGTTACATCAGACGATACAGGTCAACCACCAGTGGGAACTCCGATCATTCTCTCAGAGCAGGCGGGAACCTGCTTTTGGGGGCATGACGTTCGACTCGAAGGTAAGGATCTAACAACAGCAGGCTTCACCGAGGGCGTGGGAGTGGTCACCGCCTCCTCAACTTCCTTAGAAGGAGCAATCAAAGCACTTTACGACACTACAGAGCAGATCATTTTTGACGGCAGTATGTACCGGCCGATTTCCGATTACCAGAGCCGAGAATACTCTACCTCGATTCTTCGCAGGCTTGACTACGGAATACAGCAAGGTCTATTTTTAACTCACTTCTCCGTCGATCTATGAACCATACATCCCTTCGCTTTCTTGAACAACTCGTCTCCATACCCTCACCTTCATACGGTGAGTTCGCGCTGGGACGTTGCTTTGAAGAGCACGTTCGCCCGTATGCCGACGACACACTTACCGATGCATATGGGAATGTGTATGCAACACTCAACGCAGCCGCCCCATTTCGCTTAATGTTAGCCGCCCATCTTGACGAGGTGGGCTACATGGTTCATCGCATCAGTGATGAAGGTTTTCTCTCGATTAAGCCGATTGGTGACCAAGATCCAGCCGTCGCAATCGGCCAGAACGTATCAATCAATGCCCGTTCACCAGTTCATGGGGTCATCGCGCGTACCCCAGCTCATCAGCTCTCGGAATCTCGCAAGTCTCAAGTGACGGAGTTCAAGGACCTCTACGTTGACATCGGCGTCACCTCGCGTTCTGCCGCTGAGAATCTCGTGAACGTAGGAGACTTGGTCACCGTCGATGGCGCATTGAGACGACTACAGGAAGAGATCGTCGTGGGACGTGGCTTGGACGATAAGGTGGGGCTCTTTATCATAGCTGAAGTACTCCGTCACCTCTCAGAGGGAGAACCGCCAACGTGCTGTGTGACGTGCGTGGGAACTGTCCAAGAAGAGGTTGGTCACCGAGGCGCCTATCCAGCGACTCTCCACGTTCTTCCGCATCTTGCACTTGCTGTCGACGTGAGTAATGCGACTGATTACCCCCACGGAGATGATCCGGATCTGAGTGACCTGCGTCTCGGCCGAGGGGCGGTAGTGGCGCGAGGGGCGAACGTCAATCCCGCCGTATTTCGCACCCTGTCGAACATCGCCACTTTGGCTGGCATAGATATTCAGGTAGAGGCCGAAGTCGAATACTCGGCAACCGATGCAAGTGTCATGGAATCTAGAGGATTAAGCGTGGCTACGGGCATTGTTGGCGTAGCCATGCGCTACATGCACAGTCCGTGCGAGATGGTTGATCTGCATGACGTGGAAGCCTGTATTGATCTTCTTGTTCGCTTCTGTCAAACAACATGGAATGCGGACTCCCTCTTGAGCCAGCACTACGATGAATAATACCGATTGCCCATGCGTCAGCCAAGGGATCCCTACCTAGAGCGCTTGATTGTATCGACTCCACCTTTTAACGACTATACACCAGGACACATAGGCATCTGTGTCCTGCCGTATAGTGCCTCGGTCTATATCGTTCACGACCGCTGCGCCCCTTATCAAGAGAGTGCATTACTAGCTTCATTAAACTGATATTTTCTGGAGCTGATAAAGGTCGATTTCGTGGGTTATTGAACCACAAAATCGCTACTTGCGCAACCGGTTTAGCGTTCAAATCTGGCCAACGTATGTCGCTTCATCACTGATTTAACGCTGCCGATTCGATTCTTCGAGTTGCAGATTTGAGTCGCTTGGAAGCAGTCCAAATTGTACCGTCTCCGACCACCCCAACGGGCTGGCGATGTATGGCAAGTGTAGTTGTACATTTGATGAGTCGCTGGCCAAAAATGCTGTTGATCACCTGCCAAAAGACCACCGTCAGGATTCTGGCCAAATGCCCGAGTGGAAACACCGACCGTAACGCGTGGTTAGCAAGTTCGCAGCCAATTTTGCTTTTTTGCCCGCAGAGCAGGTGATTCGCGGAGGCCGGTATTCCATCATTATCCTTGGCACGAGAAATGCTGGCGGCCTTAGCCTCTCTCCCGAGCAAGGTCGTCTCTCTTTTGGTCTTAGCCTTGTCCGAAGTATGCCCTCGATACAAGCACTCGTTTTGACACTACTGGTGACTTCCGTCGGGGTTGTGAGACGGGCGCGCGTCCGCCAGGCTGCTGCTTACACTCGCGTATTCGCCCGTGACTGTTCTCGCAGGATGTGTGTCTTCCCGTGTTGGCGGCAAACCCTTTGCAGCTAGTTCTCACACAAAAGGAAGGTGCATACTTCTATTCCTTTGAAAAAGAGCGCCACGGGGATTGTTACTTCGCCCAAGAACTCTGAAAGCATCTATTCAGCACCAACCTTCGGTCGCCCACGCTTGACCTCCTAGTTGCGGGCTAAACGGCATTCCTCGAATATGTACTGATGTCCACCTGTTACCGATGCGGTCGGCCCATACCAAAGACTGATTTCAAGCTTCGCCGGAAGGTAAAAACCGGTGAGTGGGTCAATCGCCGCTACCCCAACCCGAACATCAGCGCGATCCGCACGAGCTTTGGCATCCGGGTCGTCTGCTCGGCGTGCGCACACGCAATTGATTGGGAACAGCGCCGGAAGGAATGGCGGCAATACCTTGAACTCGCTGGCGCCATCGCCCTGCTGGCCACGGCCCTTGTCATTCGATTTCTGAATTCGTGAACGTACCCAGTGCGAGCAGCCAAGGGTCGGTCCTTAGATCCCAAACTGGCCAATTGTTTCAGATCCGTTTGGTGAGCGTTGAAACGTCGCCTGCGTTCGGTAACCAGCTACAGCACCGTATATAATTCATTGACTTAGCCCGTGGTTTCGCTATGATCGGGCTAAGTAATCACCTAACAAGAACCCGCTTCGTGACGAACCAGCCGACCGATGCCCTGGCATCCATCATTCGCGAACTGCTTGACACCGATCGATTTGCATCAAATCCCTCGATGGCCCTTGAGGCTTCCGACCAGCTTGGGCAAAGTATCACCGTAGATCAAATCTCGCGCACGCGGCGACGCATCGGTCTCGGAAAGAACGTCCTGCGGCAACAGGATACGAGGCGCGCAAATATGCAGTTCCTCTTCTCGGTGGACGCCTTTCCTCGGGCGGAAGAAGCGCAACTCACGGTCAGCGATGTTGCTGAGTCCGTTGCTTTCTACAAGAAGATCGGCGGGACGGGGATCGAGCAGGAATCGGGTATCGGGACCGTCACCATCGGTCGGCAAGCACTCTGGCTGACCTCCGGACATCCTCTCAGTGAGCCACACACCTTCGTAATTTCTATCCGCTACCTGGATCTCTACCGGAGCTTTCTGCGCGACGAGCATGTCTCGTTCTTAGAGCGCGATACTCCCGGCGGACAGGAGCGCGAGCTTGTCCTCAGCGATCCCGACGGCCACTCGCTCATTGTCCGTGAGGCTAGCACCTCCTAAGTGAAGCAATCAAACCGCACCTAGGCGTCCAATTTGCATGAATTCCAGCGGACACAAGTAAGACGCTCGTTGCACGCAAGCGCCGTTTGACCCAGGCTGTTTATATGCATACAGCCCACCCAGAAAACTCTGCTGATCTCTCTAGTCAATTGCCCCTGCTGTTGGCCCATATCCCTCGATACCGCCGTCGGGGCATTGCCGCTCTGGCACGTGACGCAGCCTTGCCTAAGGCAACTGTCAACCGGCTCGTGCGCGGCATCGGTTCGCCCAGCTACATAACGGTCCTCCGCGTCACGGATGCCCTTTGCCGTGCAACACGTCGCGAGGTTAACCCTCGGGATCTTCTCGACCACCCCGGTGAATTCCTACGCTCGGCCTGCGCCGCCGTCGGGTGCGCCGGCTGCGTGCCAAACGCACGCTCCGCAGCCACACGGGGTCAATGAGGGCAAGCCGGGGAACCAGCGCGGCGACAACAATTCCGACGTACCTTCCAGTTCCAAGCCCGGAAGCCGTTGAGCGGTTCCGGGTCTTGTGCCGTGACCGCTTTTCTGCGAACCTCAGTGACGATGAAGCCCTGCGCTTAGCAACCAAAACCATGCAACTCGTCTATGTACTCAACCTCACGACTCAACGGTCTCCGATTCATTCAGTACGCTCGAAAATCGAGCGACCGGGAAGACCGGCAGGTTCAAAGCCTAACTGATCAAGCCGCCGTTCTAGCGCCGATCATTCGGAGAGACCACTTAACCGTGGTCGAAAGATTTCAAGAGTCTCGCTCCGCAAAAACTCCCGATAGGCGCCCACTGTTCACCCAGATGCTTAGCACGATTGAAAAAGGCAGAGCCGACGCAATCATCTGTTGGCATATCAACCGCTTGGTGCGAAACCGCAAGGAAGCCGGTCACCTCGAACAGCTTGTAATCGATGGCAAGATTCGCTGCATCAAAACGCCCGAACGAGAGTATTGGTCGGATGATAACGCCCTTTTCCTTGCGCTCGAAACGGCTCAAGCAGCCCAATATTCTCGTGATCTGTCCCACGACGTCACCCGTGGTAGCCGGGAGAAAGCCGAGCGAGGATGGTGGCCGTTTCGGTCAAAGCTGGGATACCGGGTCGATCCGGATACCGGCAATGTCGAAATCAATCCACCCGTCTATTCGCTACTGCGCCGCGCATGGGGACTCATCCTCTCGGAAAACTACACGGTTCCCCAAGTCCTTGACGAAATCACCCGGATGGGTCTGCGGGTGCGGGCGAACCGCGAACACCAAGAAGATAGGACACCGCGTCCATTGCGTCCGATCTCCCGATCGTCGCTCTATCGAATGTTCCGGGACCCTTTCTATACGGGACACTTTCTCTTTAACGGCACGCTCAAGCGCGGAAACCACAAGGCGATGGTTACCGCGGCCGAGTATGCCAAAGTTCAGACGTTTCTCAGTCGTGGCGAGCATGTGCAACCTAAACGCCACGAATTCGCCTACACCGGCCTCATTCGCTGCGGCGCTTGCGGCGGCCTCATCACTGCCGAACACAAAGTCAAACACTACTTAACCACCGGAAAGACAAGCTCCTACACCTACTATCACTGCATCGGCCGGTCTGGTTGTCGCAAGACCAGCGTCGCGGTGGATTTCCTAGATTCAGAGATCTTGGACCTCTTGGAACGGTGCCGTGTCGACCGGGGAATGACTGAATGGGCAAACCGCGAACTTGAGGCGGATAGAGCAGGCTCCGTGACCTCAATCGATGACCTTGAATCCAAACAACAGCGTCAGATGGACGCGGTCAACCAAGTTTTAGATGAGTTGTTCGCCATGCGAGAGCGACGCGAAATTACCTCTGATGAGTTCATGAGCCGCAAGGCGCGGTACGCAGCGGAAGTCGCGAGTCTCACGCTCGCCATTGAGACACGAGCATTCTTGAGCGCATCGGTCGTCGAGAGCGTGCAAGAGAGATTGCGTGCCGCACCGGAGGTTCTTTCCAAGTTCGTAAATGGCGACGTACGCGACAAGCGAGCGGTCGCAAATCTCATTGCTACCAGCTACGTTCTCACCCTGGACGCTCCGAGGCCAAACCTGGGCGTCTCACTCGACCCAGTTTTCGACTTAATTAGGTCGTTCGAACCGAAAAACCACCCGGATCAACAGATTGGACCGGATGGTTTTGTGCACGTGAATCCAATTTGGCGGCTCTTCTTAACGAGCATTCGCACCCTAATAGCCAAGGAGATTGAATCAAGAATGGATCAATTCAGGTTGAAAAATGAAGAATAGCTCCGCACTTGTTTCATTTATGATCATTTGAGATGCTTCTACTATCGAATCTTAATGTAGGCCATGTGAGCACTCCGACCCAAAATAGTCATAATCGTTTTACAAAAGCTGCGAGGTGGATTGTCAATCTGTCACCACTTTCAGCAATCCTAGCAATTGTTCTTGCTGAGGTTCTGTTTACGAATGTTCCTGATCCGTTTGTTACCCCTGCACCAAGTGACTATATTTCACCCCTTGCCCTTCTCTTTTTCTGGTTTGTTCTTAATGGATTTGCATTGGGCATTGTGGTTGGCAGTCACCCGGATGAGAGTAAGTTGTCTCTTCGACCGATAGTAATCATCTCCCTTTTCTCGATTGTGCTGGTGGCTGCGGCTGCCTTAGCATTCTTACGCTACGATTCTTAGATTGGATCTAATACTCTTTATTGTTCATTCGGTTAATTCTGAGTGCGATATTCTGACCATCGTGCGGCGGCCCGCTGGAACGGCGAACTTTCTCCCGTAGGGTTGCTGATAAGGGAGGGTAGGATTTGCAGGTAAGTGTCGTGCTTGTCATCGAGCGACTTTAACGTAAGGATAGCTCATCTAAATACCAAGTAGGCATGCACCCCGCACAGCCAAGCACAGTGCATAGCGAAGTGGTTGGGTATGGCAGGGACTGCTCCGTCACCAAGTCACCTGGATCGATTGAACGATTCAATGTTTGTTCAAATACCTTCGTCAATCGGGTAACCGTTCGAAAACTGGGCTGCATCTTCCCGCTCAAAATCCGGGAAATGCTGCTCGCTGATATTCCTGTATCTTCAGCCAAGTGCTGTATTCCTCCCGCCTTGGCATACCGAGGCACATGAAGCATGGCTCCACGAAGACGGTTTTTTGATTTCAAACCAACACCCTTTGTCGCGCCGGGGTTGACTGCTTCGGTCGGTTGAAAGGGATGGTCGCCCTTGTGAAAGGCTTCAAGAATGTACACCAGCTGGAGGGTCCGGGTGGCGATTGACATTGCTTCCTCATCGGAAAGCTCCACGTTGAATTTTTCTGCGTATATTTTGCGGAATGCAATGACTGCTTCCGGTGAGGGCACAGGGAGATTTAGGCTTGAAGGTGCGGGGGATGATACCTTTCCGGGGTTGTCCGTCATGGGTGGTGTGATTACGTTGATGAGCGTGCCCGAAGGCATGTATCAACATTGCATGACTAGTAGGTGGGGCGCACATTTCATTGCATCCATGCATGCGTTGCATCGAAACGAAAAACTGCCGCCAAGTGCCCAGATGAATCTGGAAACTCGTCGGCAGTTCGTTGTTTTACAACCTGATTTGTTCCGCTTTCCGAAACAACTGGCGGACCTTCTTAACGAGCATTCGCACCCTGATAGCCGAAGAGATTGAATCAAGGATGAGTCAATTCAGCTCAGAAAATGGGAAGTAACCAAGTATTTGTTTCACAAGTGATTCGATTCCCGGCAAGGCTGACCAGCGCAGTCTGCGAGAACAAAAGCGTGAACCACGAGCCAGATTCACGAAGGCTTCCGCTCACTCCAATCTCAGCAACCGAGGCAATCGCAGATCAAATGCCCAATGGCATGCGTATACGGACCATTGGCCTCAGGGACATCGATGAAAGTGCGAGCTTTCTCACGACGTACCGCAAAGAAACGGCCGAAAATACCAGATTAGCAGCCACCGCAAAGAAAGTCTCCGCAAACGGAAGGAGATCGCTGTATGATACTTCCGCTGCGCTTGGTGCAGTACTCCCTCGAAAGCGATGTTTTTCCAGTGACCTCCGGCGAAGTGCGCTTTTCTGAGTAAAAATGCACTCGCTTCACCCTCCTCAAGAGAGTCAAATGCCCGAAGATCATGAGCCAGCCCGAAATCAGGTTCCACGTGAGCAGTCCTTAGCTTCAGCAGGGACGGATTCTCGCGAGGCCATAGAGGTGGAGAAAGTCAAACACACGTCGCCAGCGTCAACAAAGCCGGTACACCCAAGAGGCAAGCACGCATCTAGGAAATGGGCATGGCTTGTCAAGGCGGCTGCAATTTTTCTGATCAGTTGCGCAATTGAGCAGGGGTGGCTGAACAAACTGGGCTGGTATCGAAATCTCCCAAATAGCGCTTACCTATCACAGCAGCAAGCTCTTCAGGATGATTTTTTTCGCTCTGGTGCGAAAAACTCCACATTGATTTTGGATGCTTCTGCTTCATTTCCTCCTTCAAGCAGTTTTACGACAACGCAAGCGCCGATCGTTGAACGAGCAAACATTCAACACCTCAGTGAACTCATTCCTCAGTTAGTCGATCTGCATCCGTCTGCAATTGAGATTGACCTCTATTGCGCGCCACGTGCCAATGACTTCTCTGTCGTAGCAGGGAAAACGGTTCTCGCCGGATGCTATATCAATTTATATAATGCAATCATTAAGGCTAACCAGGATGGTATTCCAACAACTTTTATAATTCCAGATGGCTCGCAGGACCTCTTTCGCAATATTTCACTGGGTAACCAAGTGCTCGCCTATGCGGGTAGTTCTTCAATGCCCGATACAGCAGTAGGCAACTATCGTGCGTTCGCCTTCACATCGACGGTCAACGGGTTGATTCCCATAGCGCTTCGCACAGCATCCCTACTCAGGAAAGTTAGCCCTGCGAAGCTGGCGAATGAAACGAATTCAACCATTTTGACTTCAAGACGAGAGGACGCGGAACAAATTGAAGGCGAACAATACTGGGTCAACTTCGAAACGCTTCTGCGAGAGATCAAAACTTCGTATGACTTCTCGGCGCTCAACGGACAAAATAGCCCATCCATTGCCAAAACTGCAGCAGGTAAAACTCTCCCTGAAGTCTCAGCCGTTATCAATAAACACATAGTCGTGATCGGCCGACTCAAAGAGCCCCTCTTTGACCACCACTCATTTCCGGTTTCAGAACTCCTTGCCACAAACCCAGAACAGATCGTTGAAACCGTAGTTGGCGACGCCGAGGTCTACAAGCTACCTGTCGGCGAAACTTCTGAGGTGTATAAGCGGTACGCGCTTAATTCCGCGCAAGCTGGAGTTCTCTTTCAAACAGCTTCCCTGCACACGCTTCTTGATCAGCACGTTTACACCCTAAAGAACCCTGCGGTCGAATTGTCTTGCATTGCTATCATCTCGATCGGCTTAGTTTGGCCTTTCTCCATACTGTCGGAAAAACTCCGTGCACAAGCAAAGCTCAAGCATAACAGTCCGAAGCATGATTTGTTTGAATCCGGAGGTGACGTCTTTAGCGGCCTGCTCCGATATGCGGTTTTTCTATGGGCCGCGAACGCTATTGCGAGGCACCATGTGCTGCTGTTGTTTGCACCAGCAGTTTCCAACAGCTTAATACTCGAGAGTGGGGTCAGTGCCGTCTACTTGCTCTATAAGAACGGATATTTTCGCTACTTGAAGGACCGAATTAGGCGCAACTTCAAACGACCGTTGCGTTCTACACGGAAGTAGTCTCAGTTACAAGAACAATGCTGCCAATTATTGCTTTGTATCATCTCCGCCAATCCGATCCTATCATTTTGCCAGTTGAATATGGAGGATCGCAAGTTTACAGGACATCTCATGCACTCTTAGTTGCCGACGACCTAGAACCCACTGGCCTGAAGGCATTCGGAAACTCTATAGATCTTCTGCGCGCCACCCTGATCGGGACGTGCGGCTTTCCCGCAGAGAACATTGTCGTTCTGCGTAGTTCAGATGGAACACTGAACACGGGCTCTTTGGAAAGTCGTTTGCTACAGCTAAAGGACAAAAAGAGAGTGGATAAATCCGACCGCGTGCTGCTTGTCTTTGCGCTCCATGGTACCTTGCGGGGTAAAAAAGGATTCTTTGTGATTCCTTCCAAAGAAGAAAGCCTCATGTCCATGGAAAGCGTTATCAACGATGTGATTGATCCTGAACAAGGAATTCCAGCAAATCATGTGCTTATGTTGGCTGATACCTGTCATGCGGGAGCGTTTCCGCAGTCCTTCATCCAGCAGGGCCTAGATAGCGAAGACACGTTGGCACGACGGCTTCAACGCCCTTGTCGCAGCATTTGGGCGGCATCAAATTATGACTCAACAACAACGACCGTTGGCAAGGGAACGCGAATGATAAGCGATCTTGTGAGCGCACTTTCGACATCGGCCGCATACGAAAACGGGCCCGCAACGGATACGAACATTCTGCAATTAATTTCATCAGACGTGCCCGTACCATACGCTCCTGTACATCCGGGCTACTTTGTGTGGTCGGTCAAGCGCATATCCCAGGCCGTCGAGAACGATGCTACCTCAGGAAGGCAAGCCCAGCTTGTTGAGGATCAGCAAAATCAGCTATCCTCATACAAGCGATATCAAGATGTCTTGCAGGCTCGAATTAAACTTGAGGGTGTGAACCAAGCAGCGCAGCCGATTGAGTGGGCTCAATGTCAACTGAATTTGGCAACTGCCCTCATGTTTCTTCCGACCGGAAATAGATACGACCAATTGATCGAAGCCCAAGAGCACGCACGTTTAGCATTGCGCGTTTGGACGCAGGCTGGAGATACAGTACATTCTTCAAACGCCAATGATGTGTTGGGGAACACCTACTTAGGCTTAGGGGATGGAAAGTCCATCGAAAGCGCTATCGCTGAGTTTGAGAAGGCGCTCCTCGGGCGAGACAAGGATAAATATCCGCTAGAATGGGCCGAGATTGAAAACAATCTAGGGACAGCTTACGCAAGACGTCGGAACGGCCCGGCGGACAAGAATCTAGCTGATGCCGAAAAGCACTTCACAAAGGCTCTATCCATCTACGAGAAGCACCCTGTCAAGCAACGTCTCGCTACAATACAAAGTAATATCGGCGCACTCTACATGAACAAGGCATTCGCTGCACCAGTATTGCCAGAAGGAGATTTGCTGACGGCAATCAAATGGTTTAAGTTGAGCCTATCGGGGACATTTCACCAGGACGAACCATACTCGTGGGCTGATACTCAGCGAAACTTGGCTTCTGTTTATCGCCTGCTTTCAAGAGTATATTCGGAGGGCGATCCGCGAAAGACGGAGTATCTCAAGAAATCGGTAGAGGCGGTTAATAACGCTCTTCACTTAAGGAACGACCGTGACTATCCCTTCGAATGGGCAATGCTAAAGCTCGTCTTAGGCAGCAGCTATTCTGAGTTCCCTTCACGTGGTTCCAGTTACCTCAAAGAGGCGGTGAAGGAATATACTGCTGCATTGACGATACTGACGCCCACGCGGTTTCCATTCGAGTGGGCGAATGCACAAAGCCAATTGGGTTTAGTATTTACGGACATAGGATCTCGTGAGGGGATAAAATACTTCGATCTTGCGCGTGAAAGTTATCGTTTGGCTCTAACGGTTTATTCCGCGAAGGGTTCCCCTGAACAGTATGCGGGAACCAAGCTAAATCAAGGCCTTCTTTATATGGTCACGAAGGAACTAGAGAAGGCGAGAGAATGCTTCGCAGAAGCCATACGCGTTGGAACCGGCGTTAACGCGAATATCGTGCATGTAGCGACAGAAAAGCTGAAAGAACTTCCACCAAAGAGTGGCCAGCCGTAATGGCGAGGCGGCATTTATGAATCTTTTACTATTATTGATTGGCAGGTTTTTAGTCGGTTCTCCGCCTTCTGAAGGTTTTGTTGCAGAGTTTTCAGGATCCGTTTTGATTTTACGGCAGAATCGTACACCACTGAAGTTGTCGAAAGGAGACCAGACGAAGCTTGTGGAACTGTTTCAAGGTGATACGGTGAAGGCTTCGGGAAAGAATTCGGCCTGCTTTGTCGTTTTGCACGGGAAGGAATTCTACACGGTTACGCAAAACAAGCCGCTAGTAGTGAGTTCCTTTGATGATCGTGGAGCTAAGAAGCTAAATCAGCTTGCGGGCGCCGGCGGTCAAATGGGAAAAGATGATGAAGGAGGCTATGAGCGGTTTGCGTTCTTTGCAGATCAAACTCCGAGTAGAACCGGAGTCGAGAAGCTGGTGCCGTCTTCGAACGGAAGTTTACCTCTATTGTGGGTCTGTCCTGCATTAGTAAAGGAAGTAAGTATTACCGTAAGATTCGACGGAACGGATAAGCAGCTTTCGACAGGCTGGATACCAGCTCAGAAAAACAGTATCTATGGCTGGAGTTTCGGCTTTGAAGAGAGCCGGAGTTTAGGAATGTTTTTGATATTGAATGCAGATGAACGCATAGAGAGATCGGTGTCGCTTAGTATTGAAGATCGCAAGCATATTTGCGAGACAAACACTTTGCACTGGTCGCTGCCGCGCAAGGGTCTTCTAAAAAGTGCCAGGGATCAATTTTCCCGATTTTCACTATCTGACTATGGGTCGTTAAATCAGGCCTTAACCTTTACAGAGAATGACTTTGGTGGCATGCCGGACCTTGAGTCCAGTATCGCCTATGCGTATTGGAGAGGGCGTCCAGACAGCTACGTGGCATTGTCGATGATGCATACCTTAAGCTCCCACTACGGATTCAGGAAGCTCGAACAATTGCTCTGGAAAAGACTCTCGCTCATGTCTTCAAAAGGGCTTAGGTGACGGGAATCGACTGCTCTACCGTGCGTTGTAGCTAACGAATGCCCATATGCAAAGGCTTACCTTAAGCGACCTTCGGTTCATGCAGCATTCCGGATGTTCTTTCCGAAAACATGGGAATTTTAGAGCAGTGCCCAACACAGAAGGGGTGTGTGCTTAGCGTTGGCGGAATCGGACACGCTTGGGATGGTAGTTGCGTATCAGACCTATGACCCTGTTAGCTGGAGTTATGCACCAACATAACCCCAACCAGGGCCACGGCCCGGCCATCAATCGGATATCCGACCTGATGGAGCACTCGAACCGGTACGCATTTGATGGCGTATCAAAACTAGCCAGTGACGCTGGCATTAGTCAGAAGTCGCTCTGGCGCTTCATAAATAACGAGGTACAGCCCACGTACTTCACCATTATCGGCGTTGTTGAGGCACTTGAGCGCGAGTTCCAGCGACGTTTTGACCCGCGGGAAATCATTGCCGAGCGGGGACAATTTCTGACCCGTAACACCTGCGACCTGTGCGGCTGCCGGGGGTGTCGCCCCGAAGTCGCAACCGATGAGTATGGAGACCTGCAGAAATCATTTGAAGGTGTCAAGCCAGGGGAGTGGGTCACCAGTCGCTACCCCAACGGCTATGAGGCCGAGACAGGAGGGCTTCGTGGCAACTGATCCACTCGCCAAAGTGCTCCAACGGTGTTCCTTCCATGCGTTCCTCATGATCGCCTCCACAGCGCTCTCGCGCAGTGGGTTCGGTGATGTTGAAATCCTAGATCGCAGGAGTACCAAGCAGAAATCCCGCTACGGCGGGCATGAGATGCTCTGTCGCGCCAAGATCGCGTCACTTCCAGCTCATGTGGTGGTGAAGGTCATCCAAGACCGCATCAACACCCGAATGCTTGATGAATTGCACGGCTGCGTCGATCGGCGCCGCGCTGACCTCGGCGTCATCATCTCGCCGTTCCAAATTAGTCCTTCAGTAGCCAAAATGCAAGCCAGCTATGCGAAGAGCCGGGTTGAAATCATCGATGCAGATGGGCTCTCGGGAATGTTGAAATGTTCGGGGATCGGCATCCGACCGAAGGGTGATGTCGATTTTGCTTACTTCGCCGAGATGGAGGCCCGCTCGGAGCACTTCCTCGAGTATCTAGCGACAGTCAAGCGATGAGTAACCCCGATCCACGGCGAGTAGCCCTCGCCGTGGAGCTTTTTCAGTTGGGCGTCAGCCATGCCGGCGTTGTGGAACTGCTGGGCTATGACCTCGATGTCATCGAACGGCAACTTCGCTACCTTCCCTTCCGCAAGGCAAAGCGCCCAAGCGCCTTCATTGTCGATGCCATTCGAATGGACTATTCACCACCACCTAACGCCACACCCTATGCCTCGTCTCAAAACCAACCTCTTCAAGGATCATCTCGCCTGGACCAAGATTCCCAACCGACTGCTTGACCAGCTCCTTCCAAATCTGAAGGACACAGAGCTTCGCATTCTTCTTGTCATCCTCCGCCAAACGGTCGGCTGGAACCGATCTGAAGCGTCGGTCATTCTATCGTACAAGCGGCTGAAGACGATGACCGGCCGAGAGAATGAAGCCATTAGCCGAGCACTCTCCTCGCTTTCCCAGCACGGACTTATCCACATCCAGGGCTTCAGAGGGGGCCGAAAAGCGAAGCTCAACCCGCCGCTTTCCGGCGAACAACAATAAACAGAAAGAAATGAAAAGAACAACGATCGTTGTGAGGTTATCCACCGCCTCGGTCCGGTTTGGAACAGACAGGGTGGGATAGGGTGGGAACTTAACCGCGCCGTTTCGATGAACTCGGCTGCATGAAAGCGGCTGCACGGGTAATCACGCTGCCCCGCTTCTCTGCCTCAAACGTCAAAAACGAAGCACCCTGGACACCGGTGCGCCCTGGCAAGCATGACTGACACCGCTCCTCTAGCGTGGATGTGAACGCCTCGGGACTCATTCCTGCGGCTGCTTCCACCTAAGGAGGTGACAGCAGTGTCCATTCTTCAACGCCGCGATGGTCCCGATGCAGACCATCCTCGCCACCACTCCCGCGTCCGGCTACCGGACTCGACCAATATTGTTCGGCGAACGGCTCGATACGAAGACGAGCCGGGATTCTCGGAGTTCACTCGACTCTGGCTCTATGGCAACCGGCGGTTGCTCGACTCCCAACTTGCATGTGTGCCGGAGGCATTTGGACCACCGAATCACACGTCAGGGATGCTCGATACGATCGAGCGAATGACCGAGGAACTGGTCCTCGCGGGCAAGATCATTGTCTGCGGGATTCATAACCCAGCACATATTCGAGCAGCCTGCGTGCCCCTACGCTGGGGCTCGCCTCGCATTGTCGTTCTTTCTGGTGGTTTTCACTACCACCTTGGCACCGATCTCAAAAGTGAACCGTTCCGGGCCGGCCGACTGTGGCGGTATGAATGGGATGCGAAAACGGATCTCGCTGTCTCGCGGCGGGCACCCGAAAAGCTGCCCACGTACGCCCACTACAACACGACGGTTGACCGACTCATCGACATGCTCGCTACCCGCGAATGGATCGGCATGGATAACGTAAGTTGGCCCTGGGCCGTGAAGATTCAGAACTGATTCGCTTCACCATTTCCGCAGTCCTTCCCAGGGCTGCTTTTTGATTCATGTCCACTCAAACCTGCCTTCTTGCAGGATTCGATAGTACGGTAAATGGACCAAGAAATGCCGAATGCCGCAATTGGACGATATGTATGCTGTAATGCTGCTATTCGTTGACAACCGGAGTCAGTGGCGCACGTTCGCGTGCTTTTTGGCGGAAGAACTCCGATTCAGATAGGCCGACACGACCCGCATCGAATCCCAGTAGTGCCAGAATTCTCTGAGAATGAGAATCTCTCAGAACGGCAAGGTGCGATAGCTGTTTTCCGTCTTCGGTCAAATAAACTTTGTTTACCGCTGCGACACGCGCTCCGTCCGTCCGGGTCAGAGTATGGTAGCTAAGGGTGTAGAGTTTAGGCTGCGCAAATAGAACTTTGTTGGTCTTGCTACCGTCCTTAAATGCGATGTGCGGTTCACAGCGTTTTTGAATGAGTGGGACGAAAGGAAATGGGCGGCTCCCTGTATTTCCACGGATATATGAGTCACATAGTGGCTGGACGCAGACAAGCACATCGTCGCCATTCTTGACCACCGTGCCTGGCCTAAGGTGGGCTGTCTTAGCATCTAGCTCGAATTCACAGCAAAGGAGTTCAGCGAAGGCTTTAAGACTATTTTGGCTAGAAGACGTCAGTATCTTTGCGACTACATCTCGGTATATGCTCTTTTCTGAGGATCTAACAATTCCTGCGAACATCCCCAGTTTCTCATCCCATCCTGGAGCATCTTCTATTCCAAGCTCCGCTTCATTTATCTTCACGTCAGTGGCCCGCAGCCACTCTTCCAATGCCGCAGGAGAAAGCCACTCCTCGTCGAAAACTGACCGGGCAAGGATTGCGAGATCGTCACCCAATGCCTCTGCAAGCTGTCCATCCGAAACAGATGGGTCGTCCTGTAGTGCCATATCTGAGACAAAGCCATGATCGCCTTCACTTGAGTATCTCCCGATGAGGCTCAAGGTGTGTCGGCGAACATTTGCAAGCGACTTCATTGCGAAGAGGGGAATCAGACCGGGTCGGAGAAGGGCGAAGGTTTCCACCAGCCGTTTGGCGAGGTCTTCCTCACCGACGCGTTCGGGCGAACCTTGCGAATCGTGGCGCTGTTTTGCAAGCCAGACCACCAGAATGCTTTGATGCTTAAGAACGTATTTCGCTCCCTCCCGCTTGAATTGCGAACCTAGGCGCTCTTGGATCAACTTGAAAGCAGCCTCAGCGTCATCGTAGTGACTGTAAATGCAGAAAATTCGGTGTCGCTTTGGGGCAACCGGTTCTACCAGCGCTGCAAGAACGTCAAGTGTAAGTGCTCCGTCCTCAAAGCCCTGAATCCTCCAATCAAAGACGCAGATATCGGCTTTTCCGAGCACTTTGATGAGCGCAGTGGCGGCCTTGTCATTGCCAAAGGCCAGCGGATCAATCAGTGAGCAGATCAGGCTTTGGTCCGCAGCTCCCCGAATCAATGCCTGCATGTCAATCGAGTCACCAAGTGGGGCGAGGAAAGTGTCGCCCATTGGCACGGCCTTGTCGGCAGCCGAAACCGATGGCGTGAGTTCTTCAGGTTGATCCTTGCGATCTGGACCTGTCTCTCCATCCAAAGCACTTACCGGGTTGGGGAGACTGAGATCCTTTGGCTGATCTTCGAGAAGTAGCGGCTCGGCCTCGTTCGACTCAGTATCGGTAGCAGCCCGAACAAGTTCGCGGGGCTGAAATCCAGGGCTTACTAACACCTTTTCGCCCTCGCCGGAAGAAGGAGGTGGCACCGAAGCGGAAAGCCGAATGTGGTCGTCAACCACCACCATGGTTTCCAAGAAGCGTTGAGCCGCATCGATCAAATCGGATTTCAAGGCACCACTAAGAGTCTTCATTTGCACGCTCGAGTTGGTTCTTTTTCTTGTGAATCCGGAAAGTTGTTCCAGAGCCTAGGCTGGAGATTGGATCTATTGCCATGTCAAAGCCATTCCTCCGCAGCACTTCGCGGGCAATGAATAGTCCCAACCCACGTCCACCTGGCTTCGTCGTATACCCCGCTTTAAATACAGCATCTTGATATTGTGACGGTATTCCGGGTCCATTGTCGCTGATCAGCCAGTCGGATCCTTCAACATCGAGCGAAATAATCCTTGGCTCGGGCCTATCTGACACCCAAAAGAGCGCATTATCTACCAAATTCACGAAGGAAGGCAAAATAACGGATGCGTAGCTTAGAACTTGACGGCTGAGAAATCGATCGGAGAATTCTAAGTTCACGCGGGAGGTTGACAACCTTTCGAAAAAGACAGAGCGCAAATAGTCTCGGATCAACAAACCCGTAATCTCGGTTTTTTCAGCATTGAATCGCTTACGCAAAGGTGAGAAGAGTTGAAGGAAATTCTCTAGATGATTGAAATTCGTCTGCAGAATGCCGTAAACGGACTTAAGATCAGCATTGTGTCGAGTCCAGCTCTCAAGCGATAGAAGGCCCTTTCGAACCGCATTCACGGAGGACAGAAATTCGTGATTGATGATGTCAACCGACAATCCGATCTGAGCTAGCTCAAGGTCTTCACTGCTTGTTTCGGTCAATTCTTCCAACTCACTGTCAACGGATTCAGTAATGTCCAATGAGGAAAACAAGCCGCTTTGATCGTCCCACTCGATTACAAGACCCTCGGCAAGTTCAGCCAAAGCGACTAGGCCGCTACTAAAGAACTCGTTTGCCAGTGCCACCTCGTTTCGGCATCTTGAGAGGAAGAGGCTAATTCCGTCGCGATCGGCGGCACTGAAATCAAATGAATTGACTTCAACAAGGACAACTTGCATCCGCTGATCCATCTGCAACAGCATCGTGTTCGATATTTCACTTATTCGACTGGCGAGATCTTGGCCACCACCTTTTGCCAACCCGGCATCAGTTTTGGCTCGCTTCATGGCGTCGTCTACCTGACGCTCCAGGAGCGTTGTCACACGCAAGCGCTCGTCTAAGTTTGTATCTGTACCTTGCGCCGCCTCAAGGACTATTTCCTCAAGTCTGCGCTGGGCCGGTTCTACGACTTCAACAATGAGCCTCTCTTTCTTCGCGTTTAGCGCTGAGTAAGAACGGCTGAGATTGGTGGACAGAGCTACACCTCTTGGTCTTGAAACATCTAGCCGGTTGCCAAATCCACGAAGCCTTCCGGAATATTTGGACTCAGCATCCAATAGCCCGCGAACGACGGCATCAGGATCGCTAAGTTTTGTTATGGACCGAACTTCCGCTTCAAGTAGACTCAATTCAAGATCCACATTTCCTTGCAGAACGCCATCGTCCAAAAGCTCCTCTGCCTTCCGCATTCTTGCTCTAAATGATGTTAAGCGTTCGTTCTTCGATGCGTTGTGACGGTCCCATGCTCTTTGGCGTTTTTCGTTTGATTTTCGGCCTTTCTGATAGAGGGTAGTCTTGTCCTTGTCGCGGAAAAAATCTCCAGCCAACTGCGTCAAGACACCATTAATGAGAGTTCTAAGTTGAAAATAGGCCCGCGTTTGCTGAAATCCTTCTCGGCCTGCCTTATCTCGTAGATCCGGATTTTTTGACCGCGAGATAGTAACGCATCCAAACATGCGTCGATAGGAAAAGAAATAGTAAGAAGCTCCTTTGTTCCGACGCTCCTCAATGCGGAGCCAGTCGTTTTCTTGGTCGCCATAAGGAAGTACCCGAAGCCCGTCTCGGTAGACGTACACACCGGCAATTTCAAGAAGCCGGGCACCCATCTCCGCGAAGTCAATCGGATTTAGCCGAGATTCAGACATCACCCCCTGAACGTAACCAAGATGAAAACCAAAGGGTCCGCACTCCGTCTTGTGGCCTTTGCTATCTCGGTTGGCAATCTTATGATTGAGCGGTTCGTTATCAAAGATCCGTATATCTCCATCGAAATGGCCGAACTCGTCGAAGGTGCCGTGAACTTCATGGTCCGCCTTAGAGAAGTCGGACGCGCTCCAGAATTGCGACTCCTCAATTAGATCTTCGTAACTACCCGGGCCTGTATGGACCCGTAAGGCGAGGCTGATAGGTGCAATCTCCGGCGGGCGTGTCATGAGGTCGGTAAAGCCAACAACGTGACGCACCAACTCGGAAATTTTCTTTCCGGGCTCCGGTTCAACAGAGTCCCACACTATGGAGCTCACACCTTTCACGAAGAAGTGCGTGCCGCACGAGTTGCCGGAAAAGTCCAACCCTCCCAAAGAGGAGAACCATAGCTCAGGGTCCACCTCAAAGGTGTCCAGTTCTTCGTAGACGAGTGCCTCTAGACCCTGGGTCCGCCTGTCCTTGCAGGCGTTCACAAGTCCAGATCTGAACTCAGCGACAAGTCGTTGGACGAATTTTGCATTGGGAGCTTCGCCAGGCTTCAGGTCAGTGACGGGAATTTTTATTGCCGAAAGTTCTATATCGGGAATCGCGAACGCAGACCAATTCACAAACGCGGCAAGAGGCTGGTGTACCTTGTCCGATCGTCGTGCCCTCGTCAGCACAAGAGTTTGGGGGCCAAGCATGCCAATGGCGAGCCGGCCGATGCCCTTCTCTCCGGCAATTGGTCTGAGCGCCATGTGAGGAGGTCGGTACGTTGCGGTCGGGGAAGCGTTGAACTTACTATCCGTTCCGAGAACTAGCCACTTCGACTCAAAGTCGACTTTCGTCATTCCGATGCCGTTATCCCGGATGACGAGGAGGTTGTCGGGCCTTATGAGGTCCGCCTCCACCTTCGTGGCGTACGCATCGTAAGCGTTCTTGAAAAGCTCGTTAACTGCCGACGGTACATTGGCGATCTGCTGCCGTCCCAGAAGATCCAGAGCACGGGCGCTCGCCTTAAATTCCGGCATATTGTTCCGCCCCCCATTTTTTCCAATGGGCCATGAAGGCTCGACCTGAACACTGGCTGAGCCTGACCGGAACCGCATTGCCCACTTGTCTCGCCTGAGCCGCCATACATCCCTTGAAGAAAAAGCTCCGCTTGAAGGTCTGGAGGCAGGCCGCTTCCCTTACGGTTATGGCACGGTGTTGTTCTGGATGTCCAAAGCGCCCGTTGGAAAGACTAATGCAACGAGTTGTCATCGCAGGTGCCGGGGCGTGCTTTCGCAACCGTCCATACACATCGGAATGTCCCGTGTGCTCGTCGTGACATTTCAGCTTGAGGTCTTCGGGCCAAGAGCAACGCGAACCTTCTGGCGGCGTTGACCTGATCCTTCGAGTATTCAGCGGCGAAAGCGACGCTGCGACGTGGTTCTTAATGCGAGGGTGGGCGCTTCCCGCTTCGAGAGGTGGTAAGGAGCCGATTGCCTTCCATACGGTTGGATAGTCTCGGCCAGTCCCTGGACCATGGGTTGCTTTCGGCCAAGGAACAATGCTGTTCACCTTAGTTGCGAGCATGATCAGACGCTTACGCACCTGTGGAACACCGAACGCTTGGCACTCGACAACTTCGGCGCGACAAACGTACCCGAGGCTCTCTAAGAATTGTCGGAACTGGGGAAACGGCGTGGAATCTTGGATGCCAACCTTAAATTTGGGAACGTTTTCGATGAATACGTACTCCGGCAAAAACTCTTGGACGATACTCCCGAGAAAGCCTAATAAGTCTCTACGCGGATCATCTGGACTGACGTCAAACGATCGCAGTTGGGAAAATGGCTGGCACGGTGCGCAGGCACTGATGAGGAGCGCGCTGTTCGGGTCACGAATCTCCGAGATCGCTGTCCGAATGTCACTTATGGAGACTTCGGCAATGTCTCTTTCGAGAAACGGCACCCCTGGAAAGTTATGTTGATAAGTTGCTGAAGCATCCGGGTCGTTGTCGAGTCCAAGAATAACCTGCACTCCGGCTTTTTGGAACCCGAGGGAAGTGCCGCCACAGCCACAGAAGAAATCCAGGGCCTGAATATTCATCCCTCTTCTAGGCTCCGTCCGTTTTGTTGAGACACTAAGATCTTCTCTTCCTGAAACCGAGGCTGATCGTGTCTTGCTCCGCGTCGCATTGGCTGCGAAAGCTTATTCTGAGTAAATGCCATGGAATAATGCAAGGAGTGGACTGTAGTCTATCATACGATTTTACTGGATCCGTTTTGCCTCATTATGTTCTCCATCCTCCCTCCCAAGTTGGGGATTATTGTCGAACGTGCCTGGCCCTTTTTTGGGGTTCAGTCAGTGCCAAAATTGATAGGAAGTCCGGCCTAAGGTCTCCGGAAGAACCCCGCGCTACTCTCCAAAGGCATCACAGAAAAGGACGCCGGGCTGTACGCCCATTGCCTCACAAATATCGAGGATCTCTGCAAATTCTAGCGTCCGCCTTCCTTGCAGGACTCGGTTCATATACACCGGCGGCTTCTCAAGCAGGCGAGATAGTTCGCGCTGCCCAATCCCGCGCTCGGCCATGGCTTTTGCGATCGCATTCCGGAGTGCTTGATACTCCGGTCGGTTGATCTGAGAACGGCGGCCATTTCGCCCTACGCTCCCATTCGTTTCCACTGCCCAACGCTGGCAGGAGTGGTGTAGACTTAAATGTCTACAGTGAAGGCAATGCAGTCAGCCAAACCCAACCGAAAGCACCGTCGCTCCTTGGAGCCTTTGTCCCGTGTCACCCCGCAATTCATGTCACCTCGTCGACGATTCGTCGGCCCCGGCCTGCTCATCGCGGCCCTTGCCCTTGCGGTCGGCTGTGGTGGTGGCAACAGCTCAACCGGTTCGACCGGCATCACCACGCTCACCCCTTCGGTGAAGCTCACCGCAAATCCGACATCAGTTGCTGCCGGAGATTCAGCGATCCTAACGTGGACGTCCTCAAACGTTTCGAGCGTCCAAAGCTCAACCTTTGGCGCGTCAGCGATCTCTGGCCACGTCACAGTCGGTCCGTTAAGCGAGACCACTAGTTACTCCATCACGTGCACGGGGCCAAACGGCTCCGCCACGGGACGAGCAACAATCTCGGTCACTAATGTGACGAGCATTCCCACGGGTGTCTTGCTTTACAGCATCCAGAACGCCTCCGGAACCTCAACCCTCTTCTACCAGCGGGCAATAGGTGGTAACCCGGTGACGGTCGGAACCTATAGCGCCGGCGTTACGGTGCTCGGCACTAATGCAACGGGAACGCGCCTCATCCTTGCCGAGCCAGTCGGCGGCACATCTACGAATCAAAAGGTCGTGATCACCGATCTTGACGGCATGAGCCATCCGGTATCTGATGCAAGCTTCACCACCACCCAAGTGAATGACGCGTGCTTCTCCGCATCTGGAGACTTGATTGTTGCCCACGCCAACGGCCTCTACTACATCAGCCCTAGCGGAGCGGGGCTTACCGGCTTTGGCGGCATTCCTTCTCAATCCTGCTCGGTGAGTCCAGACGGCCTTACCAGCGCCTACTGTCTTACCAACCGTATCGAGGAAGGCTCGGTGCCAAGCAACGCCA